>WNFI01313631.1_pt1 | contig 30562 bp, 36 predicted proteins | sample 5400471 | NCBI WGS metagenome assembly WNFI01 (sample SAMN13153348, study PRJNA577476) | soil metagenome | isolation source: 100 cm saprolite on Douglas fir-dominated hillslope | place: USA:California | collected 2013-09-17
GGTGGAATTCGTTCCCCATATCTCAATCTTAGTGTCGATCTCAAAAAAGGCAATGCTATCCGGCTTGTCTTTCGGCGTAGTCTTCACTTCTTTGCGGGTCATTCCAAGAGTGAATGTAGCTAGTTCGCGCCTGATAGCGAAGTAGGCTGGCTTCGGTCGAAGAAAGTAGTCCACGATAGCCCATGATGTCACTGGCCAACAGTCGTTGAGCTATGAGCGGTTATGTGACTGGAGAACAGAAATGACTGTGTGACTCTGCTTTACCTGCCAGACTAAAGCTCCGGAAGTGTACTCCTTCCCAGGACCCCTCCAGTTCCTTCGCCAGAGTCGGTATGCGCTAGCCAAGGTTTCAGCCTGCATAACTTGAGTAAAGTAGATGTAGCTGTCCATGTCAAATGAATGTCGGAAGTTCTCAACTAGATATAGCTGAGCAAAAGAGTCAATTTCCACTTGGACGTGGCCGTGGTGCATTACGAACTTCTAGGCGACGCTCAAAACCATCGGCCTTGTTATGCGAATTGGCGAACCTAGATTGCGGATACCGCTCTTGCTTCTCTCCGCCTGTCCAATAGTCTACAGTCCGTCGGTCGGGGAACCCTTCCCTAAGCAAGAGCGTCATTGAGCATCTCGATGGGTAGAATCAGAATACCATGGCGATTACATTCCAAACTCAGACACGAATCGTCCTGCAAGAATATCCCAATTATGCCATGACTCTTGAGACCCATGCCACACATTCCCTGCGAATGACGGAAGTCGATAGAGAACGGGAGTGATGGACTAAGACGCGGCTCACATTGATGTATATCACCATACTTCTGGTCCGTTGTGGGTTTTCCAAAGCCAGAATATGGGGATCCCCGGTGGTAGTGTACATTACTAAGCCTCTCCACGATTTCTGGTAAGAGACGCTCATAGATATGACGTGCCGGGAAGTTAGTTTTGCGGAAATCAGTGCCGGACTCAGGCGGATCATCCGAGTAGTCCAGCTCGAGCTTGTTCGATTCAGCGAGGGAGTAGTCCTCGTTATTCCCCGCTAAACCAAGTAGAGGCTTTGTAAGAGTACTATCATTAGAAATCTATCGAGCTACACACCGAAAATGACGAGCGAAGGGTGGTCACGAAGTCGCTTAACAGCTTGTTCCGCTTCTGGCTTGATCCTACTCAATATCCCATCATATGCGGGGTACTGGCCACAACCAAATAAGAAGTCCTGCCAGACCATGATGCCCTGCTCTTATATTCGATATTCATGAGTGTGGAGTTAGATCTAGAATTGGATCCTTGAATTGAATCATACCGTCACAAATGTTGTAAAAGTCGTCAGTCTCGTAAATACCACCTCCCCATACACGAACCATATTCTGGTGCCCGTCAACGAGGAGTTGAAGCCACCTCCGGTAGCGCTCGGGAGATACATCGGTGAGGAAACTATCGGCCGGGATCCTAGTAGTGGAGTGAATTGCTGTCATAAATGCAGACCAAAAAGACACCAGACTAACCAATTGGATCCCCCACAGAAGATAGGTACATTATTCACTCTGAAATAGAATGACCTCCCTTCATCATCCTCAAGTGGCTCTTGGACGATTTCGACTCTTCTAAATCCGACCCTCTTTGTCACAGTGTCTACCACAGTCTGGCCTCCTTCGGTAAGGAGCTCGACGGTGATGGTATAAAGGCTTTGCTTCCCATACCCAACCGGCCACCATAGCTCGAGCTCTTCTGGAGAATGGGAGAAGCTAACGGAAGCTATGCCCTTCGTATCCAAGAGCAGACTACGCTCTGTAAAAGGGATTGAATGAAGAGAGTCGAGTATGCTGACTCTTGCCGTCAGATGCGATGCCAAGGCGGACTGGATTACGCTGATGTCGATAGTGAAAGTGACCGCAAGGTCCGAACCAACATTGGAGATGATCCTGACGTCCTCCAGACGCGAGCTGTAGCTGTGAATGTAGATGGGCTTCCACGGCCCCACGGTTAACAGGACTGGACCCTGAGTATGACAATCCGTTAATAAGGAGACAAGATCAGCATTCCGCAAGGTTCGCACCCAGTCCCACCCGTAACTTCGGGAGTGGTTCAGTACTCATTCAAATTAGGTGTGTAGAGCATACTTACTGATATTGAGCCTTCCTAACATGCAAACGGCTTGGATCTCCATTCCAGCATGCAAACTTGCCGTGTTGGTTCTGGAAATCACGTCCTTTGAGAAAAGTCGACGGGAAAATAATCACTAAGGAATTTTTCCCCAGCTTCAGATGATCTTTAACAGAGCAGCGATACTCGATGAACATATTATCCGCACTGTGAGGCTCATTAATCGTATAACGCCAACAAGGATCAAACAGAAAACACACTCCAAAATTTTGGTGCCATTCTAGTAGTGGATTATTATTCTCTCTGTTCTTCCAGTTCATTTCGCAGATATCTCACCAATTTCACATTCGCATACGTATCAAGACCTTCGAAGACCAGATCCACATAGTTATGGCGGAGCTGACCGTCCCCAACTTCGAATTCTGTTCGGAACATCCAATCACCCTCCCCGATCCCTTTTCCGCATGAGGACTGAGTACCGTGCAAGAAACTTCTGAATAACGTACATTGAACCTCGTATTCATTCAAACCGATATAGGGATCCGGTATTTTCTTCAACTTTAGCAACTATGGCGAACAATTGATCATGGTGCTAGGATATGGGAACAGTATTTTACGCACCTCAGCTTGTACACTGGTGGGAACTTTACTAGCACGGAGCCACTCTCCATCGATATTAGCTGGCCCACCACCAAGCTGGGTGAACTCCCAGCCTCGGCCAATCGACACGCGCTGCCCAGAAGATGTCATTCCAAGTAGTAATTGCAAGTGGATGTCACCACGGGCAGAAGCTGAGTATTGTTTCAACACGTTCACGATCAGGCTTTTATAATTAGTAATGTCCTGGAATATGGGTCAGGACACAGAAAAAGCCTACTTGGGGCTATATGTATACCTAAGACTGGCAACCAAGGTATGTCAAGTTCCAGTATCCAAATATGCTAGGAACATTTCCCTATTCGGACTGAGAACACGTTTTGGCCAGCAGTTATGCCGATTACAGTAGTGTCTGATAAACAGTAAACACAATAGATTCGGTTAACTCCGCTTCAATACAGCAAAGGTGTGACTAGAAAGATGTAACTGTAACATTTATCGGATAACACGTGACTGACCAAAGTCCTCAACCATGCTGAGGCATTATCTGGCGCATTCAGCCAAGCAGCAGATAAAAGTGTCTCTGGTCTCTGTTCTTAGAAAAAGATGTCTATCATCCTCCCCGGAAACGCGTAATCTGGATACGATTTCGCCTGCAGATAATAGACCACCCACTGCTTCCTTCTTTACTGCGCGTTCTACCTATAATGACATCATCAATGCCCTCCAAATTGTCCAAAAGGAATCAAAAGCCGCCTTGGACTCTGTATATCTTCTCCCCGTCTCGCCACAACGCCGACGCATTATAAAGGACAATCAGCGGGGGAATCCCAGGCTATGGATGCCTATCGACAAACTCTCGGACGCCATTGGGGCCCAGCCTGCAATGCGTGTGTCACAGTATCGGGACATAATGCTACGCTTATCAGAGCTGGAGGATTACCGGGTCATTGCATTGTCGGGAGGACAAGTCGCAGTGGTCGACCGAATTGAAAGCATTCTTAAGCAATTCGAGCGTCCTGACATGCAGGCTATCCTCGCTGCAAAGGGACAACCTCGGCTAATTTTGATGCAGCTCTTTTAGATCTTCCCAAGCCCCAGTCGCAACCCACAAAGTCTCTCACTGCCCTCAACTTTAACCCTACTTTCGAGACCGCTTACCCCAAGTTCGTTCCTGTCGTCTCGGAAGTCCTCATTAACAACACTCTATTAAGCCGTTACTTTGTAAATACGGCGGATCGGGAGAAGGTGATATTACCATTCAAGGTCACTGGAACGATCGGGAAGTACAATGTCTTTGCTATTGCGCGAGGAGGCGGGACGACGGGTCAAGCTGGCGCTGTGGCTCATGGGATCGCGACGGGTCTCAGTGCACTGTTTCCCCAGGGCAAGGCCTTGTTGCAACAAGGTTCGTTCACCTCAGTCCACTCCAAGTTTAGTAAATAACAGGAAATTTTGAACTTGATAGCTGAACTATTAAGAAGAGATCCTCGTATGGTTGAGCGGAAGAAGACTGGCTTAGCGAAAGCTCGCAAGCGGGTACGTTACATTTTTTTTGGTTCCAGCCTATCTCAAGACATTGTTTTTCAGTACGCTTGGGTCAAACGATGAAGTGCGGTAACGTTGTGCACTGTGCTTGTTTGTCCTCACTTCGTCTGGACGATTAGCAGCTCAAAATCAGGGATACACTATAACCCCGTCTTCTTTTTTCAGTGCCCGATATCATACCTTTCTGCATGATTGTTTTCAAGTGAAGGGGAGAGCTTATTGCCTTCTTCATTAATAAGTTCGAAACGTTCCAATATGTATGGTTATGTATAAACGCTAGAATTAGAACGACGGAGACTACATCTAAAGGGGACAAATGTTCTTATGCTCCCAACTGATTCGGCGCTGGTTGGCGCTTAAACGGTTGCGTATAGCCACTGAACTCAACGCCTGTACGGAAGCAAATTCTCTGGGCTATCGGTGATCTTTCGTCTATTTGACTAAACTTTACTAGTTGAGTATGATATTTTTGCGTCCCAGACGCTTCAGAAGAGACGTGTTCGTCGTCTGGTGCTGTTATGGGGGCGAAATCTTGCCGTTTATAGCTTGGATTGCTGATGCATGATCCGGATGTAATCTGTAGACCGAATCGATGGCTGACGCACCAAGAGGGTCTCGTGGTGGATTTGGACGTGGACGTGGTGACCGCCGTGGGCGCCGTGGACGTCGTGGGCCGCGCAAGGAAGAGGAGAAGGAATGGTCAGTGAACACATTCCGTCATTTTGCGAAACTGATGAAATTCATTTGACGATAGGGTTCCCGTAACTAAGCTCGGACGACTTGTGAAAGATGGAAAGATCAGGGCGTTGGAGGAGATTTACCTCTTCTCGCTCCCTGTCAAGGAGTTTCAGATTATCGATTACTTCCTCCCGAACCTCAAGGATGAAGTCATGAAGATCATGCCTGTCCAGAAGCAGACTCGTGCCGGTCAGCGTACACGTTTCAAGGCCTTCGTTGCTATTGGTGACTCGGACGGTCATGTGGGTCTTGGCGTCAAGTGTGCCAAGGAAGTCGCTACTGCCATTCGTGGTGCTATCGTTGCCGCAAAATTGAGCGTTATCCCCGTTCGCCGAGGCTACTGGGGTGTTGCCCTTCAGGAACCCCATACCGTACCGAGCAAGGTTAGCGGCAAGGTCGGTTCCGTAATGTGCCGATTGATCCCTGCTCCTCGTGGTACGGGTATCGTTGCCGCCCCTGCCTCTAAGCGCCTCTTGCAGCTCGCCGGTGTTCAGGATGTGTATACCCAGTCGAAGGGTTCAACTGCTACTATGGGCAACTTCTTAAAGGCTACCTTCGTTGCCGTGGGTATCTTCTCTATATGTGCTATACATATGACTTGATAACGTTTGTGGGCCTATTTCAGATCACTAAAACGTACGGATTCCTCACACCCGACCTCTGGCGCGAAATTCCTCTCTCGAAAACCCCTTACGAGGAATATTCCGAGTACCTGCAGCACGCTACGGGGCGCAAGGTAGTTGGATACTAGATGGAATATGTGCCTTATATGCTTGTTTATGCGCATTCTTTCTGATGTATCTACGTGCTGCTAACGCTGTGCTCTCTGTTTTGCTGCTTTCTTTGGGTACCTTTGCTCAAGTCGCAGGGGAATGAGAATCGCAAGAACCAGGAGGATGTGATCCAGGATATTGCTGATGCCTGTTGCTCAATTTTTCATGCTTATCTGTAAGACTTTCTCTGATCTAATTGAATAGAAAATAGAATAAGGAGTGGAACCTGAGGATCTCCGGTGCTCTGGTATTGATCCCGTCTCACGATAGCCGGTTTTACTTTGTAGGACTGCTAACCGCAGTATTCAACGGATGCCTACATCCACATTATCTGTCGTGTGATGTCATTTCTTTATCTCTGACCTATCTCTGCTCCAACTGACTAGCGAAATGAGTAGCGAGATAGCTAAGATAACGCCTCGCTCTACCGTTCGCCTACTCGGTTGCGTGCCTCAGGTCCCCATACCACTTCGTTTTCGTTTGGGACCATCTATCTTCTGCGAGGTTCATGCCGATGAATGTCGCGTTCTTATCGCAGCTCAATACTAGAAGAGGAGATGTCTGCACCCGCCTAGTGAATGAGACGTCTTATTGTATAAATACGCGTGCAAATCTGAGAGGGTTGTTGCGGCTTTCCGACCAGATCTATCCCTTGCCCTCTTGTCAGTGTCAGAAGCCGAACAGAAGTTGTACATTAGAAGGACTCTAACGATGTCGGATAACTCGACAACTCCTTTGCCCCAAGGTAATCCTAGTCTCAACCCATCGAATCAACTGATCCAACCATTTGAATCTGAAATTAGGTGCGGGGTATGGTGTCGTGAGTCGGATGCCCGCAGCCTCGCTTATTGTCTCGAACTAACCCAATTGTTACTTGGTTAGGTTCTAGGTTAGTGCAAAAATAGACAGACATGAGTTCCAATCATCATCTCGTGTATTTCATAGGAATCGGTCTTTTTTTCTCAGCTTTCATGCTGGCCCTCACATGGGTCCAAGCGCGCTACACTGCTTTCTCGCCCTCGAACAGTGAGGAGTTTAGTTCTGCGTCTAGATCTGTCAAGTCGGGTTTAATTGCCAGCGGTATTGTCTCTGCTTGGACATGGGTATGTAACGCGATATCCACTTTTGAGGGAAGTTGCTTACTCCATCGTGCCCTGAATAAAGGCTGCCACTTTGCTTCAATCTAGTGCCGTGGCGTATAAGTACGGAATCTCCGGTAAGTGCCCCCTCCCCCCCCTTCTTGTTCGATATGACAACCCCTTTCACATACTCGCCCTGCGCAGGTCCGTACTGGTATGGCTCAGGCGCAACGATCCAAGTCCTCCTTTTCGCTATGTTATCTGCGAAACTCAAATCCAATGCCCCACGAACACACACCTGGCTCGAGATCGTCAGCGCACGGTGGGGCGCACTCGCCCATGGTGTTTTCATGTTCTTTGGACTTGCGACGAACATTATTGTCAGTTCCATGTTGTGCCTGGGTGGAAGTGCCACTGTTACAGATTTAACGGGTAAGCGCCTCTGGCCTGACCACGCCCAATAGTTTTTTTACGCAGAAAGCTGATGATTGATTTTTCAGGAATGAACACTGTTGCGGCGTGTTTTCTAATCCCCCTCGGCGTCTCTATCTACGTGATGGGGGGAGGCATGCGTGCCACCCTTCTGTGTGACTAGTAAGTGCGAACCCCTGCGTTGTTATACCAGTTCAGATGCGATATACATTATTATTCGGGATATTCTAGTTCGCACACGACCGTTTTATTTGCAATTATACTTACTTTTGTCTTCACTGTCTACGTGACGAGCGAAAAGATTGGCAGCTTCAGGAAGATGCATGACTTGTTGGCTGCTGTGTGTTTCTAATGGATTCCTGAAATATTCTCAAGCAATCACTGACGTAACTCATCTCATAGGCTTCTCTGCGCAGTCCTGTGCGTAGTTCCAGTCGCATGGAGTGAATGAGTTGGTTTACGACCCCATACCTTCAGGTTCCTGGAAACGCAGAGGGAAGTTACTTGACTATGCGCTCGAAAAACGGGCTCATCTTCGGCATCATCAATGTGTGTATCGTGCTCTCCGGCTAGACGCGTCGTTGAACGTCCCTTCCAGATTATCGGTAACTTCGGTAAGAAAAAACTTAGGATTATGGACAACCGGATGCTCATCCCCTGGCTGACAAATGAATGGCAGCCACTGTGTTGTGAGTCACACGTTAGCACTCTCACTCCTCAGCCCCTCTCAGCTTTCCAATCTCTCAGTAATGATCAGGCATACTATCAGCGTGCGATCGCTTCCAAAGGCACAACGACCGTGAAAGCCTTCCTTCTTGGTGGTATCGCTTGGTTCTCAATCCCATTCGTCAGTATCACGAGCTCTCATATCCTCCCTTGGTTACTGACGGTAATTTGGTCTCTATTGGATCTCAGACGTTCGCCACCACACTCGGTCTGGCTGCTGTAGCTCTCTCAGGTGACCCCTCTATGAGGAAGCTGACGCCTGCTGACGTCAGTGCCGGTCTTCCTGCCCCGTCGGCTGCCACTGCGTTGCTTGGGAAGAGCGGGGCCGCGATAATGCTTGTGCTGCTGTTCTTAGCTGTGACCAGTGCGACAAGTGCGGAGCTTATTGCTGTCAGTTCGATCCTGACTTATGATGTGTACAAGGTTTGGTTATCCTCTTGCTTTATGTATGTTCATGACTCTGAGACTACCTGCTCTCAGAGGTACTTCAACCCTCGAGCCACTGAACATCAAGTCCTCAGGGTTTCTCAATATGGCGTACGTACTTCTTACAGGACATCTATTCGTGATCCTAACGGATTTTTCCTTCAGATTCTTGGCTATGCCATTTTCATGGGTTTGGCCGGCACGGTGTTTTACTACATTGGAGTGTCTCTCGGCTGGCTTTATGTGAGTGCGTACTCCACTCGCTGAGTTAGTCAACTGAGCCTCGTATTTTCCTCCCAGACATTTGCACGTAATCATCTATCCAACACTTGTGAGTCACGCTAACATGCCTTCATCGATAGATGGGCACCCTCCTCGGGTCTGCTGTCGTTCCCATTGCACTCTGCATCACATGGAAAAAGGCAAATCGAATGGGATGCATCGCAGGGGCCGTCATTGGTCTTGCTTGCGGTCTCATGTCTTGGCTTGTCGCGACTAGCACTCTTAATGGCGGCGTGATCAACGTTACGGTGGGTTGCAAACTTGTCTACACCATTTATGATCTCGAGCTCACATTGCATAATGTCAATAACAGACTTCAGGTGGGGACTATGAGATGTTGACGGGCAACCTCGTTGCGATTGCTATTGGTGGAATCATCGCGGTCACAGCCTCCGTCATAGTAAGCGAACTTGTTTAGGAATGGGGTTTGCTGAACCCTAAAGTTCTATGAAAATAGTGGCCCGAGGACTTCAATTTCGATATCACCCGAGCTATCAACACGAGCGCGCTGGAGATTACTGATGAGGATGATATTCCCGCAATTGTGTCTCCAAGAGAAGACGAAATAAAGACCAGTGAAATTGAGAAGGCCACATCCAAGGAGGGGATCACTATGGTACGAGATACCCAGGTGGACAGCCTTATGGAAGAAGAGTTGGATCCGGTCGAGTTGAGGAAGGCATTCAAATTTGCTGCGACTTCATCAATTATTCTGGTAAGCCAACAGTTCTTAACTTTTTCGCCCGCCGTGACGAAACTTGATACCATGGTTACTCCCTACTATAAGACCTTGATATCCATCATTATCATCCCTCTTCCACTCTTCTTCTCATCCACTATTTTCGGTGTTCGTGGGTACTCTGCATGGGTAACCATTGGCATTATTTGGGTTTTTGGTGCCATTATTGCTGTGGTGTTCCTACCATTGTACGAGAGCCGTGAGGCACTCGGACAAATTTGCCGAGGCATTATCAAGGTATCGATTCTCAACCTGAGCCTATGTAGAATTAACATCATACATTCCTAATTAGGATATATTCAACCCTGGTAGCGGCAAGTACATCCACCACCAACGACACAACACGCCTGCAACTACGACTGCTTAAAGTCCTTTTACGATTTCATGTCTGATAAACCAGCAGCGTACTTCCCGCCCCGCTAAACTTACGCTTGTACATACTGCACATTAGAAAGCCTGTACTCTTTGAGAATGATGGTGTATTTGATCTTTAAACTCTATCACCCGTTGATATTCGAGTTCTAGCTAGAAAGGATCTACTCTGCCACTGCTTTGGTGACTATGGAAGGCGGGCCATTGTATAATCTCATGGGCCAGTAAGCGTCTGGATTGTGAGGAGCATCTTCGGCTCTCTGCGCAGACCAATGGGTACGCGCTGGTGGTTTAGGGGGAAGCTTGCTGGCGGAGTAGACCTTGGCAGCCGAGGTGATGGTAGAGATTGCTGCACTGAGGTCCAGGATTCCAGTTGAAGCAGCAGGAACGTCAGACTTGGAGTCTGGAGCAGTCAATCTGCCAACAGGACGAGGGAAAGAGTATCAATGAATGGGTTTATTTGCATGAGAAACGAAACGAACGCAGGCTGTTGCGGGACTCCTAATAGAAGCTGGGAGAGCTCCGTCTGAGTCACAACGGAGAGTTGAGGGTAATTCCGACGAGCATCTCGCTTCCAATACTGAGGAATGTGGCAAAGAACCGGAGTCAGATGGTGATAAGGATGTCTTGCATGATGAATTTCACTCACTGGGTTCTGGGCGATATCGGAAGCTGAGGCAACGCATATGAGGTAATAAATATAAAATTCCTCGTAGGTCATACATACCCATCGTCCCCGGGGTTGCTTGAATCTCAGGACGAGACGCTGGCTGAGGATAACGATTAGCTTGAGGAAGTGGGAGGCCCGAACTGATTTCCGGGTTCACGACTACCGCATCCCCTTTGAGAGTGGTTAAAGGTGGTTAGCACATGATTGAACAAAGATGCTTACTAAAACGCTTCCAAAAGCCCTTCGGGTTTAGATGGTAGAGCGTATGGTCCGCTCGAAGTTTTGGAACCATCCTGTCAGTATGAGTCTGATCACGTGGACATGAAGGGAGAATTAGACTTGAATCAACTCACTCACCGTGCAAAAGATGCCTTACAATACTGCTTATGGGACGCGTCTTGGGCTTTCTGAACATCGTGATGTCATGTATGGCGTTAAGAAGGCCAAATCCAGGACTAATCGCTCTTCTTGGACGAGGCAGCAAGCCACCTCAACCGGCGTTGGTCAGCCCCGACGAAACGCGAGAGAACAGAAGAGGTGGGCGTGTATACATCAATTCTCCCATCCGGCTCAACTTTCACCGTGCAGTTTTTCAGTGGGAGACTTTGCCTTCAAACCTCAAAGACTTGCCAACTCTCACTTCTCTCGGTTGGAGTCCAGAAGGACTTCGGATGATGTGATATTGTCGCCAATACCCCCAAATCCCCCATATCATCTGGACGCTGGAAAGGAATCGATCTGCCGGGTCAAAGTCCCTCCATGGTTAACAGCAACTTGTCGTATGCTGTCGGAAAGTCACCCCCTTAGAAAAATCGTGCCTCTCTCACCGCCTACTTCAAAGAGAGCCTCAGATTGTGACATAGATCTACCAGCTTCATCCCTGCGGTCATTTCATGCTGAAAATGCTCCCATCTTAGAGAATCAACAACCATCCAGTGCACAACACTCCACTTCTGTCTCCTCTGAACAGGACAAAAGACCGATTTACTTGCGTACCCACCCTCCTCCATCAGATTACAGCCCGTACGAAAGCCCCCTTTTACCGCGTTATTCCCCCACCCTTTTACAGCCTGGATCGAGACCCCCTTACTCGCACAGATGCACTATGGCAGAACCCTTTGTCGCTTCTCATAAAAACCGTTCCTCTAGAATCTCTCACAGCCCACGTCAACATGCATCTACTACGCTCCCGCAGAGCCCTATTATCGATTCTACGGTGACTCTCATGCATCCTTTGGCGAAACGGTTGTCTGTGTTCCCTACATTCGATCAGCAAGTTTCCGTAAGCGCAACACCTGCACGTGAGGACTTTTCTGTCAAATGTCCAATACCTTGGGATACCCATCAACGGAAACCAGTAGCTTCCTGCTCTGATCCAGTCTCAGATGCTGTCCGTGTCACCCAGTCGTTCATAACTCCTGCTATTGGTGCCTCCGTATCTTTTCCCTCTCGACCCTCGCTTCCCCTCTCGCTAGAGTCCCACTTGCACTTGCATAAGAATGATCTGCCAGCGGGTATTCGGGCAAGTATAATCGATAATCCAATTCTTAGAATCTTCAGGTCTCAACCCTTGCTAGACTCCCTTTGAAAAATTTAGCGTAACTGAAGTGCCGCTCCTCCCTCACCCACAATTCAATATTGCACCGTCAATCACTCCATCGTCATTCTGGACGAAATCTGCGGCACCATTGACGAAAGATCATTTCTCGCCAGCTATCCTACCAACCCCACGAAAGTCTCCGGAGCAGGACGTGTATCATGAAAAACTCGTTAATTTTGCTGTCGATTCACTTAAGTATCCACCGCTTCCATCACTTATGGTGAGTATAGAACGAGGTATGAAGAGGAGGATCGAAAGCTCTCAAGAGACAATACCTAATGCGAATGACGGTGTCGGTGACCATGGCTCCATCCCTCATCAGGATTATGTGGATGGTCTTTCTGTACGTGACTTACCTGTCTTATCTTCGGATTCCGATATGAGTTCTTTGATTTGGAAGGACAATCAGTGGGTTAACCATACACAACACAATTTTGTTGGACAAATGAAGATCCGATCTGACATTCATTCCCCCTCCCGTGGAACTCTCAGCTCCACAGATTCGAACTCTCAAGGAGCTCTACCGCAACATAGCACCCCAAGCTTAGTCCATCTCCCAGCTCAAAGCGTTCATCGCCCTAGGCCATTCGTACCAGCATCACTGGCTCAACTCCCAGTCGGGAGTACTAAACCGGAGCCTCAAAGTTTACCAGCGTCCATGATTCCTTCAGACGGTCACTGTAATCTCTCTGCGTGGCCTTCGATGCTACACAGCTCCAAAACTGCAATTGGGGAAGGGATTCGCGGCGGCGTAGATTTTTTGGACCCCTGGAGAGTTTACGAAGAACGGCAACAAAGTTATGATGACACTGAGTCGTGGACAGTAGATGACGATGTTCTCGGCTTTCTGAAAGGGAAATGAGAGGTGATTCATTATGCTGGTATTGCATTCATTACCTTTGTCCGCTTACCGGTTCATTATATCGTGCCCGAGCCCTCAACGATGGCATCAACATTGGTACTTGCTAGCTTATCATATAAGATGGCGTTTACACCTTGAACCCAGCAATATTATTGCCTGCTAATGCCGATTGTTGACATAGGAATAACTAGTTACAAGTGTTGTGAGTTTCTACTCTATGGATGAATGGAACAGTAAGGGACATTATATTAAGATTACAGAGGCGCAGGGCGCCACCTCTCAACTGTGATGCCTGTACTCCCCTTCTCCTTCCTCAACACCCAACGTTCCAGTTCGTATGTCTCATAAGTGCTTGCTGCAAGCCTCGCAGCACGAATGTGTTTAGGTCTAGAACTAGCTGCGATGGCATGCTCCCGGGAATGCCAGATGCACGTAGCGAGATTCGCGCGTGTTTTCGGATTGACGGGACCGTACCAGTAAAGCAAAAGACCACCGTTTTGCACAGCTTCCTCGTGTGCCAGGCGATCTGCTTCATATAAAGCTGCATGTATCGAAGGAGGTTGTCCAAAAAAAAAAGATAGGAAAGATAAATTTAGTCATCAGCATAGAGCAAGGGATAAATACCCTGATGCAAAGGATGGAACAGTAGTCAAAGATAGTCATGGTTCAATGAACTCCCTAGGGGTTTCGCCAACGCATCCGAAGGATCGTATGGGGCTAAGTTCCAACGTATGCGATCGGAACATGAACGACTGGAGAGCAGGGATCGACACTGCAACCAAGGAATGGGCGATTGGTTGGGAGCTAAAAGATACTCACCTTCGCCATGAGATTCCAACTTGCGCGTACTACGAAACGAGACACAATACCATTCGTGTTCTTCATCGATTGGGAGGTGAAGTTCATCCCAATTAAACGCCTGAACGTATGGTGTTGTCGCATAGTCTGGTGTTACAGGGCGGAAGCGATGCAGGGCTTTATGGAGCGAAAGGGATGCAGAATCGATGTCGGGGAGTCGTGCTTCTGTGAACATACACGAAGGAGGTATGTTCCTTGAAGGCTCGTTGTGGGTTTCCAGACATGAATACGGTCTATAACAGCCATGGAACTTTTGGATAGGCATGGCCAAACCAAGGACATTCACGTACAATGAGGATAATAGCGGCGGAAGGTAAAGGGCGGTCGATGTTAAGTCAATGCCACCGTCCGTCAGGAATGAAGGATTATGGTGAGATTCTGAGGGAATAACACAGTCAAATTGAGACACAAGTCCAAGGGCCTGAAGGCTGAAGTAACACACCGATACTTTCAGCGTGGACCGTAGTCATGGAGGAAAGCTCTGGTGGGAGTAAAACAAGACTGCAGCGTATTACGAGGGAGGGACATAAAGGTCGTGTCTAAATACCCGGACATGACCCGGTTAGAGTTGTTCACGCCATCAAGGATAATCCTGTTCGAAGATGGCGTCAACCCATAGGTGACCAACACAAACATGTGTCAATGACACGTGATATGAATGTAACTCTATTTGTTGGCTGACTACTCGCAGTTGGCCGAGGAAGATTTGGGGGAAAATGGGAACTTTCCCCTCATATTTGACATCCGTGGGAACTCCTGCACCTTTGAATGTAGACTACCCTTTCTGGCAATCGATTTATTCAACATTGTGAAGCTTGCTGTGGCTAGATGCGGCATGTATAGGATGACGAGTTCAGTCGCAATCGTCACGTCGACACGTCGATCGGTCGACTTCTGAAACAGATCAAATGCCTACATGCATCAGCTCACCATCATTCTGACAGGGTGATATCCAGACTGAAGCGTCCGACAGGAGGGCTATGTTGTCCGAGTTAAATGTAGGAACAGGATACCCATGTTGCTGTTGTTGCTATTACAATTGAATCCTCTAATTGCTCACCCTAAGGATCCATACTCTCCAAGGAGTATACATGAATGGATGATAGCTTAAGCAAGATGGCGAAGGAACATGTTGTGATTACAGCATATCTGCATAGCTAGCGATCACGGACAAATATAGGTCAAACGGTGATGTAATGCGCACGTCACATCGACACACCAGGCCACGAGTCATTTACGAGCGCGGTTTCTCCTGCAAAAGAGAATCGATAAGTAAGAGCACTCCACAAACAACGCGGGTGATATATGGAGAAGAGATGGACAAACCTTCTTCTCCTTCCAGAGAGCTAGCAGACCCACACCCGAAACCTTTACTACCTTGAAGCGCACACCAGGAATATCACCCTTAGCCTTACCACTCCGACCAAAGCCGGAAATCAGGACCTCATCGTTCTCATCCACGAAGTTTAAGCAACCGTCATTCTGAGGAAGAGTAAAACGACAAAAAATCAGGATAGTCCCATAATCTCAACTGAAGATGTTGTGACGTACTGGGACGAAAGCAGTAACCTTCTTCCCGTTCTTAATCAACTGTACACGAACACATTTCCGGATGGCAGAGTTGGGCTGCTTGGCCTCAACTCCAATCTTTTCTAGGACGATCCCCTTGGCATGTGATGACCCTCCGGTTGGTGAGGTCTTATAAAAATTGCCGAGGGCACGCTTTTTGTACGACTTGTCAGCCTGTCGAGCGATAATCCCAACGTAATGACCAGAACAAATATTAGCGCTTCAATGGCTTATACAATCCATTGAAAACGCTGCTAACCCATCGGTTGTCCCTGCGTGACGTACGTAGTTTTCGAGCGGCGTTCAATCCGCGAGGCTTGTTGGCTATCGTGAATCATATGCGACGTCAGGGTTACTTAAGGACAGGCAGTGATTTGTTCAAGAGCACATACAACCCATGGCTAAAGAATGGTCGAGAAATTAGGGGGTGCGATGAGTCGAGGGGTATCGAGGGAGGGCATCTCCACAACTCACCAGTCTTGAGGAAGTGGCGGAAACAAAAGCGTTAAACTGTAATAGTTACGGATGACTTCAAATCAGGTGATCATCTAAGTGGCAGTACGGTGACGCCGCCACCGCGACACCCTTCTCTGTCCGCATAACATGCAAAACCTATAGTAACAACCAACTGCCCTCAGCCGGCTCCTCCCCCTCCACTCATAACTTTACTCCTATCCCTCACTCTTTCGTTGGTTACTGTCTTCACCATCCTATCGTTACCCATATTTGCTCACTTTTCCCACAAGTTCTGAGGACAATGTCATCATCGACTGGTGCAATTGATTCCTATCCCTGTGACTTTACGATGACGAAGGAGAACATCCAGCCTGCTCTCCCCCAGAGGTACCTCATCAGAGTGTGGGTCTTTGGCTCCTTTGTGAGGGGAAAAGATTCATTCGGCCGATTCCCCGGTCTCTATATGGCTCTTTATCGAAGGGAACCGCAACTCAAAAGTTAGCTTGGGTACGAGGTTGCTTGGAGCCTATGGTTTGTCCTTGGTCATATTTCTTCATGCCGCTGGACGTTTCAGTGGTATCTGTTCAGCTGCGTATCTGAGCCGAGAAACTGCGTAACTTCTTATGAGGAGTCTCACCACTATTCATCAGTGCCATTCGTTTGTCGAGTCAGGGAGTCACTTGTGACTTGATTCGGCCATTGTGTGCTATCCACCCTTATCTCAATTGTGGCGCACATGCTTAATTCGCCTCGCTGGCTGTATTTTGGGGCTTGTTCAGAGAGTCCCAGGTTGATTGTCTTGTCTTCTCCTTTCTTAGAACTAATATTAACCTTGCGATGTCCGCCCTAAGACTCGTATTCTCCGGCCTGATGTAATTATTGTCATTGTATTCAGTGAACGCTCATCGTCACCAGCCGCCAACATCTCCACCCTAATACTATTTATCCCATCAGGTGGACATCGATTGAAGGAGACTTAACGAGGACCGCAGGTCGAGATGATGCTGAACCAACCAAGGTCTCCGCCGCTCACAGTTAAAATTAATTCTATGTTGTATATGTACATTGGCAAGAGGAAAAAATTATACATATATGTGCCCAAAGTCTGTGCGAGACAGGATGAAAAGAATCAAAAAAAGGAGTGGAATGACGATGACACGGATCGATCGACAATGAAAGCGGCGGCGGTGCGAGGATGGAAGCGGGAGCGGTGCGAGGGCAGTTCAGAATGGATTAAAAGGACTATTACAATAGTCGACCCTATACAACAGATGTGGAGGTGAGGAGGATGGGAGTGGGCTGCTGGTACCGCGGCGAAAATCGCGTCGGCGACAGTGACGATATAGGGGCAGTGGTGGGTGTGACGATGGGCACAGGGGCGATGCACTGTATGGATTAGGTGGGAAGCATCATTTCCTTCCCCCCAGATTGCGTCGTGGGGGCCGTGTAGGCTGGGACTCGGAGTTTCGTCTCCTGGACGTCTAGAAGCCCAGACTTCGCGATCGGGCATTTGGACGCCGCATTTGACGGTCGTTCGCGTATCACGGGCGGTGTTGGCATCATTTGCGTCGATACCGACGTGCCGAGTAAGGGAGAGTAGGGAGGCGGGGCTTCATATGAGCGTCGGGTCAGTAAGGAGTGTACGTGAAGGGATATTTGGCTTTCCACTCACAAATGTCATTGAACCATCCTCTACGTGGCAAAGAGTGGATGAGGGGAACAAGGTGAGAGAAGCTAGAGACAACGTCCCCAAGGACAAGAATTTAAGCTTTGACGACCTTGTTGATATTCTTGGGCATGGTTTCAAAGTGGATGATACCGCCTTTGCCCGTAACAGCTGCGGCTCGCGCTAGCTCTCGCGCTTTGCGCTTGGTTGATGAGGGCGGCCGCGTTCAATTAGTTCATGGTCAGCAGTCTGGGAGACGACAGGATTTTCGGGGAGGCCGAGGTTCGCACTGGGTATGGTCGCTTTGAAAGTAAGAGGGATGCGTGCTTCCACTTACTACCTCACACCCGAGTTTCCGAGACGCATCAATGAAGCGTTCGGGATTGCCACCTCTGGCAGACCTGGCTCCGTCCTTGTTGAGTAGCCCAAGGACGTTACAGCTGCTAATATGTGGACGGAAGTGGATCAATTCATCGGACGCAAAACCGTGACGCGTCCAGTCAGTCACTCCTTTCGTAGCCAAAACTGCGATGAGCACTCGAGTGGCTATATTACCAATCAGTGAGCTGGTATATCCTCACCTGTCGTGAAAGGACGCGTTAATTCACTATCACCTTAGATGCTATGGCACCGAATGAGTCGGAAGCCCAGGGGGGTTCGTCGAGCGCGTTAGGTCGATTCATCCATTTACCTCATCCAAGAACGGGCATGTATAGTTCATCGTTGCTTCCTGAAATGATCTTACATGTTCCAAAGGCGTTCCATCCCTCTTCTTGTCTACCATAGTGCCGCGCAAGGATGGTTCAAACGACCTCGAGTCCCGAATACTAGAGGTTCAGTGTGTTTCTCCTGACGCACAGCGCTCTTGGTTTCTCGACAATCACGTAGAGTCGAGTAGGTTCCAAGGCCATTTCTATACTCCCAGGATACGTTATTCATGCCATATTTGTAGATGGTGAACTCTTATTGTTCACCCCAATTGATCCAGTATTCTTACTTGTTCCACTCCTTCGTATCGCATTTCCCGTCGTAGGTAGAACCGCTACTTTGTCAGCGTAGAGGGAGAGTGATGCCTCTCGTACAGATCAGTGGTGGGTTAGAACATCGATTTCGGACAATCGATGACATCCTTGAGGAGGCCACCAGCGGCCTGTTCCCTTCCAACTGTCCTGATGAAAACCCCACCCCGCCCAATAATGCCTCGCAGGAGAACGCTCAAGCGATGCCTACGGATATCATTTATCTTTCCTCGATTTCATGTGTCAGATCAGCCTTCGATCGTGCGTGCGTCACCAAAGGTTAGCTCATCACCAGAGTCCTGACGCGGTCAGGCTAACCTACTCTCGGACAGATATTACGAGGGATATCGTGCTGTATAGATACTCGGAGAGTAAGCTGTTGGATCTTCTTCGAGCAAAAGTAGGAGAACTTGCAGAACCTGAGGTGTTCCTCTCCTTTCCATCGTTATCTCGATCACTCGCTCGTCTGGGACTACACAGAGAGCAGGATCCATCGGTGCATACGAACGGACTCGCAAATGGACAGCAATTCGAGTCTCTCGCCGTTTGTTAGTGCAATCTTGATTATAATCTTCCAGCAGCTATTATTAACACGGAGCCCTGTAGCGGCCAGGTTGAAAGCTGCCTGTGGAGTAGTGTCGCAGTACTTATCTCCCGATATGAGCCAGATCTTAATGAGTAGTTATGAGTTCGTCTCCTCCCCGAGTTTGATGGTGCGGTGCGGTGCTGACAAAATTCCCCATGTTAGCTTTTATGCACTCGACCAATATGTTTCAAACCTCGCAGCTGAAGAACAGCCTCCGCTGGACCGCACCGTTGATAATAAAAAGAAATCGATGACTTCGAATGGAACCGCGGATCTTAAGGTGGTAAAGGGTGCCAAAGGATCTAGAGGCGCCAAGGCGCTCAAGAAGGTGGATATAACCGGCATGAGCAAGCTCTCGAATTTCTTCAAGAAAAAGGATGAAGTCGCGAATGCCGAAGCCTGAACACTTATGTACTTCCATTTTTATTCACGCATAACGTGGACTGGCTCGAGACATTATTAAGTAGTGTTTTCTATAGCCTCCAAAGTATGACGCCGTCTTCCCATAATCAGTTCGGGCGATTGTGGAAAAGGGGTTGGATTAAGATGTTAACTACACTGGTGGTACAACATGTAGGCACAAAATGGCGCCTCCGAGAATGCACTGGTGGCAATTATGGACTCAAAATCTTTGTTTAGATGCAAGACTCGTGACGTAGTGTAAATCAGTCGTAAGGGACCAAAGGCTTCAGATCGGAGCGTGAATAAGAATGCTGGTACTATGAAGTCGGACTTCAGGTAGTTTGCGTGACAGCAACAGCAACAGTGATGGCAATAATTGCAAGAATGATGAGGATGATGCAGAAGCACCAGATACGCTTCTTTCGGGTGTCTGCCGCGTGATTGCGGGCCACCGTGGCCTCTGCCTCTCTGATCGATGAATGAGTTAATAACTGGCATCAAATGGTGAGCCATGCACATACAATCACTTACCCTTTTTCAATGTCTTGCTCAGCTTTGATAGCACTTCGTTTGATCACATCGATCTGTTCATCGTTCTGAGCGACAGTGATTGCCATCTAACAGGCAACATATGGTCAATGACGAATGATAATATGCAAAAAAAGTGTACCTCGTCGAACAACCTCCCGAGTTCCTCTACAGTGCGCTCGATACGCTTAATATCTGCATGTCGGTCTTGGGCCTCCTTATATGCGGCGCGAGATTCGCCGTACCGGTTGGAGTAAGCAACCTAACTCCGGGTAAGGGTAAGTAACGTTCAAAACTGAGGCCATGAGAAGACTCACCGCATTAGAGAAGATTTGAGCACCAGCTTCGGGGTCTTCAACAATGGCGCGAACTTCTTCTGATGTAGCGTTCGGCTTGACTAATTTCGAGAAGAATGAGCTTGTGTCAGAATATGATGAAATTGCCCACCGATCTTGAATTGACGCTCCAGGTGCTGTGCATACCGAATTTGATATCCTTGCTCCATGATTCGGTATTCTTGGATGGCCTCTCTAAACCTCTCTTTTAGTCGCGCAACCTGTCTTCGAGTCAGGACAACAGAACCGAACATGAAAGGATACGAAGACCGAGGAGTTCATGATTGACTTGCACGGTATAGACGTACGTGCTGAGAGAGGGCAACGTTCCTCGGATTGCTCCCTTCTGCTTCATCGTGAAGTGCCTGTATGCGTTGCCTTATGTCGCTACTTATTTCAAAAGTCTCTGCCTGGACTTGGTCGAGCTGGGAAGTGTCTCGTTGAAGCGCAGTGTCATCTGTGAGCCCTAAAGAACGTGTATGGAGATCTGAGATGCGCCCTATGACTACTTTGTAATCGGAAATTCTGTCTTCGATCGCCGAAATCTATTCGGGACATAAACACAGAATGTTCAGATGAACTGAGAAACAGCTTGGTTAGGTGATGTATGCACCGTAGCGAAGCCATCGTTTGGTGTCCTTTCGTCTAGGGTCATCATAGTGTTCCTAGTACTTGGCCCGACTACTGGAGCCTCATAAGAGGAATCGCTAAATCGTGGCAAATGTTTAGGCCCTCATGTTGAATGAAGTCACAACAGCTCAAACTCACTAGAGACCGCCTCCCCCACGGTCCGCCTGAAAAAATTAGCGAGAGACATGGCATCTAAAAAGGTGACGAACTCTGATAGGTACCAAACGATCCCTTGCCATTGTGATGTGAGTCCCGAAAAGGCCGGTCACTTGATATATGTGAATGTGTGTGCACCGAATTGAGTATCATTCTCCATCGCCGAATCATCAATAGCAGTCTCGTCTTTGTATCACCATACTAGCATACTCTGCATCCAAGTGCCAGACTGTCGGGAACTTTGTCTCTCTGGTTGATAACCTCAATGAATGAGGAGTCATGAATTTCTTGCGCGTGAGAACAAGACCAGTCATGTACTGTGCAGAGTCGGCCAACCATTAATGGGGAGCAGCGCCTGAGGCTTGATGGACGATCCAGAAGCACAAAACCACCAGGCCTCGAGGATGCGATGCATGATGCATGAAGGCGAAGGAATAGGAAAGCTTTGGATATTCTGATCGCTCGTAATCGAACAGACCATTTACAGTATTTTGTTACGAACCTCTCGGATCGTGGACGTGGGAACGGACTAGAACGGGAATAGGGAGAACAGTAAGGCAAGAACAAGGTTTGATCAATAGAGGCAAGTAACCTGTGTTGACCAGTTGAAGAGTCAGTCTTCACTTGGTCAACGGTTTATATACACGATATACAGTCGAAACTCAAATCGGGTCAAACCCAAGGCTCGTAACTCCGTATGTGTTCGTAAATCCGTCGGTGTTACGGTCAAACCGTATCAAACCGTAACATATTTCACCATACCACTCAGTGAAACGACCGTTTTGGTCCGCATTCCCACGGCCCACGTCAAAAGAGCATGAATTAAATCATAATTACATGAGCATGTAGAGATACATGGGTGACTGGGAAAAGATGGTGACAAAATACGACCGAGGTCCGTAGGTTCCACCAAAAAAAATAGAAAAAGAAATGAGATTGTAGGAGCAGGATGTTTGAGACAAGCATTTTGGACATCAAAAATACTCAATGAAGGGGATAAGTAATGTCCTCATCGTCATCTTCGGATGAAGCGCTTGACCCTTTCACTAAGGTTTACACGAAGGTTCTGCGTTGAAGGGATTCCGTTGAGTAGAAGTGGTCGAACTCAATTTGTTTCATTGAGTGGTGGAGTACTTACTGTACATCAGAACACAGCGTACTCCAATGCATGATTCAACTTTCTGAAAGCCTGTTCAATGAATGGAAGGGGACCGTCTCCTCGGTCGCTGAGCTAGTCCTTGGGATTGATCCTAGTGCTCCATGTCATCCCTCTTGGAACCAAGAACATACAGAGGCCATGTAGCACAAGCTACAAGGTCACCTGGATTACCCTTTCACTAAATACCTGGATCCAAGCGACGCGATCCCGCCGGAACGAGGGGTTCTTCCATTAGACGTAATTCGATCGGCGGTCATTGCTGAAACAGATTCTAGAACAGCTATGGGTCGGAGGGTGTCGTCGGGCGCACCTCACAACCATTGCATTCCTATTGCGGACCACCTGATGATTGAACAAATTTACCGCCTACACTTAAACCGGGTTTTATGTTCGCGACCAGGAGACTCCCAATCGTTGCTTGCGATGAGGCACGTCACGGTACTATGGTCTGATGAATCTGCCGTTTGGGGCTAAGATGTGAGCCATACACGACCCTAGATTGACTTTCAAAGCGGATCCCTCGTTATCAGTTGTTGGTGCGACAGCACGTACCTGACCATGTCTCAACCCGTTTTTTTTTATCCCAAGCACTTATTGAGGTGGCAAATACGGTGACTTCCGGGTCTGAAGTAGAACTCGACAAGGACCGTATCAGGCGTGTGATACAGAAGTGTAACATTAGACCCCCGTCACTGAGGCAATAAAAATGGTGCATTGGATGTCGTGGCTACCGATAGGGATGTTCTCTTTGGCGATGGTCAAGGAGAATTCGTTTGATGACTGGGTAGACGCTTTGCATTAAATGAGACACATCACCCTGTTGTGGCCTGACCTGCCGTTTTGTGATCTACAATGTTCCATGAAGTCACGTTCGAAGACGTGTGCCATGAAGACGCTGTAGTCTGAAGAAACAATCGGAATATCATCTCATCTCGTCACGCTGTTGGCAGGGGTTACTACTGTGTGAAACACACACGTGATCTAATCATCGCCGCGCTCCGCGTTGACGACGCCTTTCTTCTGATGACTTATGCAGCAAGCCACATCAATTCGAACCATTGAAAAAGCACCATCTGAGCTGAAAGGAGGTTTCTGGTTTTTTTGACATGCTATCCGAATTTGCGTCTTGACAATTCTTTTTATCGTTATGGACGATGCCGAAACCCCATGAATCGTCTCACAGCTTTGTTCCGGCGTTATTCCTCACAACTTCCGTGAGGCGTTGGTCCGTTTCATGAGACAGCCCATTCAAGCAAGGGAGGAAGTCAGCCAGGATGTCGGAAATGGGATATGAGCAGCCGCCGCGTGGCTTGCATCGATATAGTGAATAAGTTGGAACCATTGTTAAACGCCATTCGTGGGCTTTTTTTTTTTTGAACAAAACGGGCGCGTCATGAACGACTGCCTCGGGTGGGCAGCAGGGGGGGAGGATAGAGTACAGTCTGTTGTAATATAAGTTTCATTGGAGTCAGATGTGATAGACGATGAGAGAGAGGCCAAATGCATTCTGAAAATAACTTCCAATTCAGCCCACGGCATCGGCTCCGTCGCCAGCAACGGCGACATCCATGTGGACCAAGATGCAGACGGCGAGCACGACATGGAACTCGACAACACTTCGCCTCCTCATCAACCCATCGTCGGATACGCTGATTCCGATGCTGATGCTGACGCTGACTACGACGACGATGATGGTCAGGCCGAAGACGAAGCTATGCTACTCGCCGCAGGGACTGTCCCATCGTCATCCTCTGCTCTCTATCAAAACGGCACCATTGCTCGTGCTGAGCGTCTAGACTTCAGCACCGCAGATCCTCAGCTCTACGGCCTCAGGCGATCGGTAGGCGCAGTTTTCGTCGTCAACAGCTCAATGTCTCACTCGGTGTTGATTACATGTACTACAGAGCAGGAGCAGGGAAACGCCTGATGTAGGTCTGGATAATGTCTACTCCTTCACAAGTTTCTAACTTTATTTCCAACCACAGTACGATGAAGAAGTGGCATCGTCAGAATCAGATGGAGAGGCAGACGAGTATACTGGATCGAAAAAGCCTTCTAGCCAACCTAAAAGGAAGAAAGCCCCCCGTCCAAAAGGCAAGTATCAGTGTGAAATAAATCATTATCTTGTCTCGGGCTCATCGTCAGCGTGAATTTAGCGCCCACAGCTACAACAAGTGCTGCCCAGACAGGCGGCGAGTCCTCAGATGACTACGGTGCTCCCTCACGCAAGCGCCGCCGCCCACCACCCTCAGGAAACAGCTCCGATGTTCGCGTCTCTTCGAGGGGCCACAAGATCCCAAATTACGCTGAGGACGGTGGATATCGAAGTGAGGACTATGACGACGACGATACACCTAATGGCACAGCGGCACCCCAGTACGATCCTAGTGGAGAAGGTATTTATGAGGACCAGGATGAGATAGACGGTGTTTTTGGACACTCACGAGACGAGGATCATGGTAACGCTGGAGTCCAATGCTTTACCTTGTTCTTTACTGACGTATTATTTTCTCCGCTTGTACTCGTTCAAAGCCAATGATTCCGAGGACGTACCAGCCACGAACATGGTAGGTCCACGGCACCTCATGTAATGTTTAGTTGCAGACGTCTTTCCCGTCTTAACAGCGGTTCCACATTAAATGGAAAAACTTCTCCCATCTTCACAACACTGATGAGACCTATGAGTTTCTTAAGCGTTACAAGGGTATGAAGCGGGTCGACAACTACATCAAGTCCGTCTGGGCTGTCGAACGTGCCACCCTCGGTCGCCCCGACATATCTCGCGAAGATCTCGAAGCATTCCAAATTGAGAAGGAGCGCCGCCAAGAGTGGCTCGAGGGATGTAAGATTGTCGAACGTGTGATTGATTCGAGGGAGAACGCAGCGAGTGGAACAGAGTATTTCGTCAAGTGGAGGAGTATGTTCACATGGATCTGTCTTGCTTACTGTTTTGAACTCATTTTGTTTTCGGAACTAGCTCTTCCATATTGTGACTGTACTTGGGAAAGTAAGCGGTCTCATTTACGGTTCTCCCCATGTCTTCTGAGGGACTACCAAATCTTTCTTTAGCTCAAGATGATATTCGTAGGATTGCGAAAGTGGAGATAGATCAGTATCATGCTCGTGAGCGAGCTGCCCTTGTACCCTACCGCTCTGTGCCCTTCTCTAATGGCCAGCGCCCTCACTGTGCCGTCATGAAACATCAACCTCCATATCTTGGGAGATCTTCGTACGACTATCCCAATGGTGAAATCCCCGACGTGGCTCCGAGCTCCGACGGAATGCCTGTTGAAGAATCGGCGGATCCTCAACTCAAGGATTTCCAGCTTACGGGCTTGAATTGGCTGGCGTATTGCTGGAGTCGGAAGGAGAATGGGATCTTGGCCGACGAAATGGGTCTAGGCAAGACGTCAGTGGATGCTATGCTATGCTCATCATCTGTTCTATGCTCATCTTCCTTCACAGCGTCCAATCTGTATCTTTCCTCTCCTATCTCCTGCACACTCATCATCAGTACGGGCCCTTCCTCGTCGTCGTTCCACTATCTACTCTCCCCGCGTGGCAAGCTCAATTCAAGGTTTGGGCTCCTGACATGAACATCATCCCCTACATCGGCAACGGCAAATCTCGTGAGGTCATTAGGGCATATGAGTTCGGCGCGCCAAAGAAGCTCAAGTTTAATGTCTTGCTCACGACGTACGAATATATCCTCAAGGATAAGACTGAACTAGGAAGCATTAAGTGGCAGGCGCTGATGGTGGATGAGGCCCATCGGCTGAAGAACAGCGAGAGTCAGCTGTATGAAGCACTCAGTAGCTTCACTGCGTACTTCAAAGTGTTGATAACCGGAACGCCTCTGCAAAATAACGTGAAGGGTGTGTCCATCTTGGTCCCCGTATATGTGTATATTCTTACAATTTACCTTTTTGTAGAACTGTTGGCTTTGATGCATTTCCTGATGCCTGAGCGATTCCCGCTCACAAATGATTTTGATCTGTCGGATGTCGATCAGGAAGTAAAGATCAAGGACTTGCACGAAAAGCTTAAAGGAATGATGTTAAGGCGTTTGAAGCGGGACGTTATCAGGTCGTTGCCCACGAAGAGCGAGCGCATCTTGCGTGTTGAAATGAGTGCTATGCAGACACACTACTATAAGAACATCTTGACAAGGGTACGTTTATCTCGCCATCATTGATTGCCGCTCTCTGACAGCGGTCACAGAATTTCCAAGCGCTGAGCAAGTCTGCTAACGGTCAAAATGCTCACATTAGCTTGCTCAATATTGGTGTGTGCCTCATCCTCTGCGCTGAGGAATCGATAATTGACCTGATTTCTCCGTTAATAGCTATGGAATTGAAGAAAGCTGCGAACCATCCTTATCTATTTGATGGCGCCGAGGCTCGAACCGACTCTCCAGAGGAGCAGCTTAAGGGCCTCGTCATGTCTTCCGGGAAGATGGTTCTCCTCGACAAACTTCTTCATAAATTACAACAGGATGGTCATCGAGTTCTTATTTTCAGTCAGATGGTGCGACTTCTCGATATCATGTCCGACTACATGACGTTTCGTGGATTCAATCACCAACGGCTTGATGGTATGTATACTACTTGTGTCTATCATCTTTATTGAAGATCCCTCCCCAGGCACCGTTCCGTCTGAGATTCGCCGCAAGTCGATCGAGCACTTCAATGCACCCAATTCCCCAGACTTTGCTTTCCTATTGTCCACTCGTGCCGGTGGCCTCGGCATCAACCTTGAGACCGCTGACACCGTCATCATTTTCGATTCGGATTGGAACCCACAGAACGATCTCCAGGCCATGGCTCGTGCGCATCGTATCGGGCAGAAGTCACATGTGAGTGTGTACCGCTTCGTCAGCAAGGATACCATGGAGGAGGACGTGCTTGAGCGCGCCAAGCGAAAAATGGTTCTTGAATATGCTAGTAAGAGCGGACCGTGACTTCATCGGGTTGTTATTGCTGAAGTCTCACGTCAACAGTCATCAACCAAATGGATACATCAGGAGATAATTTCAACCCGAAGAAGACCGCTAAATCATCCCCTGATTTCAGCAAGGAAGAGCTCTCTGCTATCTTGAAGTATGGCGCACAGAACATGTATGTCGTTTCAACTAGTTCCTGAAGAGACATGTCCTGAGATATTTTGTCGGACAGGTTTAAGACTGATGACAACGAGTTAAACAAGACCCTCGCCGAAATGGACCTTGATGACATCCTCAATCGTGCCGAAGAGCATGAGACCATTGGCGCTGCCAATACTGGAGGGGCATCCTTGGGAGGTGAAGGCTTTCTTCACCAAATGGCCGTCGTAAACGACATAAAGACGGATATGAATTGGGATGAGATTATCCCCCTCGAAGAGCGTCTGAAAGTGGAAGAGGAGGAAGCCGAGGATAGGGCAAGACAGGAAACCCTTGAGACTTCACAGAGCCGTAAAAGAGCTGCAGCTCAGGTTCAACCTGGTGCTTATGAGGGCATGGACGCTATCGAACCGTCTGCGACCAGCGCACCGAAGAAGGCCAAGGGGCCCGCTCCACCGCGAAAGACAGCCGCTCAACGAGCTGTTGAGCTTAAGGAGCGTGACCTTCGTGTCCTTGTCAGGAGTTTGCAACGCTGGGGTGATATCCGTCTCCGCTATGACGAGATTGTGAGTACCGGGTTTCTTTCCGCAAATGATCGTCTCATGTGTTCCCTGCAGGCCAAAGAAGCGAAACTTGAGGACAAGAATCGTCAGGTAATCATTGATACTTGCGATGAGATCATTGACACTTGCGAGCGAGCTCTCAGAGAGCACCGAGAGGCGAAGGCAAGAGCCGCCAACGAAGGTGTTATAGGGCCTAAATCGAAAGCTGTTCTCGTCAATTTCCGTAACGTCAACAGTATCAACGCCGAGACTGTTGTATCTCGATTTCATGAACTCCGTATCCTCATTAATAACTTGCAGGGGTTGAGCGACATTCACTCATGGAGATTGCCCACTGAATCCATCCGTCCGACTCTCAACTGGACTTGTAAATGGGGCCCTTACGAAGATGCCATGCTTCTTATAGGTGCATACAAACATGGGTTTGGGAACTGGGAGAAGATTCAGGAGGATCCCGAGCTCGGACTTGCAGCGAAGTTCTTCCTTGAGGAAGGCAAGAAGAACGATGACCCCTCTTCGCAAAATGGCAAGCCCATTCCCAACGCCATTCATCTTGTCCGACGAGGAGACTATTTGCTCGGTGTTCTTCGGGAGCACGAGGAGAAGATTAAATTGATTACATCTAATCTCAAGGGAAAACGTGATTTCTCAGGGAGGTACTCGCCTTCGCCTGCACCAACAGGCAGTTCGTCGAAGCGTCGTGCACAGAGTCCTGCAGGGAGTCTTCGCTCGGATGAGGGTACTTCACACAAGAAAAAGCGACGGGCTACACCTGAATTCACCGATTCATCGGACGACTGGTGAGTGAGCATCGCCGGGTCGAAACTTCTTTGCTGACTGTTTTTCGCCAAGCCCCTCGATGGATGAGGCGCAGACGAAGGAAGAGCTTCGGCCGGTCAAGAAACAACTTGTACGTCAAACATGTGATTAGGATATTGTCGATAGGCTCAGATTGTCACAGAAAAACCTGAAAGCACCAACTGAATCGCTAAGCAGGGAAGCTAAGGTTGCTCTCCTCAAGGACTCACTTTCGGCCATTGGTGCTCGTATAGAAACGGTTGTCGCCCAAAAGAATGCCAAAGGAGACGATGGTGAGAAGTGGCGCAAGCATTTGTGGATGTGAGTCTTGATGGGTGATTGTGGTTTCCATTCAAATTCATCTATTTATTTGCAGCTTTGTTACACTATTTTGGCCTCGCGAAGTCAAACATACCAAACTGCAAGCGATCCACGCGAAGATTACTGGCTCACAGCCTCCAAAACAGTAATGAGATAATATCGGTTCCTTTGCAGCCTTCACTTATTCTCATGTTTGGTTAATTTCATTGGGTCGTTATTATATTTTCGTTTGATTTTGTAAACTTGTTGTACGTATTCTATGACTCTGCCTCATTTACACGCCGTACTATCACGGCCAGTTGCACTATAGTACCACCTCACCCTTTGCCAGATGCGATTGGCAATAAATTGACCTCGACTTAAGTATACGCCACGATAACCCTTTCAACGTCCCACTGGTCTTTCCAGATGTCGAAGCGTTTGAATGTGTCACGGCATGATCCCTCCAAGATGTTTTGCACCACTCTTGCTTGTCCTTTCCCAACTTCAAGGGCAACGACACTCCCGGGTCTTTGTAATAGCAGTGTATCGGAAGACGGAGCGAGAAGTTCTGCGATACGTCGATAGAAAGCAAGGCCTTGCGGATCTTCGGTCTTTGAATGTGGATTGTTTCCGAGCAGGGCCAAAGGATCCTCGAATGTTCGAACTGATGCGTCTAGCGTCTCGTAGTCATGCCGAGAAATATAGGGCGGGTTGCTTACAATGACCGTAAATGGCGCGAACGAGGAATGATTGATCGTGAGGGCCCTTGATAACTGCTCTGCAAACATGGGAGAGAAAATGTCCAAATGGACCGTGAAAAGGTTCAGGTTGTGAACCATAGCATTCTCTGATGCTACCTCAAGAGCCCTCGCATCGGTGTCGATAGCCGTGGCCGAGACGAAGTCAGGTGGAAGCTCCGACATCAGTAACCTCCGAAAAAACCTGTCATTAAGCTCATGTGCCAGTCTTAAGCTCCAGAATTCAGTCTCTGGACGTGGAATGAACGTTGGAGGACGGACAACCAGAGTTAGAGATCCGAAGGGCTGAGATCCTACGAACAAAATAAGTTTCCTACTATTCACTGAAACTGGGGATGCGATGAACCCAGAATATATTGTAGAGGCTCCCCCTTTAGTCTTCTTTGTATCATTTGTTCAAGCAGAACATCCAAATTGGCGTCCTGAGACGGCTCTGCGAGACACTTGGGTACGGAATTCAATCTCGCAGATGTGGGTCCGACACGCTGCAGATGCTGCTTCATCCATCTCAACTCGTCTAAGGCATTCTGCCGGCCTAAAACAGAGAAGAGGCGAGCTGCCAATCCGGGCATGTATGTAGGTTGCTGTTATGAGCCCTTCGGATACAGACGGACTTAGCTCGGAGTTTCTGTTTTTAGAGTCGGATTTAGAACTTAGGAGTTTTGAGATCAAGACAAGACACGAGTGTGAAGAGCACAGAACCTGAGTTGGTCCAGTGAGGAAACAAGCTC
>WNFI01492703.1_pt1 | contig 30558 bp, 30 predicted proteins | sample 5400471 | NCBI WGS metagenome assembly WNFI01 (sample SAMN13153348, study PRJNA577476) | soil metagenome | isolation source: 100 cm saprolite on Douglas fir-dominated hillslope | place: USA:California | collected 2013-09-17
GCGCGAGAGCCTCGACACCCTCACCGAGGCGTTGAAGGCGCCGATGCAGCGCGCGTCCGCGTAGAAGGGGCGCGATGCCGAAGGCGGGGGCGCAGGAGGTCAAGTTCACGCCGGTGGACAATTCACGGTTGGCCGCGCTCTGCGGCCCCGTGGATGCGAACCTGCGCCAGATCGAGACCGCGCTCGACGTGACCATCGCGCGTCGCGGCGAGCGCTTCACGATCGCCGGTCCGCGCGAGAAGGCCGCGCAGGCCGCGCAGGCGCTGCGCCGCTTCTACGACCAGGCCACGCGCGACCTCACGGTCGAGGAGATCCAGCTGGGTCTCGTGGAGATCTCGCACGCGCGCAAGGGAACGGAGACCGACACTCCCGCGCTCATGATCCCGCGGCGCACCGAGCTCACCGCGCGCACGCCGCGGCAGGCGCAGTACCTGAACCAGATGCGCAACTACGACATCACGTTCTGCGTCGGGCCCGCGGGGACCGGCAAGACCTTTCTCGCGGTGGCCGCGGCGGTCGATGCGCTGGAACGCGACACCGTCAAGCGCATCGTCCTCACGCGCCCGGCGGTCGAGGCGGGCGAGAAGCTGGGCTTCCTCCCGGGGGATCTCGCCGCCAAGGTCGATCCGTACCTGAGGCCGCTCTACGACGCGCTCTATGACCTGATGGGCTATGACAAGGTGAACCGCAGCTTCGAGAGGGGCGCCATCGAGATCGCCCCGCTCGCGTTCATGCGCGGGCGCACGCTCAACCACTCGTTCGTGATCCTCGACGAGGCGCAGAACACCACGCCCGAGCAGATGAAGATGTTCCTCACGCGCATCGGGTTCGGCTCGAAGGCGGTGGTCACCGGGGACGTGACTCAGATCGACCTCGCGAAAGGGCAGCCTTCCGGGCTCATCGACGCGACCTCGGTGCTGCAGGGCGTGCGCGGCATCGCCATGACGCAGTTCCAGTCCGACGACGTGGTGAGGCATCCGCTCGTGCAGGCGATCGTCGACGCCTACGACAGGCGCTCCAAGTCGAAGAAGTCGTGAGCGCGGTGCGCCTCGCGCTCGCGATCCAGCGCGCTTCCCGCGCCGCCCACATTCCCGCCGACCGCGTGTTGCGAAGGTGGGCGCGGGCGGCGGCGAAGCGCAAGGCGGCCGTCACGCTGCGCTACGTGGGCGAGGCCGAGGGGCGGCGCCTCAATCGCGAGTTCCGCGGCAGGGACTACGCCACCAACGTGCTCACGTTCGTCTATTCGAAGGCGCCGCTTTCGGGAGACATCGTGATCTGCGCGCCGGTGGTCGCCCGGGAAGCGCACAGCCAGGGCAAGCCGCTCGCGGCTCACCACGCGCATCTGCTCATCCACGGTCTCCTGCACCTCGAGGGCCTGGACCACGAGCGCGCGCGAGACGCCGCCCGCATGGAGAAGCGCGAGCGCGCGATCCTCGCCAAGCTGGGATTCGGCGACCCGTACTGACCTTTTCCGCTAGAGTATTCGTCCGTCAACCCTCTTTCCCATGAACGAACCCGCGAAGCCGAGCCTCCTCGAGCGCCTCTCCACGCTGTTGCTGCGCGAGCCCGAGGATCGGGAACAGCTGATCGGACTGCTGCATACGGCCTTCGAGCGCCGCATCCTCGACGCCGAGGCGTTGTCGATGATCGAGGGAGTGCTGCAGGTCTCCGAGACGCAGGTGCGCGACGTGATGATCCCGCGATCGCAGATGGACATGATCGACGTGGCGGAAAGCCCCGAGAAATTCATCCCGTTCGTGATCGAGAAGGCGCACTCGCGCTTTCCCGTCTTCGAGGACAACCGCGACAACGCGATCGGCATCCTGCTCGCCAAGGATTTGCTGCGCTTCTACGCCGAGGAAGGCTTCAACGTCCGCGAGATGCTGCGTCCGGCGGTATTCGTTCCGGAGGCCAAGCGGCTGAACGTGCTGCTGAAAGAGTTCCGCGCCAATCGCAACCACATCGCCATCGTCGTGGATGAGTACGGCGGGGTTTCGGGCCTGGTCACGATCGAGGACGTGATCGAGCAGATCGTGGGCGACATCGAGGACGAGTACGACTTCGACGAGACCGAGGACAACATCCTGGTCGACCGCAGCGGCCGCTACCGGGTGAAGGCGGTCACCGAGATCGCGGATTTCAACAGCCACTTCGGCTCGTCCTTCTCCGACGCCGACCACGACACCGTGGGCGGGCTCGTCGTGAGCCGCTTCGGCCGGCTGCCCAAGAGAGGCGAGATGACGGTCATCGACGGCTATTCGTTCCAGGTCTTGCGCGCCGACAGCCGCAAGATCCACTCCCTCCTCGTCGACAAGCCGAGGCAGAAGGAGCCCAAGTGACGCTCGCGGCGGACGCGTCGCCGGCGGCGTCGGCGACACGGATCGTCGCGTTCGGTTTGCTGCTTCCATTGCTCGCCGGGGGCGCCTGCGTTTTCGCCTTCGCGCCGTACTACGCGTGGCCCGTGGCGCCGGCGTCACTCGCCGTCCTGTTCTACGTCTGGGCGCGCAGCGGCTCGGCGCTCCAGGCCGCGCACTCCGGATTCCTCTTCGGCCTGGGTTATTTCCTCGCCGGGGTCTCGTGGGTCTTCGTGAGCCTGCACTACTTCGGCGCGATGCCCGTGGTGCTCGCCGCGATCGCGACATTCCTCTTCTGCGCCTATCTCGCGATCTTCCCGGCGCTCGCCGGCTACTTCGCGGTGCGGCTGGGCGGAATTTCGATCCCGCGCCGCCTTCTCGCGGCCGCGCCCGCGTTCGTCGTTCTCGAGTGGCTGCGCGGCACGCTCTTCACCGGCTTTCCGTGGCTCACGATCGGAACCTCGCAAGCGCCCTCGAGCCCGCTCGCGGGATATGCCCCGCTTGCCGGCGCCTACGGAACCTCGCTCGCCGTGGGGCTCGCGGCGGCCGCGCTCGCGGGGATCGTCGCCAGCGTGGCGTGGTCGCGCGCTCGCTACGCGCTCCTGGCCGCGCTTGCCGCGCTGTTCCTCGTCGGCGCTCTGAGCCGCGCGATTGCCTGGACCGAGCCCGCCGGACGGCCATTGACGGTTGCGCTGCTGCAGGGAAACATCCCGCAGCAGATGAAATGGCGCGACGACGTTCGCATGCGCACCCTCGAGGAGTACCGCCGCATGATGTTCGCGGCGAACGCCCAGGTGGTCGTCCTTCCCGAAACCGCGCTGCCCGCGTTCTACGACGACCTTCCGGAGGATTACCTCGAGAGCCTGCGCGAGCATGCGCGGCAGACGGGCAAGGAGATTCTCATGGGGGCCGTCGAGCGCGACGCCCGCGGCCCCGATCCCGAGTACTACAACAGCGTCGTTCGCGTCGACCGCGAATCCGCGCCACGCTACCGCAAGCGCCACCTGGTTCCGTTCGGCGAATTCATCCCTCCGGGCTTCAAGTGGGTGCTCGCGATCTTGAAGATTCCGCTCACCGATTTCGGCCGCGGCCCGCCGCGGCAGCCGCCGATCGTCGCCGGGAACACGAGCTTCGGCGTGGCGATTTGCTACGAGGACATCTTCGGCGAAGAGGTGATCGACGCGCTTCCCGATGCGCAGGTGCTCCTCAACGTGAGCAACGACGCATGGTTCGGGGAGTCGTTCGCCGCGGAGCAGCACCTCCAGGCCTCGCAGATGCGCGCGCTCGAGAGCGGGCGCTGGATGGTGCGCTCGACCAACACCGGCGCCACGGCCGCCGTCGACGAGCGCGGGGAAGTGGTTTCGCGCCTGCCCAACTTCACGCGCGGCACGCTCATCCAGGCGATCGTGCCCCGCCGCGGCGCCACGCCTTATTCGCGCTCGGGAGACGCGCCCGCGCTGGCGCTTGCCGGCGCGATCCTCCTCGCCGCGTGGCGCTTCGGGCGCCGCGCCCCGCGTGCATGAGCTCTTCGCGTCCGCTCGCCTCGGTCCTCATTCCCGCCTACAACGATCGCTTCTTCGCGGAGGCCTTCGCGAGCGCGCTCGCGCAGACCCATTCGCCGCTCGAGATCGTGGTGTGCGACGACTCGCCCGGAACGGCGATCGGCGCCGCGGTCGAGGGCGCCGCCGACGCGCGCGTGCGCTACGTGCGCAACGCGCGCAACCTGGGATTCGGCGGCAACTTCACGCAGTGCTTCCGGCTCGCGCGCGGCGAGCTCGTCAAGTTCCTGAACGACGACGACCGCCTGCGACCGGACTGTGTGGCGATCCTCGCCGCCGCGCTTGCCGCCGACCCGTCGCTGACACTTGCCACGAGCCGGCGCGGCGTCATCGACGACGAGGGCCGTGCGCAACCGGACGTCGCGGCGACCACGCCGATCTCCGACGTTGCGGTTTCGATGGAGGGACGCAAGCTCGGCGACTTCGTCCTCGCGAATTCGCTGAACCTGATCGGCGAGCCGAGCACGGTGCTGTTCCGCCGCGATCGCGTAGAGCTCCAGGGCGACTCGCTCTTCCGCTGGGGAGCGCGCGAATATCACTGCCTCGCCGACATGAGCCTGTGGCTGCGCCTGCTTGCGAAGGGCCCGGGGTATTACCACGCCGCCGCGTTGAGCGAATACCGCCGCCACGCCGGGCAGGAACAGGGCGCCATTCGCCTCGCGTGCCTCTATGAGCGGCTCTGGATCGTGGGCGATGCGCGCGCCGCCGGGTTCCTGGCTTCGCCGGCCACCCATCGACTCGCCCTGGAGGCGGTGCGATCGCGCGCCGCCGCATGGGCCGAAGCCGCGGCCTCGCACGCCGAGATGCGCTCGCGGGCCGCGAGCTTCCTCGCGCAGGTCGAGCGCGAGATCGCGGCGATCGCCTAGGCGGGCCGGCAGCGCAGCAGGAACTGCTCGGCGCAGAACTCTTCGATCTCCTGCGCGGTGACGTTCGCGAGCGTGAGGCGCCCGATCTTGACCTCGGCGACGTCGCGACCCCGGTACTTCTCGTAGATCTCGCGCAATCCCGGAGCCACTGAGGCCTGCGCAAGCTCGATCGCGTAGCCCGTCTCGGCAAAGAGGCGCCGCATCTCCTCGAGAGTGAAGAAGCGCATGTGCGTGATGTCGAGGAGCCCGCGCTCGACGTATTCCCAGCGGCCCTCGAGCAGCAAGCGCGTCACCAGCCAGATGTTGCGCACATTGGGGATGCTCGCGAGCACCTGCGCGCCGGGGGAGAGCCACGGCTTGAGGCGAGCGAGGAATTCCCACGGATTGACGATGTGCTCGAGCACATCGGCGGCGATCACGGTGTCGAACTCGCCTGGCGCGATTCCCTGCGCGGGGAAATCGAGCTCCTCCAGGCGCGAGCGAATCACCCGGTCCAGGCGCGTGGCCGCCTTCTCGGCCGCGGCGCGCCCCGCCTCGACCCCGACGACGGAGGCTCCCGGGAAGCGCTCCTTCAGCGTGGCGCCGAACATGCCGCCCGCGCATCCGAGCTCGAGGATGCGCCGCGGCTCGCCCGCGACGAGGCCGAGCACGCCCTGGTTCACGTAATCGAGATAATGCCCGGCGTCCTGGCTGTCGAAGTCGAGGCAGCGCTGCCAGATCGGGGCGCGCGGCGGCGAATTCGGCGCATCGCTGTCGTTCATCGCGGCATTCTGCCCCGATTCGGGGGCGCCACGGTAAAATCAATCTTTTGGCACGTCTCCCCGCGCGATGCTGACCTTCCAGCAATTGGTCCTGAAGCTCCAGGACTACTGGGACCAGAAGGGCTGCGCCATTCTCCAGCCCTACGACATGGAAGTTGGCGCCGGGACCTCCCACACCTTGAAGCCGTCGCCGCCCGACATCCTCGAGCTGTACCTGGAATCTCTCGAGGCTGTGGGCCTGGATCTCGCGGCCAACGACGTGCGCTTCGTCGAGGACGACTGGGAGAATCCCACGCTCGGGGCGTGGGGCCTGGGGTGGGAAGTGTGGCTGAACGGCATGGAGATCACGCAGTTCACCTACTTCCAGCAGGTCGGCGGGCTCGACTGCAAACCGATCACCGGCGAGATCACCTACGGGCTCGAGCGCCTCGCGATGTACCTGCAGGGTGTGGAGAACGTGTTCGACCTCGTCTGGACCGAGTGGAAGGACGCGGCCGGGCGCACGCAACGGCTCACCTATCGCGACGTGTTCCATCAGAACGAAGTCGAGCAGTCGACGTACAACTTCGAGCGCTCCGACGCGGCCACGCTCCTGCGCCACTTCGCCGATTTCGAAAACGGCGCGAAACGGCTGATGGACGAGAAGCTGGCGCTCCCCGCCTACGAGCAGGTCCTCAAGGCGGCCCATGCCTTCAACCTGCTCGATGCGCGCGGGGCCATCTCGGTCACGGAGCGCAACGCCTACATCGCGCGCATCCGCGCTCTCGCCAAGGCGGTGGCGCAGAGCTACTACGAGTCGCGCGAGCGCCTGGGCTTTCCGATGCTTCCGAAGAGGGCGGCAACGCCGCGCCGGCTGGCGGTGATCATTCGCGACGTGGCGTCCGAGTCGGAACCGAAACAAGTGGAAGTGAAGCTCATGCCCGTCGCGGTCGCGCTCGACGCCGCGGGCAAGCCCACGCCCGCGTTGCTGAAGAAGCTCGAGTCCGTGGGACTTTCGGGCATCGATCCCGCGTCGCTTCGGCGCCGCATGGACGGAAAAGCGGAGATGGTCTTCGCGAATGCGACCACGCCCTCGGTGCCGCTCGCGCAGGCCCTGCAGGAAGCGCTCGCCGAAGCCATCGCCGGGCTGCCGATCGCGAAGGTCATGAGCTACCAGCTCGCCGACGGCGAGACGACGGTCGAGTTCGCGCGTCCGGCGCACGGCCTCGTCGCGCTTCATGGAAGCGAAGTCATCCCGGTCCGTGCGCTCGGCCTCGAGGCGGGGCGCGTCACGCACGGGCATCGCTTCCAGGGAACGCGCGATATCTCCCTCTCCGAGGCCGAGTCCTACGAGCGCCGGCTCGAACAGGAAGGCGCGGTGATCGCCGATTTCGATGCGCGTCGCGCGCGCATCGCCGCGGAGCTGCAGGAGAAAAGCCGCGCGCACACCCAGGCCTACGCGCCGCCCGATGCGCTCCTCGACGAGGTGACCGCGCTCGTGGAGCGGCCCGCGGTCTATGTCGGGGAGTTCGACGAGGAGTTTCTGACGGTCCCGCAGGAGTGTCTTGTTCTCACGATGCAGCAGAACCAGAAGTACTTCCCGTTGATGGGCCCGGCGGGCAAGCTGCTCTCGAGATTCATGATCGTCTCCAACATGCGCCTCGACGATCCGGCGAGGATCGTCTCGGGCAACGAGCGCGTGATCCGGCCGCGCCTCGCCGACGCGCGCTTCTTCTTCGAGACCGACAAGAAGACCAGGCTCGCCGATCGCCTGCCGCAGCTGGGCGCCATCGTCTACCACAACAAGCTCGGCACGCAGCTCGAGCGCGTCGAGCGCCTGCGCCGGCTGGCAAGCCGCATCCAGTCGATGCTGCCGCGCGGCGAGAAGGGCCGTCCCTACGCCGATCGCGCCGCGCTGCTCGCGAAGGCCGACCTGGTCACGCTGATGGTGGGCGAGTTCCCGGAGCTGCAGGGCGTCATGGGCAAGTACTACGCCGACGCCGACGGCGAGGAGCCCTCCGTCGTGCGCGCCATCGAGCAGCACCACTGGCCGCGATTCTCCGGCGACCAGCTGCCGTCGGGAGATGTCAGCCTCGCGCTGGCGCTGGCCGACAAGCTCGAGACGCTCGTCGGCATCTGGGGCGTGGGGCAGCAGCCGACCGGCGACAAGGATCCGTTCGGGCTGCGGCGCGCGGCGCTCGGCGTGCTGCGCATCCTCGGCGAGAAGGCGGAAACCGAAGCGCTCGACCTGCGCAACCTGCTCGACATCGCGGTCTCGGGGTTTCCGCCGGCCAAGCTCGCGGCGGACACGGCAGCGCAAGTGCACGCGTTCATGCTCGATCGCCTGCGCTCGCTGTTGCGCGACGCTGCCTACGACGCGAACGAGATCGAGGCCGTGCTCGCCGATACTCCCGGGCGCATCAACGAGGTGTGGAAACGCATCGAGGCCGTGAAGGCGTTCCGCGCGCTGCCGGAAGCAGAGGCCCTCGCCGCGGCGAACAAGCGCATCCGGAACATCCTGCGCAAGTCCGCAGCCCCGGATGCCGCGGTGGACTTCACGCTGCTGCAGCTTCCGGAAGAAAGGAAACTGCGGCAATCGCTCTCCGCGGTGACCACGCTGGTGAACGAGAGGTTCGCGGCGAGCGATTTCGCCGGCACTCTCACCGCGCTTGCCGGCGTTCGATCCGACGTCGATGCGTTCTTCGAGAAGATCCTCGTCAACGCCGACGATCCGAAACTGCGCGCCGCCCGGCTGGGCCTGCTCGGCGAGCTCGGCACCGTCATGAACAAGGTCGCCGACATTTCCAAGCTCTCGAGCTAGTGATGAAGCTCGCCATCCTCGACCGCGACGGCGTCATCAATTTCGACAGCGAGCACTACATAAAGTCGCCCGCGGAGTGGCGTCCCATTCCCGGCTCCATCGAGGCGATCGCGCGCCTGAACCAGAACGGCTATCGCGTCGCGGTGGCCACCAACCAGTCGGGCATCGGCCGCGGCCTCTTCGACATGGCGACGTTCAACGCGATCAACGACAAGATGATGGAGCTGGTGTTTCGCCAGGGCGGGAGCATCGACGCGCTCTTCTTCTGTCCCCATACCGTCGCCGCGCAATGCGCCTGCCGCAAGCCGCGCACCGGCATGTTCGAGGAGATCGCGGCGCGCTTCCACACCGACCTGAAGGGCGTACCCGCGATCGGCGACAGCCTGAAGGACCTCCAGGCCGCCGAGGCGGTGGGCGCGCAGCCGATCCTGGTGCTGACCGGCAAGGGACAGAAGACGCAGGAAGACGGTGGCATCCCGAGGAAGACGCTGGTGTTCGACGACCTGGGCGAGGCCAGCCGCCACCTCATCTCGCATTCATGACGACGCTGCGCTCCGTGATTTTCCTGCTCGGGGCGCTCGCCATCACGGCGCCCTTCGGCTTCCTCGTTCCCCTCGGTCGCCTCTTCGGAAGCGAGCCGCCCTTCACGCTCGCGCGCCTCTACACGCAGGCGATGCTCAGGTGGGTCGAAGTAAGTTGCGGCATCCGCTACGTGGTGAGCGGCTGGGAGCACGTCCCGAAATTTCCCGTCGTCATCATGGCGAAGCACCAGTCGGCGTGGGAAACCATCTTCATCGAGAGCGCCTTTCCGTCCCAGTGCTGGATCATAAAGAAGGAACTGCGCTGGCTGCCCTTCGTGGGCTGGGGCCTCATGGCGATACGCGCCATCGCGATCGATCGATCGAGCGGGAGCTCGGCGCGCGAGCAGATCGTGGAGCAAGGCGCGCAGAGGCTGAAGGAGGGCCACTGGGTCACGATCTTTCCCGAGGGAACGCGCACCGCTCCCGGCAAGGTCGGGCGCTACGGCATCGGCGGCTCGCTTCTCGCCACGCGCACCGGCACTCCCATTCTTCCCATCGCCCACGACGCGGGCGAGTACTGGCCGCGCTACGCTTTCCGCAAGAGGCCCGGGACCGTGAAGGTCGTGATCGGCCCTCTCATCGAGACGAGCGGCCGCGACGTGATCTCGGTCAACAACGACGTGCAGAACTGGATCGAGGGCGAGATGCGCAGGATCTCGCCGCATCGTTATGCCGACGCGTGAGCTCGTCTCGCGGGATCTGCAGCGCCTCGAGCTGGGCGCGGAGCGCGTCGACTACGTGCTGGTGCGCCGCCGCGGGCGGCGCGGCGTGGGCCTCAAGGTCGACGAGACGGGCCTCACCGTGAACGCCCCTTCGACCATGCCGCTCGCGCGGATCGAGGCGCTGGTGCGCGAGAGCGAGCGCTGGATCCTGCGCAAGATCGCCGAGTGGAGCCATCGCCGCGTGAGGCCGGTCGAATGGATCGACGGCGCGGGCCTGCCCTATCTCGGCGGCGCGCTCGTCCTGCGCATCGCGGCGGGCAAGAGGATCCGCGCCGAGCGCATCGATGGCGAGCTGCGGGTCGCCGCGCGCGTCCCGGACGGCGCCGGAGTGGAGCGCGCCGTGATCCGGTGGTACAGAGTCGCGGCGCACGAGTATCTTGCGGAGCGCGTCGCCGTCCTCGCGCGGGCCGCAGGGCTGGCGCCTCCGCGCTTCGCGCTTTCGGGCGCGCTCGCGCGCTGGGGCAGCTGCAACACGCGGCGCGAGGTGCGCCTTGCGTGGCGGCTCGTGAAGGCGAGGCGCGAGCTCATCGACTACGTGATCTGCCACGAGCTGGCGCACCTGCGGCAGATGAACCATTCGCGCGCGTTCTGGGCGGAGGTCGAGCGCCAATGTCCCGACTATCGCCGGCTGCGCGAGGAGCTCTTCGACACCGACCATCTGTACCGGGCTTTTTAGGGGTCGGGTTCGAATTCATGCGCGACGACGCAAGAGAGAAACCCGGCCGGCCACGAAACTCGTACCTGACCCCCGATTTCATCTCCGCCAGGAGGCACATATGCGACTACTCCATACAATGATCCGCGTCGGCGACCTCGAGCGCTCGATCGGCTTCTACACCGGCGTGCTCGGCATGAAGCTGCTGCGCCGCAAGGACTATCCGGACGGCAAGTTCACGCTTGCCTTCGTCGGCTACGGCGACGAGAGCGAGCACGCGGTGATCGAGCTCACGCACAACTGGGACACCGGGGCCTACGACATCGGCAACGGCTTCGGCCATATCGCCGTGTCGGTGCCCGACGCCTACAAGGCGTGCGAGGCGGTAAAGGCGCGCGGCGGAAAGGTGACGCGCGAGGCCGGGCCGATGAAGTTCGGCGGCAGCGTCATCGCGTTCGTCGAGGATCCCGACGGCTACAAGATCGAGTTCATCCAGCGGACGTGAGGGACAAGCCTTCCGTGGCCGCGCTCCTGCTCGTCGCGTTGGCGACCATCGTCGTGATTGGCTGGCTCCCGTTCCCGGGCGCTTGACGGCTACGACGTCGCGTCGGCGAGCGCGATGAACTCCGCGACGCCGAGCGTCTCGCCGCGGCGGCGCGGGTCGATGCCGGTCGTGGCGAAGGCTTGCTCGCCGGCACAGGCCCTCAGCGCATTGCGCAGCGTCTTGCGCCGCTGCGAGAACGCCGCGGTGACGATGGCGGCGAAGCGCTCGTCGTCGCGCGCGCGCGGCCGGTCCTCTCCGAGCGGCTTCATCCGCACCACCGCGGAGTCGACTTTCGGGGGCGGCGTGAAGGCGCCCGGGGGCACGCGCAGCACGAGCGCCATCGCGAAACGGTACTGCAGCATCACCGAAAGCCGCCCGTAGTCGCGTGTCGCGGGGCTCGCGACCATGCGCTCGACGACCTCCTTCTGCAGCATGAACACGCAGTCGCTTAGGCGCTCCGCGATCTCCGCCATGCGAAACAGGATCGGGGTCGAGATGTTGTACGGAAGGTTTCCCACCACGCGCAGCGGCGCGGGCAGCGCGGCGAAATCGAATTCGAGCGCATCGGCCTGGTGGACCGCGACCTTGGTGTCCGGGAAGCGCGTGGAGAGCGCCTTGGCAAGCTCGCGGTCGATCTCGACCACGTGCAGCCGCTCGATCGAGCGCGCGAGCGCGGCGGTGAGCACGCCTGTGCCGGGGCCGATCTCGACCATGGAATCTCCGGGCTTCGCTTCGATCGCGGCGGCGATGCGCTCGAGGTAATGCCGGTCGGTGAGGAAGTGCTGGCCGAAACGCTTCTTGGGGCGCGGAAGCACGCGGATTCCTAGCGCCTGCGCGCCGCCATCTCGAAGGCGAGCGCGGCCGCTTCCCGGAGACTCCCCGCGTCGATCTCGCCCGCGCCGGCGCGGTCGAGCGCGGTTCCGTGGTCCACGGAGGTGCGGATCATCGGCAGCCCCAGCGTCACGTTGACGGCTTGTCCGAATGCCGCGTGCTTGAGCACCGGAAGCCCCTGGTCGTGGAACATGGCGAGCGCCACGTCGCCTTCGGCGAGCACGCGCGGCGTGAAGAGCGTATCGAGGTCGGTGTCGATGATGCGAATGATGGCCTCGAGCCGCCCGCGCTCGATGGCGGCGGGCACCTCCGAGAGCGCGAGATGGGTCGTGGCGAGCGCCACGCGTAGCCCCCCGCCGACGAGCAGCATCACGACGAGCGGGGTGCCGGTGCGTTGGGCGAGGTATTCGGTGTGGCCGGTGAAGGGGATGCCGGCGTCGTTCAACACGCTCTTCTGCGTCGGGGCGGTCACCATCGCGTCGAACTCGCGCCGCATGCAGCCGTCGATCGCGCAGTCGAGGAGGGCCACGACGTGGCGCGCGTTAGCCGGGTCGAGCCGGCCCGCGACGACGCGCTGGGAGACACGGATCGGCAGGATCGAGAAGAGTGGCGCCGAATCCCGCGAGCGGTATTCCGGAATGTCGAACGCGATCGAGCGCATGCGTGAGCGCTCGGCGACTACGTCGGGGTCCGCGAGGATCACGATGCGGCCCGGGAACTCCTCGCGCGACAGAAGCGCGCACAGGTCGGGGCCGATGCCCGCCGGCTCGCCGGCGGTGAGCGCGATGAGGGGAAGGCTCGCCGCGCCCACCGAGGAGCGCGCGCCGCTAGCGCTCGTCGTAGCGATTCTCGACGTACGCGTGGTCGCGGGACTGGCGCAGCCAATCCTGGTAGGCCTCGTCGGCCTTTCTCGCGCGAATCGCCTGGCGCGCGGCCGCCTTCTTGCGATCGTCGGAAAGCTCGTCGGAACGCCGCGAGAGGACCTGCACCAGGTGCCATCCGAACGGCGTCTGGATCGGCATGCTCACTTCGCCGTCCTTCAACGAGTTCATCACGCGCTCGAATTCCGGGACGGTGTCGCCGGTCGCGACCCATCCGAGGTCTCCGCCGCGCGCGGCACTTGCGTCCTCGGACTGCGTGCGCGCCATCTATGTGGAAGCCGTTGGGGCTTCGCATGATGTCGCTCACCTCTCCGGGCTGCAGGCGCTCCAGCGATTCGAGGAAGAGCGCCGGCAGCCGGCTGGATGCTCGCCAGCCGAGGCTGCCGCCCTGCAGCGCGTCGGGCGCGTCGGAATAGGTCGCGGCGATCTGCGCGAAGTTGGCCCCGCGGCGCAGCTCCGAGAGCGCGAGAAGGGCGCGGCGGCGGCGCGCCTCGATCTGCTCCGCGTTCGCCTGCGGCGGCACGAGGACGAGGACGTGGGAGAGGCGGTACTCCGCGTCACTGGTAGCCTCTCGCGTCAGGCGCGCGAGCTCGGTCTCGACCTCGGCGTCGGTCACCACGATGTTGTTGTCGACCTCGCGCTCGCGCAGGCGCGCGAGCAGGATCTCGTTGCGGATGTCCTCGCGGAAGCGCGGGAACTTGATGCCGTCTTTCTCGAGGGCGGCGCGAAACTCGGCCATCGCGAGGCTGTTCTCCTGCGCGATGCGCTCGATGGTGCGGTCGAGCGTGGCGTCGTCGACCTTGATGCCGGTTTCCTTGGCGAGCTGGACCTGCAGCAGGTCGTTGATGAGGCGCTCGAGGATCTGGCGCGACAGCACGTCGGACGGCGGGAGCTGGCCGCCCTGGCGCTGCAGCTGCCGCAGCACCAGCGTCACGCGATCGTTCAGGTCGTTCTGCGTGATGACCTCGGTGTTCACCACGGCCACGATCCGGTCGATCGGAATGACGCGCGACGGGGTGGGCGAAAGCTTCGTATCGAGGCGCGCCTGCGCGCCTGCGGCGAGCGCCACGGAGGCGAGGAGGGCGACGCAGAGTCGGTGCAGCATCGGTGCGGAAATCATGGAGCGATCTCGTCGGACCGGCGGTAGCCGGGAATGTTCTGGCGAATGGTCTCCAGCGGATTGATGCCGATTCTCGAGAGGCCCGACAGCTCGAGCTGGATCTGGAAGGAGGTCGAATACTGCTGGGTCGCCGTGATGAATCGGTGGGCCACCGCACGCAGTTGCCAGCAGCCCGCATTATACTCGAAGCCCGCGAGCCCCTCGACGAGCTTGCGGTCCTTCGTGCTCCAGTTCCACCGCGCCAGGACCCCGATGTTGCGCGTGACCGGCCACTGCGCCGACAAGTCCACCTGCTCGATGCCCGCGCGCGCCGGATCGACGCTGTCGGCCGCGCTTCGCACGAACCGGTAGGCCAGGTTCACCACGCTTCCGGGCTCCGGCGAGTAGCGCGCCCCGAGCGTGACCTTCTCCGATCGCCCGAGATTCGGCGTGTATTGCCACGCGGTCTCCATGGAGAGCGCCTTCGACATCTGGCTCGAGGCGAATCCGAGCAGGTCCGAGTACTTGTTGGCGGTCGGCACGTCTCCCAGCGTCACTTTCGGCGGGGTGAAGTAGTAGACCTGGCCCAGGCCCGCCTTGAAGCGCTCCAGGCCCGTCGCCGACTCCGTGAACCGCGAAGTGAGCGCGATCGTGAGCTGGTTCGCGTCCCCGATGCGGTCCCCGCCCACGAAACGGTTCTCGGCGAAGATCTGCTGGAAATTGAAATCCGACTCCGCGGTGGTGAAGTTGGGATAGCCGGCCTGGTCGCGGAAGGGAACGTGCAGGTAGAAAAGCCGCGGCTCGAGCGTCTGCTGGAACGCCTTTGCGCCCCACGTCGTCGGCCGCTCGAAGAACAGGCCCGCGTCGAGGCTCGCGATCGCCAACCCGCGTCCCGTGGGCTCGGGCCCCGCGGCGTTCGCGTCGAGGTTGTAGCGCGTGTAGTGGTAGCCGAATTTCGGGATCACGTAGCCGTAGCTCGCGCGAAACGGCCACGCGACCGAGGGATAGGCGATGAGCCGCTGGCCGTTGACCAGCACCGGGTGGCGAAAGTTGGACAGCTCGCCCGCGAATTGCCAGTCGAGCCCGTAGAGGTTCTGCCGCGACCCGAACGCGAGCAGCTGCGGCAGGATGTTGTAGGGAATCGGCACCGGCGGGCCGAGCGGATCCTGCAGGGTCTGGTAGCCGAGCGTGCGCATCGACACCGACCAGTACTCGTTGTTGTAGGCGAGGATCGCATCGCGCGGGAGGTTGGTCTGCGACGTGAGGGCGATCTTGGTCGACAGGTCGCGGAAGTAGCCGTCGTCGGAAACCTTCTGCGCGTTGACGGCCGCCCCCCAGCCCGCGCCGAATTGCTGCGCGTGCTTGATGCCCAGGAAGTAGCGGTCGCGATCGGCGATGCGGTCGTTGGGAAGGAATTCGGCCTCGAGCTCTCCGGAGAACTTGGGCTCGAGGTAGCGCCCCTCGAGCGCCAGCTGCACGCCGCGCTTGGTGAATATCTTCGGCGTGAACGTGGCGTCGCGATTCTCGGCGATGTTCCAGTAGTAGGGCAGCGAGGCTTCGAAGCCGCTCTTGCCCGAGGTTCCGAAAGTCGGCGCGAGGAATCCGGTCTTGCGGCGATTGTCGAGCGGAAACGAGATGAACGGCGAGTAGAGGATCGGCATCCCGAGGAAGTAGACGGTCGAGTTGTACGCGGTGCCGACGTTGCGCGTGCTGTCGATCACGAGCTCGTTCACGCGAATGAACCAATCGTCGCGCGGCACCGGGCACGAGGTGTATTCCGCATGGAGCAGGCGGTTTTTCTGGTCTTCCTCGAGCAGCGCGCGCTCGGCGTGCCCGCGCGAGGCGGTGCGCCGATCCGCAGTCTTCGGGAACTCGAACACCGGAGAGTCGAGCTCGCCGGTGTCGTTCTCAAGGTGGTAAACGAGGCGCGGACCGCTCGCGATGTCGCCTTCGCGCTCGAGGCGCACATTGCCCGTGGCAACCGCGGTCTGCTCGTCGCCGGAATAGTCGACGCGGTCGGCGCGGATCACCGCGCCGCGCTGCCGCATCACCACGCTGCCCGTGGCGATCACGTTGTGCGCCTCATCTCCCTCGATGCGGTCGGCCTCGAGGAACTTGGCGCTGTCACGCTCGAGGCGCGAAGGCGCCAGGTGCAGCTGCTTGTCGAGCTTGAGGCGGATTTCCGCCGCGATCTGCGCGTCGGCGCGCGCGGGAATCATCGCGCAACTGAGCGCAATGGCGAGCGTCCGGATGCTTCTCGGCCTCAAGGCAGCGGCGGGAGCGGGTGCTAGAATGAATGGCGAAGGATACACGCAAATCCCCCTCTCGCTTCACCCCATGGACGACCGTTTTCACGCGCTCGACGCGTGGTTGCGCTCGGTGCTTCCCGGCGCCGCGTTTCGCATCGAGCCCGCCTCCGCCGACGCGAGCTTCCGGCGCTATTTCCGCGTTTTCCTCGAGGACCGCACCGTCATCGCGATGGATGCCCCGCCGGAGCGGGAGAACTCGCGCGCATTCGTGCACGTTGCGGGCCTGCTGCGCGAAGCGGGGCTCAACGCGCCCGAGATCTTCGCGCAGGATCTCGCGCAGGGCTTCCTCCTCGTCACCGACCTGGGCACCACGCTCTATCTCACCGCGCTCGACGCGGGGAACGCGCAGCGCCTCTTCGGCGAAGCCACGAGCGCGCTCGTGCGCTGGCAGGCCGCGAGCCGCGAAGGGGTGCTCGCCGCCTACGACGAGGCGATGCTGCGCCGCGAGGTCGAGCTCTTTCCCGAGTGGTACCTCGGACGCCACCTGGGCATGGAGCTCTCGGCGCCGCAACGCGAGGCGCTGGAGAACACCTTTCGCACGATCCTCGGGCACAACCTCGCGCAGGCCCGCGTGTTCGTGCATCGCGACTTCATGCCACGCAACCTGATGGTCTCGGATCCCAATCCCGGCGTCCTCGATTTCCAGGACGCGGTGCACGGGCCGGTGAGCTACGACGTCGCCTGCCTGTTTCGCGACGCCTTCGCGAGCTGGGACGAGGAGCTCGTCCTCGACGGCACGATCCGCTATTGGGAGAAAGCCCGTCGCGCTTCGCTTCCGGTGCCGGCCGATTTCGCGCAGTTCTGGCGCGACGTCGAATGGATGGGCCTGCAGCGCCACTTGAAGGTGGCGGGCATCTTCGCGCGACTGCATTATCGGGACGGCAAGAAAGGGTACCTCGAGGACACGCCGCGGTTCCTGGGCTATATCCGACACGCGGTGGCGCGCTACACCGAGCTCGCGCCCTTGGGCCGGCTCCTCGACGAGGTCGAGGGAAAGCGCGCCCAGGCGCGCTACACGTTCTGAATGCGCCAGGCGCTGCTCCTCGCGGCGGGCCGTGGCGAGCGGCTGCGTCCCCTCACCGATGCGCTTCCCAAGCCGCTGCTCACCGCCGGCGGGCGCGCGTTGATCGAGTGGCAGGTCGAGCACCTGGTGCGCGCGGGATTCACCGACCTTGTCGTGAACCACTCCCACCTCGGCGAGCGCATCGAGCAGGCCCTCGGCGATGGCGCGCGCTTCGGCGCGCGCATCCGCTACTCGCCGGAATCGCCGGCGCTCGAGACCGCGGGCGGCATCGCGAAGGCGCTGCCGTTGCTCGACGCTTCGCCCTTCCTCGTGGTGAGCGGCGACATTCATACCGACTTCGATTATTCCTCGTTGGGCGGGCACGCCGAGCACATCGCGCGCCGGCACGAGGATCACGTGGCGCACTTCGTCCTCGTCGACAACCCGCCGTGGCACCCGAAAGGCGACGACATGGGAATCGCGGAGGGACGCGTCACGCGAACCAGCCCCCGCCTCACCTATGGCAACATCGCCGTTTTCCATCCGGCCGCCTTTAGCGACATCGAGCCGGGAACCTGCCTCAAGCTCTTTCCGTGGGCGTACCGCTTTGTCGACGAGGGGCGTGTCACGGGCGAGCGCTACCGGGGCGCGTGGGACAACGTCGGCACGCCCGAGCAGCTTGCCGCCCTCGACCGAAGGCTCGCCTCATGACTCTCTACATTCCGGCCCACTTCCGCGTCGACGATCGCGACGAGCTGCTCGCGTTCATGCGCGACAACGCGTTCGCCACGCTCGTGTCGAGCGGCTCGAACGGCCTGCACGTGAGCCACATCCCCTTCATCGTCGAGCGTGGCGGCGACGGGTCCGTGAGACTCCTCGGGCACGTGGCGCGCGCCAATCCGCAGTGGAAGGAGCTCGAAGCGGCGCACGCCGCGGTGGCGATCTTCCAGGGGCCGCATGCCTACGTTTCTCCGACGTGGTACGAGCACCACCCCGCGGTGCCGACTTGGAACTACGCGGTGGTGCACGCGCAGGTGCGCGCCAGGCTCATGGACCAGCCGGCGCTGCGCGAGCTGCTGCGGCAGCTGTCTTCGCGATACGAGGCCGGGCGTCCGTCGCCCTGGCGCATGGAGGACCTGGAGCCCGGCTACGCCGCCAAGCTCCTTGACGTCATCGTCGGATTCACGCTCGAGGTCGAGCGGCTCGACGGAAAGTTCAAGCTCTCCCAGAACCGTCCCGGCAACGACGCCGAGCGCGTGAGTGCTGCGCTCGAGAGTGCGGGCGAGGGTGCGCTCGCCGCGCTCATGCGCGCACACCCGCCCGCGCGCAAAGGGTAAAATTCCCCCATGAAACTCGAAAACCCCCTGCAGACCAAGCCTTTCAAGAAGCGCCGCGCGCGTCTCGCGAAGAGCCTCGCAAACGGCGTGGTCGTCCTGCCGACCGCGCCGGAGCGCTCCCGCAACGCCGACAGCCACTACGATTACCGGTGGGACAGCGGCTTTTACTACCTCACCGGCTTCAGGGAGCCCGAGGCGGTGCTGGTGATGGCGCTCGGCGAAAGCGCCCGGTCGATCCTCTTCTGCCGCTTCGACGAGGCCCATCCGTATTCCGAGCTCGACACGCGCATGCCGGACTTGCTCGCCGACCGCGAAATCCTGCATACGCCGGTCGGAAGCGATCCGGCGTGGGACCTGCGCGTCGCCGGGTGGCTCAACGCGGTGCGCGCGAAGGTGCGCAGCGGCGTGAGCGCCCCGGACCAGATCCGCGACGTGCGCGCGGCGGTGAACGACATGCGCCTCTTCAAGGACGAGAACGAGCTCGCAGTGATGCGCCGCGCGGCCACCATCTCGAGCGCGGCCCACGTGCGGGCGATGCGCGCCGCCGCTCCGGGCAAGCGCGAGTACGAGGTCGAGGCCGAGCTGATCCACGAGTTCTGCCGCAACGGCGCGCGCGCCCCGGCGTACGGCTCGATCGTCGCGGCGGGCGCCAACGCCTGCGTGCTGCACTACCGCGAGAACTCCGCGGAGCTTCGCAAGGGCGAGCTCATGCTGATCGACGCCGGATGCGAGCTGCACAGCTACGCCTCCGACATCACGCGCACCTTTCCGATCGGCGCGCGCTTCTCCGCGGTGCAGCGCGATGTCTACGAGCTGGTGCTGGCCGCCCAGGAGGCCGCCATCAAGGCGGTGCGCCCGGGAGCCGATTTCATCGACTATCACGACGCCGCCACGCGCGTCCTGGTGCAGGGCCTGATCGACTTCAAGCTCTGCAAGGGCAGCGTCGAGAAGGTTCTCGAGGACGGCTCGTACAAGCAGTTCTACATGCATCGCACCGGCCACTGGCTGGGGCTCGACGTGCACGACGCCGGCGACTACATGCAGAAGGGCAAGTGGCGCAAGCTCCAGGCCGGCATGGTCCTCACGGTGGAGCCGGGCTGCTACATCCGCCCCGCGGAAAACGTTCCCAAGGCCTTCTGGAACATCGGCGTTCGCATCGAGGACGACGTGCTCGTGACCGCGAAAGGCCGCGAGGTGCTCACCGCCGCTTGCCCGAAACGCGTGAAGGACGTCGAGGAAGTCGTTCTCGAGCGCTGATGTCCGAGCTCGATGTCGCCATTGTCGGCGCCGGTCCGGTCGGCGCGGCGGTGGCGGCATTGGCCGCTGCGAGCGGGCTCGCGATCGGCCTCTTCGAGGCGCGCGCCGCGCCCGGCAACGACCAACGCACCCTGGCGCTTTCCCAGGCGAGCCGCGACCTCCTCGATGAAGCGCAGGCCTGGCCCGAAGCCGCGGCGACCGCGATCGATTCGATCCACATCTCGCAGAAGGGCGGTCCGGGCCGCACGCTCCTCGAAGCCGCGGAGCAGTCGTTGCCGGCGCTCGGTTACACGGTGCCCTTCGCCGCGCTCGAGCGCTCTTTCTCGCGCCGCCTCGAAGCGCTTGGCATCCCGGTTCACTATGGCGAGTCCTGCGAGTCGATCCGCCTCGACCCGGACGCCGCGCGCATTCGGTTCGCCTCGGGGCGCGAGGCGCGATCCCGCCTGCTGGTGCTCGCCGATGGCGGCGCCAACGCGGGCAGGATTCCCGGCATCGCGTTCGAGGAGAAGGATTACGCGCAGCGCGCGGTGCTCGCGAGAGTGAGGACCGATCGCCCCCAGGATAATCGCGCCTACGAGCGCTTCACGCCGGCCGGACCCGTCGCGCTCCTCCCGACCGCGGATGAGTACGCGCTGGTCTGGACCGCGTCGCCCGACGAAGCGGCGCGGCTCCTCGCCCTCGACGAGGCGAGCTTCGCGGCCGAGCTGCAGTCGCATTTTGGCGATCGCGCCGGGCGGTTCATGACAGTCGCGCAACGCGCTTCGTTCCCGCTCAAGCTGCGCGTGGTGAACACGCCGATCGCGCTGCGCACCGCGATCGTGGGAAACGCTGCGCAGGCGCTGCACCCCATCGCGGGCCAGGGGCTCAACCTCGGGTTGCGCGACGCCGCGTCGCTCGCGGCCACGCTTGGCGCGACACCACGCGACGAGATCGGCGGCAATGCGATGCTCGAAACCTATCGCGACTCGCGGCGGCGCGACGCCTCGCGCGGCGTGGCGTTCACCGATTTCCTCGTCTCCGCGTTCGCCGATCCGCGCCGCATTCCCACGTGGGGCCGCGGCCTGGCGCTCACCGCGCTCGACTTGTTCGCGCCCGCGCGCCGTGCGCTCGCCGAGCGCATGATCCACGGAGCCTCGCGATGAATCGGCCCGCCCTCGCGATCGCGGGCGGCGGCCCGGTGGGGCTCGCGCTCGCCTGTGCATGCGCCGGATTCGACACCACCGTGATCGAGGCCTCCGCGGCTCGCGCCGCTGCGGCGAGCGACGAATTCGACTTGCGCGTGTATTCGGTGAGCCCTGGAACACGAAACCTGCTGCGCGGACTCGGGGCCTGGTCGCGGCTCGACGCGCGGCGCGTCGTCGCGGTGCGAGGCATGGAGATCTTCGGCGATCGGGAGGCGAAGCTCACGTTCGCCGCGCCTCCCGGCGGCGCCCTGGCGTGGATCGTCGAGGCCGGACGGCTCGCCGATGCGCTCGAAGCCCACGTGCTGTCGCTATCCAACGTGAAGATCGTTCGCGGCCGCCAGGTCATCGCCGCGGCCGCGAGCGCGGCGGGCCACGCCGGGGTGGCTCGCCAGTGGTTCCGCGCCGACGGCGTGCTGGCGTGGCTGCCGCTCCCGGGCAAGCGAATCTCGATCGTGTGGTCCGCGCCCGCGCGCTTCGCCGACGAGATCGCCGCGCTCGAGCCTTCCGCGTTCGAGCGGCGCGTGCGCGAGGCCGGCGGCGCGGCCCTCGGGCAATTGCGCCTGGCGTCGGCCGTGGCGCGCTTTCCGCTTCGGTTCATTCGCGTGCCGCGTCCCGTGGCGCCGGGGGCGGCGTTGGTGGGAGATGCGGCCCACGCCGTCCATCCGCTCGCGGGGCAGGGCGTGAACCTCGGATTCCAGGATGCGCGCTCGCTCGCCGAGGCGCTGGGGCAGCGTTCACCGCTCGAGCGTCCCGGCGACCTGCGCGTCTTGCGCCGTTACGCGCGATCGCGCTCCGAAGACGTGGCCGCGATGCAAGTCGTGACCCACGGGCTCGACCGGCTCTTCGCCGCCGACGAAGAGGCGACCCGCAGGATTCGAAATCTGGGCCTCGCCCTCGTGGATCGCCGGCCGTGGGTGAAATCCGCACTTGCGCGCCGCGCAATGAGATAATCCGTAGTCCCCCTTTTGGATCGATTCCCATGAGACTTCACGCCTTCTTCCTTGCCCTCGGTATCGCCGCGCTGACCGGCCTGCCCGCCCATGCCGACGAGACCACCGACCGCATCAAGGCCGAGCTCAAGAAGAAGGTCCCGGAGGCGCCCGTCGAGAGCGTGCGCAAGATCCCGTACGGCAATCTTTACGAAGCGGTGACGGGCAGCGAGGTCATCTACACCGACGAGAAGGTCTCCTTCCTCCTCCTCGGGTCGATCATCGACCTGAAAGCGAAGGAGAACATCACCGAGGCGCGCATGCGCCAGCTCACCGCGATCAAGTTCGAGGACCTGGCGCTCGACCGCGCGATCAAGATCGTGAGGGGCAACGGCTCGCGCCGGTTCGCGATCTTCGAAGACCCGAACTGCGGCTACTGCAAGCGGTTCGAGCGCGACCTGATGGGCATCACGGACACCACGATGTACGTCTTCCTCTACCCGATCCTTTCTCAGGACTCCGTCGAGAAGTCGAAGGCGATCTGGTGCGCCGCCGATCGCGGCAAGACGTGGATCGACATGATGGTGCGCGACGCGGCGGCTCCCGGCGAAGGCAAGTGCGTCACCACGCCGATCGACCAGAACCTCGCGTTCGGGCGCGACAAGCGCATCAACGGAACGCCGACGATCTTCTTCGAGAACGGCGAGCGCATCGCCGGCGTGATGCCGATCGCCGAGTTCGAGAAGAAGCTCGCCGCGGCCAAGGTGCCGGCCCCGACCGCTTCGAGCCGCTGAATGCCTCTTTAGGGGGCGCTTGAGTCGACGCCGGAGGGCGGCTTGTAGCCCTTCGGCAGCAGCACCCACATGCGTCCCGCCTGGCGCATCTTTCCCGCCTGGCTCCCGGCCGCATCCCCGAATCCCCAGAAGAAATCGACCCGCACCGCGCCGGCGATGGCGCCCCCGGTGTCCTGCGCGACCATCAGGCGGTTAAGCGGATCGCTCGTGTTGGGCCAGGTCGTGGCGAGGTACACCGGCACGCCCAGCGGCACGACCCGCGGGTCGACGGCGATCGAGCGCTCCGCGGTGAGAGGCACGCCGAGAGAGCCGAGGGGGCCGATCAAGTCGCGCGGCAGCTCGCGAAAGAAGACGTAGCTCGGATTGGCGTTGAGGAATTCCTGCGCGCGGCGCGGGTTGCGCCGCGCCCAGTCCCGGATGCCTTGCATCGAGGCCCTCTCCGCCGGGATCTCGCCGGTCTGGATGAGGACGCGACCGAGCGAGCGAAACGGATGCCCGTTCTGCTCCGCATAGCCCACGCGAATCCGCTCCCCGGTCTCGAACTCGACCTGTCCCGAGCCCTGGATGTGGAGGAAAAAAACGTCGACCGGGTCGTCGACCCAGACGAGCTCGTTGCCTTTCAGCGGGGAGCCCTCGCGATCGATCTCTCCACGCGAAAGGTAGGGGACGACGCGACTGCCTTCCAGCCGCCCGCGCAGGCGCTTGCCCTTGAGCTCGGGAAACACCGTCGTGAGGTCGACCACCAGCAAGTCCTGCGGCACGCGGTAGATCGGATAGCGATAGCGGGCCGTGCGCACGCGGCTGCCGCGCAGCAGCGGCTCGTAGTAGCCGGTCACCATTCCGGTCGTGGTGTCGTCCGGATTGACGACCTGGTAGGGCTCGAAGTTGAGCTCGAAGAACGCGGCGATGTCCCGCTCGCTCGATCCGGGCAGCATCACGTGCGCTCCCGCACAGACCGCTTTCCACGCCTCCTGCTTCTCGAGCGTCTGGCAGCCGCGCACGAACGCCTCGAGCGAATCGCGCAGCCCCTCGGCGCCCCACGCCGGCAGGTCGAGCCAGGAGGCGGGTTGAAGCTTGCCGCGGTATTCCACCGGGGGTGTGGGAGCGGGGGCGGGCAGCGTCGCCGGAGGCGGGCACACGGGCTGCTCCACCGGAGGGCAGACGAGCGTGTCGGGAGCGCGCGCGATCTCCTTCGCCGGCTCCGAGACGCAGCCTGCAAGCAATCCCGCCGCGGCGACGATGCACGCCGCGCAGCGCGCAATCGCAGATAATGTCCGCACATCGCAAGAGCGCGCAAAGGAAAAACTTGGGCTGGGTGCTACTCGAGGTATTCGCCGCGCTGGCGGCCGCGGTGGCGATCGTCTGGTGGACGATTCCGAAGCGGCCGAAGGACGACACCCGACCTTCGAAGGATCGCGACGGCCGCGGCGAAGGGTGAGGCGCCTCAATGCAGGATGCGGGGAACGCTCAGCGTGAACTCGGGAATCGAGGCCTCGAAACGCGTGCCGTCCTCGGCGACCAGCTGGTAGCTGCCGCGCATCGTGCCGACCGCGGTGGGAATCGAGGAGCCGCTCGAGTACTCGAAGGTATCGCCCGGCTTGAGCACGGGCTGCTCGCCCACCACTCCCATGCCGCGCACTTCCTGGACCTGGTTGTCGGCGTCGGTGATGATCCAGTGGCGGCTCACGAGCTGGGCGGGCACGTTGCCGTTGTTGGTGATGCGGATCGTGTAGGCGAAGACGTAGCGGTCTTCCTCTTCATCCGATTGGTCGGGAAGGTACGTCGAATGGGCCGTCACCGCGACGCTGTATTTTTTCGCCTCGGGCATCGAACGATGTTAGCAGAGATTTTCGCCGCTCCGAGGGCGCCGCGCGCCGTTTCCACGTAGAATCGCCACGCCTTCGAAGAGCGCGAAAGCGAGCCATGGCCGGAAAAGAATTCCGCATCGCCCCGAGCCTCCTTTCGGCGGATTTCGCGCGCCTGGGCGAGGAGGTTCGCGACGTCATCGCTGCGGGCGCGGACCTCATCCATTTCGACGTGATGGACAACCATTACGTCCCCAACCTTACGGCAGGCCCGCTGGTGTGCGAGGCGATCCGGCCGATCGCGACGGTCCCGATCGACGTGCACCTGATGGTCAAGCCCGTCGATCGCATCGTTCCCGATTTCGCCAGGGCGGGGGCGGCGATCATCAGCTTTCATCCCGAGGCGAGCGAGCATGTGGATCGCACGCTCGGCCTGATTCGCGACAACGGCTGCAAGGCGGGGCTGGTGTTCAATCCCGCCACGCCGCTCGATCATCTCGATTACGTCATGGACAAGGTCGACCTCATCCTCGTGATGAGCGTGAACCCCGGGTTCGGCGGGCAGTCGTTCATCCGCTCGGCGCTCGCGAAGGTGAAGGAAGCGCGCACGCGCATCGATGCGAGCGGCAGGGAGATCTGGCTCGAGGTCGACGGCGGCGTCAAGGCCGACAACATCGAGGAAATCGCGCGCGCCGGCGCCGACACTTTCGTCGCGGGCTCGGCGATCTTCGGCGACCAGGACCGCGCGGCGGCCGTGGGGCGGCTGCGCGAGGCGTTGAAGCGGGCTACAATCGGCGCCTGGTCCTGAAACGTTCCCCGAGTCACTCATGGCACTGCGCGGACATCATTTCGATTGGCGATGGCAAAGCTGGCGCTAGCGCGCCTGGTCCTTGCCGTTTCCCTCGAACATGAACCGTGTGGTGACCCATGACTGAAAACGAATTCCTGGCGCTCGGACAGGCCGGCTTCAACCGAATCCCGCTGCACCTCGAGACGCTCGCCGATCTCGACACGCCGCTTTCCATCTACCTCAAGCTCGCCAACCGCCCGGGCTCCTACTTGCTCGAGTCGGTCATCGGCGGAGAGCGCTTCGGGCGCTACTCGATCGTGGGGCTGCCGGCGCGCGAGAGCATCGAGGTTTCGGGCGGCGAGATCACGTTGCTGCGCGACGGCCGCGTCGAGGAATCGCGCCCCGAGCCGGACCCGCTGGAGGCGATCGACCGGTATCTCGCCTCCTTCCGCGCCGCGCCGCTGCCCGCAAACCTGCGCTTCGCCGGCGGCCTCGCGGGGTATTTCGGTTACGACACGGTGCGTTACATCGAGCGCCGGCTTGCCCGCAACTCGAAGCCCGATCCCCTCGGACTGCCCGAGATCCGCCTCCTGCTTTCGGAGGAGCTCGCGGTGGTCGACAACCTGTCGGGCAAGCTGCACCTCGTCGTTTACGCCGACCCCGCGAAGCCCGGCGCGCATGCGAGCGCCTCGCGCCGGCTGCAGGAGCTGCGCGCGCAACTGCGCAAGCCCGCGGAGCTGCCGGTCCACGCGCCGCAGGATTCCCTCGAGGCCCCGCGCTCCAACATCGGCGAGCGCACGTTCTACGAGGCGGTCGCGAAGTGCAAGCGCTACATCACCGACGGCGACATGATGCAAGTGCAGATCTCGCAGCGCCTGACGCAGCACTTTCCCTATTCGCCGGTCAACCTCTACCGGGCGCTGCGCTCGATCAACCCGTCGCCGTACATGTTCTATTTCGATTTCGGCGATTGCCAGCTGGTCGGCGCCTCGCCCGAGATCCTGGTGCGCCGCGAGGGCGACAAGGTGACGCTGCGGCCCATCGCGGGGACGCGCAAGCGCGGCTCGACGCCCGAAAAGGACCTGGAGATGGAGAAGGAGCTCCTCGCCGACCCCAAGGAGCGCGCCGAGCACCTCATGCTGATCGACCTGGGACGCAACGACGTGGGCCGCATCGCGAAGACCGGTTCGGTGAAGGTCACCGAGACCATGGTGGTGGAGCGTTACTCGCACGTGATGCATATGGTTTCCAACGTTGAGGGAGAGGTCGATCCCGCGCTCACGCCGATGCAGCTGCTGCGAGCGACCTTTCCGGCGGGCACGGTCACGGGCGCGCCCAAGGTGCGCTCGATGGAGATCATCGACGAGCTCGAGACCGAGAAGCGCGGCGTCTACGCGGGAGCGGCGGGTTACCTCGGCTTCAACGGCAACCTCGATCTCGCCATCGCCATTCGCACCGGGGTGGTGAAGGACGGCCGGCTCTACGTGCAGGCCGCCGCCGGGATCGTCGCCGATTCGATTCCGGAGAACGAATGGCGCGAGACGCAGAACAAGGCCCGCGCGCTCATCGCCGCCGCCGAGATGGTGCACGCCGGCCTCGACAAGCCGATCGAATGAGGAGCCCGCCATGCTGCTCATGATCGACAATTACGACTCGTTCGCCTACAACCTCGTGCAGTATCTCGGCGAGCTGGGCGAAACAGTCAGGGTCGTGCGCAACGACGAGATGACGCTCGCGCAAATCGAGCGGCTTTCGCCTGCGCGCATTGTGCTGTCTCCCGGGCCGTGCACGCCCAACGAAGCGGGCGTGTCGCTCGAGCTCATCGGCCGTTTCAAGGGACGCGTCCCGATCCTCGGCGTGTGCCTCGGGCACCAGGCGATCGGCCAGGCGTTCGGCGGGCGCGTCGTGCACGCGAAGACGCTGATGCACGGAAAGGTCTCGCGCATTCACCATTCCGGGAAGGGAGTGTTCCGCGACCTGCCGACGCCGTACGAGGCGACCCGCTACCATTCGCTCGCGATCGAGCGCGCGAGCTGTCCCGCGGATCTCGAGGTGACCGCATGGACCGAGGACGGCGAGATCATGGGCGTGCGCCACAGGACCCTGCCGGTGCAAGGCGTGCAATTCCATCCCGAATCGATCCTGACGCAGCACGGGCATGCGCTGCTGCGCAATTTTCTATCCGAGTAGAGGAGCCCCAGCGATGTTCACGCCCCTGGAAGCCATCAACCGCCTGTGCGACAAGCGCGAGATCTTCTACGACGAGATGGTCGACCTCATGCGCCAGGTGATGGAAGGCAAGGTGCCCCCGGTGCAGCTTGCGGCGATCCTCATGGGGCTGCACGTGAAGACCGAGTCGGTTTCCGAGATCGCCGCGGCCGCCTCGGTGATGCGCGAGTTCTCGACCAAAGTGGATGTCGCGGGCGTGGAGCATCTCGTCGATACCTGCGGCACCGGCGGCGACAAGGCCCACACGTTCAACATTTCGACCACCGCCGCGTTCGTCGCCGCGGCGGCGGGCGCGCGGGTGGCGAAGCATGGGGGCCGCTCGGTGTCGTCGCAATCGGGAAGCGCCGACGTCCTCGAGGGATTCGGCGTGAACCTGGCGTTGACGCCCGAGCAAGTCGCGCGCTCGATTCGCGAGGTCGGCGTGGGCTTCATGTTCGCGCCGAATCACCATCCGGCGATGAAGCACGCGGCACCCGTGCGCAAGGAGCTCGGCATGCGCACGATCTTGAACATCCTGGGCCCGCTCACCAATCCGGCGGGCGCGCCGAACCAGGTGATGGGTGTGTTCCATGAGGACCTGGTGGGAATCCAGGCGCGCGTGCTGAAGATGCTGGGCAGCCGGCACGTGCTCACGGTGCACGGCGCGGACGGGCTCGACGAGATCACCCTCACCGGGCCCACGCACGTGGCCGAGCTGAAGCACGACTTCATCACCGAGTACACCATCGAGCCGAAGCAGTTCGGCCTCGACACCGCTCCCATCGAGGCGATCCAGGTGAAGGACTCGGCGCAATCCAGGACGCGCATGGAAAGCGTGCTTGCCAACGAGCCGGGGCCGTCGCGCGACATCGTGATCCTCAATGCCGCCGCCGCGCTCTACGTTTCGGGCGTGGCGCCCAGTCTCTGGGATGGCGTGGCGCTTGCGCGCGATGCGATCGCAAGCGGGGCGGCGCGCGCCAAGCTCGAGCAGCTCGTCACCTTCACGCGCGGGCTCGCGAAGGCCGGCTGAGATGTCCGACATCCTCGGCCGCATCCTCGGCACGAAGCGTCGCGAAGTCGAGGAAGCCAGGGCGGCGGTCACGCGATCCGAAATCGAGCGGCGCGCGCGAGAGGCTCCGCCCCCGCGCGGATTCGAAAGGGCGCTGCGCGAGAAAATCGCCGGCAATCGTCCCGCGGTGATCGCTGAAATCAAGCGCGCGAGCCCGAGCAAGGGCGTGATGCGCGCAGATCTCGACCCGGCGGGGATCGCCGCGTCCTACGAGGCCCACGGCGCGGCGTGCCTGTCGGTTCTCACCGATCGCGAGTTCTTCGGCGGCTCGCCCGAGGACCTCAAGGCGGCGCGCGCCGCCTGCCGGCTTCCGGTGCTGCGCAAGGACTTCATCATCGATGCCTACCAGGTCCACGAATCGCGATCGTGGGGCGCGGATTGCATCCTCCTCATCATGGACGCGATCCCGGATTCGGACCTCGCGGCCCTCGAAAGCGAGGCGCGCGGCATCGGCTTGGACGTGCTCGTCGAATGCCACGATCGCGACCAGCTGGAGCGCGCCCTGCGGTTCAAGACCGCGCTCATCGGAGTCAACAACCGCGATTTGCGGACCTTCGAGACCCGCCTCGAAACAACACTCGGCCTGGTCGGCGACGTGCCCGGCGACCGTATCCTCATCGCGGAGAGCGGGATTCTCGAGCCGGAGGATGTAAAGCGGCTCGCGGAGGCTGAAGTGAGCGCCTACTTAGTGGGCGGTGCCTTCATGGCCGCGGGCGACCCCGGAAAAGAGCTTTCGCGGCTGTTTTTTGAGGCCTGAAGGCATGTTGCGAGCCAGCAACAACGGCCTTCGTTTGTTGCAGGAAAGGCGAAAAACCCCTTGAGGGAACGCTATTGCTTTGGCATCATGCGGGTGGCTTCTCAAAAAGAATTCGGGGGAAGCTCCAAGAATGGGGCGACAAACATCCCCACAGAGATTCCCAAGAAAGTTTCTAAAGTAATGACGGCCTCACTTCAACAAAGGAGATTCTGATGAATAAGAAGCTGATTGCTGTGGCAGTCGCTGGCGCTTGCGCTGCGCCGGCCGCCATGGCGCAGACCGCGAACCCCGTGACGCTCTACGGCATCGTCTACGCGACTTTCGAGTCGGTCGAAGCCAACGGCGGCCCGAGCACCGCGACGCCGATCGTGCGTCGCAACCGGGTGAGCGACCAGGCGTCACGCCTGGGTGTTCGCGGCACGGAAGATCTGGGGGGCGGACTCAAGGCGTTTTTCCAGCTCGAAACGGCATTCAAGCCGGACCAGAACGACACCACGTTCGCGGCTCGCAACAGCGCGGTCGGCCTGCAAGGTGGCTGGGGTAGCGTCCTCCTCGGCCGCTGGGATACTCCTTTCAAGATCGCGACGACCGCGATCGATCCGTTGGGCGACGTGACGCTGGGAGGATTCAGCGCCGCGATGAACGGCTCGGGACTTCGCAACGAATTCCAGTCGTTCGACCGTCGTGACCAGAACGTGATCCAGTACTGGTCGCCGACGTGGGGCGGCCTCGCGTTCAGGCTGCATCACTCCGTCAACGAAGGCAGAACGGCGACCCTCAACCCGAAGAACAGCTCGGCCAGCATCACCTATACCGGCGGCCCGATCTATGTCGGCTACGCCTACGACGAGAAGAAGGACGCTGCATTCGGCGCGGCGGCGACCGGCGCCACGGTGGTCACGCTTCCGAAGCAACAAGGCCACGCGATCTTCGGCACAGTCACTTTCGGCCCGCTGAAAGTCGGCGCCGCCGCGGAGAAGTTCAAGCGCAACGGCTTCTCCGACCAGAAGGCCTATGCCGCGAACCTCGTCTGGACGTTGGGCAACAACCAGCTCATTTACCAGTTCCAGAAGGCGAAGGACGGCGAGGCTTCGGGAATCGAAGCGCCGGATTGCAAAGTCAACACGCTCGCGTGGCAGTACAACTTCTCGCGCCGCACGTGGGTGCAGGCTCAGTACACGAAGGTCGACAACAACGCGACGTCGTGGTGCGCCTTCGGCGCCTCGCCGTTCCGGACCGCGACGTTTGCGGCCGGCCCGCAGGAGGTTGCTGGCCAGAATCCCAAGGGCATCAGCCTGGGAATCCGCCACTCGTTCTAATCGCAAAGCATCGCGATTCACTGGCAACATGGGGGCGCGGCGACTGCCGCGCCCCTTTTCTTTTCGCATGACGCCTTCTCGTTTCCGGGTCGCCCCCGGTCCCCTCGACCAGCTGCTGAGCGCCGCCGATGAGGCGCTCAAGAC
>WNFI01080115.1_pt1 | contig 30554 bp, 23 predicted proteins | sample 5400471 | NCBI WGS metagenome assembly WNFI01 (sample SAMN13153348, study PRJNA577476) | soil metagenome | isolation source: 100 cm saprolite on Douglas fir-dominated hillslope | place: USA:California | collected 2013-09-17
CTTCGCCTTCATCGCCGCTCACGCGATCGGGCAAGGTGCGGTGATTTGGGTTTTTATCTCCGAGATATTTCCCAATCGCCATCGCGCGGAAGGTCAGACCCTGGGCAGTTTTACGCACTGGATCTTCGCCGCCTTGCTCACAACCTTCTTTCCGAGGATGGTCGCCTCCTTTCCGCCTGGTTACGTCTTCTCATTCTTCGCCGGCATGATGGTTTTGCAACTAGTGTGGGTCAAGACCATGGTGCCGGAGACGAAGGGCGTGCCGCTGGAACAAATCCAGAGACAGCTGGGGATCGAATAGGACACTCACATGGAATGTTTGAGGCGGCCAATTCTCATTGAGCGCTAGCGCTTGTTAACGATGGACGAGTCTCCAGACAGCGTCAGAAGAGATGAGCTTGATCAACCAGATGAACGCCAGAATGGAACCTGCCGCGACGATCCAGATTTTCAGCACTTGTTCCCAGTCGAGAGGGAGTCTCTCTAGCCCGGAGAATTCATCTGGCAACGTGCGCTTCCGTTCGACCAGATATGTTCCCGTAGGTATGAGCGGAAACCAGAACAATACAACGAACACGGTTGTTTTGAACCGCTCCACACCGGTTTCGGAATCGTAGAGGCGGTTGCCCTTCCCAAACCGCATACGACCAACGCCAAAATGCGGAATGAAGCCGAGCGTGCCAAGACTCCTGTCATTCTCGGCTTTGCGCTCTTCTTCCTCTTGACGCACAGCATCCAGATGCGTCCTACTATCGATTCGTCGTTTCGCTAATTCGCTCTTGAGGGCGGCATTTGCCTGCGGCGTTACCTCCTCTGGAGTTAGTGCTAGTCGGAGCAATTCGTTGTCGGTCTTGATCCGATATTCCTCTCCAAGTTCTTGCACGTTCATAGCCCGGAATATTAGCCCAGCCTGCACGGTTGTACAACGGGGTAGCCGATAGAACTCAGCGTTGCCGTAAAGCGGGCAGCGCCGCTTTCTGCTGAATTCCTGTACCCTCAATTATTGTGTAAATGAAATCCGCTGCCACGTCGTGCAGCACTTCGCTCTCGCCGTTTGGCCAGCGGATAGTCACTTCGTTCATCTTGTCGTTCGCTCCCAATCCGAAGTGCAGTCGTAAATCGTTTTGCGAAATATAACTCCCGCCGCCACGTACTTCGTCGAACTGCACTAATGCGCCCGCCTTCACCGTGACCCGCGCGCCGATTGCGGCTTTGTTGCTCTTGGTCCCCACCAGCTTGAATAAGACACGGTGATTCGGGCTGTTATTCCGGTTCAGCAGAAGTGAGGGCGGTTCGCCGACGTTGAGCACTACGATGTCGACGTTGCCGTCGTTGTTGATGTCGCCGAATGCTGAGCCGCGCCGCGATTGCGCAGGAATATTCGCGAGCGCTGAGGAAACGTCGTCGAAGGTTCCATCGCGATGGTTGCGGAACAGGATAATCGGCTGGCGGTAGGGCGTGCCGCCGGGGATCGTGTCCACCTGAGGATAGACATGGCCATTGGCGACGAAAAGATCGAGCCAGCCGTCGTTGTCCATGTCGAAGAACTTCGTTCCCCATCCCACGAGCGGGTATGTGGGCTTCATGATTTTGGCGCGGATGCTCACATCGGCGAACGAATCTTTCCCGAGATTGTGATAGAGCGTGGAGCCCTGTTCAACGAAATTGGTCACGAACATTGATAGACGGCCCTCGTGCAGGTAGTCGCCCCAGTCCACGCCCATGGAGCCCTGCTGCGCGCCGTCTCCGCTCAGCGCAGATCCCGAAAGCAGTCCAACGTCTTCGAAGGTTCCATCGTGTTTGTTGCGATAGAGAAAATTCGGGCCAGCATCATTGGCCACGTAGAGATCGGGCCAGCCGTCGTTGTCATAATCTCCCCAGGTCACGCCCAGGCCGTAGTAGTGATGCGGATTGTCCACACCGGCTTTTTTCGAAACTTCTTCAAACGTACCGTCGCCCTTGTTATGAAAAAGCAAGTCGGACTCGCCCGGCAGGCCCCACGGGCCGCATTGCACCAACACGCCCTTGAAGCGGCAGAAGCGCGGGTCGTTACCGAACTCGGGCAGCTTGTCGATCTCAACATGCACATAACGCGAAACGAAGAGATCGACTTTACCGTCGCGATCGTAGTCGGCCCAGGCTGCGCCTGTGCTGAAGCCTCCCGCGCCGACTCCGGCCTTGTCGGTAACGTCTTCAAATTTGCAGTTGCCCAGATTGTGATACAGCGCGTTGCCGCCGAAGCCGGTGACGTAGATGTCCTGCAAGCCGTCGTTGTCGTAGTCGGCTACGGCGACGCCCATGCCCCAGCCTTTGCGCGTGAGGCCCACCTGCTTGGTTATATCGGTGAACTTTAAATCATACGCACTAAGATCGGCATCCTGATGGTAGAGCGTGATCAGCAGGTCGCCGCCGTGCCGGTAGCGCTCGACCGTTGAGCCATTGACCGTAATAATGTCCAGCTTGCCGTCGTTGTCGCAGTCAATCAGGCCAACTCCGCCGCTCATGGACTCGACAATGTATTTCTTGTCGGGCGAGGAGATGTGAGGGACGATCAGGCCAGCTTTCTGGGCGATGTCCTCGAAGTGCGGAACTGAACCTTGCGGCGCTTGAGATTTGGGCGGCGCAATCTGCGCGAACATCATCGCAGCTACAAGAAACTCGATCCACAACGTAAACCAGATTCGCATAACTCGAGAGATTGTCGATTATACTGAGCGGCAGTTCTTGCACCGAATTCGCCGATAGAGACGTTAGAGGTCGACGCTGGAGTTCCTGGCATGATTGGTATTCGGACTCGTGATCTGCGCAAGGTCTATCACTCTGCGCCTCCGTTTGCCGCCGGGGGTGGTTTCGGCTCGCCCGTGGCTCGCGGCAAACAGAAAAAGCAGCCGAATCCGGAGATCGTTGCCCTCGATGGTCTGTCGCTCGATATTTCTGCGGGCGAGGTTTTTGGCCTGCTGGGGCCGAATGGCGCGGGCAAGTCGACAACCGTCGGCATCCTCACCACGCGGGTGCGGCCAAGCAGCGGCCAGGCATGGATTGGCGATCACGAAGTCTGGAAGGAGCAGGTCGCGGTCAAACGGCTCATTGGAGTGGTGGCGCAGCGCCCCAATCTCGACTTTTCCCTGACCGCGCGGGAGATTCTAGTGTTCCACGGCGCCTATTTCGGCCTGGACTCCCAGGAGCGCGCCAAACGTGCAGAGGCGTTGCTGGACCGTTTTAAACTCCGTGACCGGGCGGATCAGATGGTGCGCGGATTCTCGGGTGGAATGATGCAGCGGCTTTCGATTGCCCGCGCCATGATGCACGACCCGCAAGTTCTTTTTCTCGATGAGCCCAGCGCCGGCCTGGACCCGCAAACCAAATTGCTGCTGTGGGAGATCATTCGTGAATACAACCAAACCGGAAAAACAATTCTGCTGACCACGCACAACATGGAAGAGGCCGACGCCCTGGCGCACCACCTCGCCATCATCGATCACGGGCGCAACATCGCGCTGGGCACTCCGGCCGAGCTGAAGGCTTCAGTACCGGGCGGGTTTCTGCTGCGCCTGCGCTTCGGCCAGCATTCGGGCGACCTGCTGCAGCGGCTTCAATCACTGGCGGGCGTAACGGAGGTGCGTGTCAACAGTCAGAACAGATCGGACGTAATCTTTGGGCAGCATGACCGAGCGCACTCGCTTCCAGTTCTCTGGTTCGTTCTGGCGTACCCACAGAAGTTTTGTGAGCGTGAAGTTGGCCAGCGCGGGATTGCATGTGGCTTGGATCAAGCGTTCCGCGCCGATTTTCTGCGTTAGTTCCCGACCCTGCACCTCGGTTCGCACATCGCACCAGATGAGCGCCGGACGCACGACGCGACCCTGATCATCGAGCATGACGGCGCCGTGCATCTGTCCGGAAAAACCAACACTGGCGATATCCTCTGCGCGGAGTCTGGCTTTCGTGATCGCCTGCGGAACCGCGACGCAGCACGCCCGCCACCAGTCCTCAGGCTGCTGCTCGGCCCAACCAATTTCCGGAGAGGCAAATGGAGCATGTTCTTCAGTCGCAGAGGCGACAACGTGACCCTGCTCGTCCATGATCAGCGCCCGTGTACCGCCCGTTCCAACGTCAATGTCCAGTGTATGAATAATCGTTCTCCTGAGTCTTGCGAGCGTCCAATAATAAAGGCTAACGTTTCCCGACGCGGAAAAACTGTTAGAAAGGTTATTGGAAAAACGACCGGCCCGCGAGGTTGTCCTAACAGGACACCACGGCTGTTACGCTTTCCGAAAAAATTCGCACATAACCTGCCTGCGCTGGTCTGCACGTAGTATGCTGTAGCCCCCCGGGCAAGTTTTCAGGAGGTGCATGTGCCGACCTCACTCTTTGCAGCCGATTTCCAGGCTATTCTCGACCAGGCCGTAAGCCCGCCCACTCCAGCAATGGCCCCGTTCCCCTCCCCGGCGGACTGGCGCGACCGCTGGATTTACTTCTTGATGCTCGACCGCTTCAACAACCCTTCCGCGCCTCCACGAAATCAGCCCTTTGATGATCCCAATTTCTTCGGCTTTCAGGGCGGGAAGTTTTCCGGGGTTGAGCACCAGCTCCCCTATATCAAGGAGCTTGGCGCCGGAGCCGTGTGGCTCAGTCCGGTTCTCGAGAATTTTTCTTTCGACCCAAACACCTACCACGGTTACGGCATCCACAACTTCATCCGGGCAGAGCCTCGATTTGCCGATAACCCCAAGCGGTCCGACGAAGAACTCCGCGCACTGGTCGACGCGGCACACCGGCAGGATCTCCTCGTCATATTCGATATTGTTTTGAATCACACCGGAGATGCATTCGCATATCAATGCGGCCCCGGCGACCAGTTTTGCCGCAACAATAAAGGATCGCAATCAAGCTTTCACGCGTCGCCTCAGCCAATCCAATGGCGCGACGGAACTGGCGCGGCGCAGCCCGACTTTTCGGACGTCGCGAACATCCCCAATCCTCCGGTAAACGCATTGGTATGGCCGTCGGAGCTTCAACAAAACAAGTTCTTCCGCCGCCAGGGCACTCCGGACGGCAACGGCGATGAGACAGTCGGCGACTTCAGCGTTTTGAAACAGCTGAAGACGGACGATCCCGATCTGCAGCGCTTTCTGATTCGCGCCTACCAATATGTGATCGCACGCTTTGACATCGACGGCTTCCGCATCGACACGCTGCGCTACCTCAAGGGCGATCTTCCCCGCCTTTTCGGCAACTCCATGCGCGAATTTGCGCTCAGCATCGGCAAGAAGAACTTTTTCACCTTTGGAGAGGTCTTCGACGCCAACGCGGAACAGGATATCGCCCGATTTATCGGCCGCAACACCAGCGACGCAAGCGAACTCGTCGGGATCGACGCTGCCCTAGATTACCCGCTGTTCAACAGTCTGAAGCCTGTGGTCAAGGGCTTTACGGCTCCCACCGCCGTGGTTGGCATGTTCCAGAATCGAAAGACGGTTGAAGCCGGCGTACTCAGTTCTCACGGGGATGCCACTCGCTACTTCGTCACGTTCCTCGACAATCACGATGTAAAAGAGCGCATCCGCTACGAGGACCCTGTCGATCCCACCAAGTTTGACGATCAAGTAACTTTGGGACTGGCCTGTCTCTACTCTTTGCCCGGAGTTCCCTGTCTTTATTACGGCACGGAGCAGGGCCTGCACGGTCACGGCAGCGACGCGGCGGTTCGCGAGGCGATGTGGGGCGGGCCGGGCTTCGATGACCAGGCCAACTTTTACAAACATGTCCAGCAGATTGCCGCGGTGCGGTCGCAACAATCCGCACTGCGCTATGGACGTTTCTATTTTCGCCCGCTGTCAGGCGATGGAATGACTTTCGGGATTTCCGGATTCCCGCAGGGAGTGGTGGCGTTCTCGCGAATCCTGAATGACCAGGAAGTCGTGGTCGTCGCGAACACCAGTCCCACGCAGGCTCAACAACTCGACGTCATCGTGGATATCCTACTCAGCTCAAATGGCGATCGGTTTGCCGTCTTGTACAGCAATCAGGCTAGTCCTCTCGCTCCTCAACCGGTTCGCGTGATCGCGCAGGGAGCAGCAACGGTGAACGAAGTCGACGGATCGATCGGGCACGGGCCCTTGCACGTGGTTCGCGTGAACCTGCGCCCGCTGGAAGTGCAGATTCTGCGCCGTGCAACGGAGTAGCAATCAAGGGTGGGACGCTTGGCGTGACCGTCGTCACGCTGGCGCGGAGTCAGCAGAATCCTAAGTGTGGGATCACACCAGACTGATCACAGCAGGCTGAATTTGCAGTACGACTTTCAGGAATGTCCGAGCGCCCGTTTCGCCTTTGAGAAGTCGCCGGTGCGGCTTGTCCAGTTGCTGGCTAATGTTCCCAAGGCCCAGAAGATCGCAAACAGAAAAAACAACTTGCTGCCCGGAACGCCGGAGCGCCAAGCCCAAAGTATGGCCAAGGTTGGAATGACGGCAGAGGAAGTTACACCGGCAGCCCACATGACGGCTCGTGCTTTAGGACTGGCGCGTTGCATCGAGATCTTTTCTGTTTGCACGCCGAAGAAGGGGAGATGCTCGAAGATCCAGCGAAGTCCGGGTGGCCAGCCCTCGGGATTCGCCGTACCGCCAACCGTGTAGTGAAGGAAACGAATACCGACAACCCGCCCTACGAGCCAGTGAGCAATTGCGTGGCAGGAGAAGTAAAGAAGAACCCATGCCAGAAACATGGCGCTGATCGCAGTTGCTGGTGAATGAGCCGACTGCGACTCCCGCAAGGCAAAATATGCAGCCAGAATGGCGCTGATCTGCACGGCATTTCCGGCGGTAATCGAGAGACGCGCAAAGACCCTGCGCTGGGTGGTGGCGGCAGAATTCACGCGTTCTCCTTTCAAGTGATCCCCGAAGACGATGAAGCTTTACAGATATTTGGCGTTAGCTAAGAGCACAAATACCGCTGCCGCGGCGTTGCATGCAAGCGCGTCACACTATAAGCTGCACAGAATATCAGCAATGCGATCTGCCGCATGCCCGTCCCACAGAGGAGGGATGACACCCTTCTTGCCTTTTCCATCCAAGACATTCTTCAGCTCAGCGGTTAACTTGTTCTTGTCTTCTCCGACGAGGATGTTCGTTCCTAATGTGACCGTGATAGGCCGCTCGGTGTTTTCGCGCACGGTAAGGCACGGCACTCCCAAGTAGGTCGTTTCTTCTTGAATGCCCCCCGAATCGGTGATTACAACCGCGGCACGGGTCTGAAGGGCAAGAAACTCAATGTAGGGCAGTGGATCCAGCAGATGCAGTCTCGAAGCGTGAAGACCGAAGTCGTTAATGCGCTGGCGCGTACGCGGGTGTACTGGGAAGACGATGTCAATCCGCTCACTTGCCTCGATGAGGGCATCGAGGATCTTTTGCAGATTTTCGCCGTCATCGACGTTGGAAGGCCGATGCAGGGTCACCAACGCAAGGCGCTCAGGAAATCCATTGGCCGAACAGTTTCTGGCAGCCGGCAGGAGCCGCACCAGAGAGTCAATCATCACGTTGCCGACGCGATGAATTTTATTTTTTGTAACTCCCTCCTGCAGAAGATGGGCGTCTCCGTCTTCGGAAGGAGTGAATAGCAGGTCCGAGAGCCGGTCGGTGACTACGCGATTGATCTCCTCCGGCATGGTACGGTCAAACGAGCGAAGCCCAGCCTCGACATGACCGACCGGGATAAGCAGCTTGGAACAAACCAGGGCAGCCGCGACGGTGGAATTCACATCACCATATACGAGGACAATGTCTGGCTTGTATTCAAGCGCAACAGGTTCAAAACGGCGCATGATCTCGGCCGTCTGTTGCGCATGACTACCCGATCCTACGCCGAGATTCGCATCGGGTTCTGGAATTTCCAGCTGGGTAAAGAATACGTCCGACATATTCCGGTCGTAATGCTGGCCAGTATGAACGAGCGTCTGCCGGAGGCCACGCCGCTCGATGGCCCGCAGCACGGGCGCCGCTTTCATAAAGTTCGGCCTGGCTCCTACCACGTGAAGAACTTGCTTCATTTTATGATTGCAGCAAATCAGCCGCTTGCGTTCCTGAGCTCAACGGGAAGGAGTCACAGGACGTTTTTCGGCATCCTGGCCCAGCCGCGTGGTGCATGGCGAGTATCTTCGGGTTTGGGACATGCTTCAGAAAACTTAGTGTCCGTTGAAGCCGCGGCCGCGAAAATGTACTCTTTCGCTGCATGCTTGGGCCTTGTCAACTGACGGAAGTGGTCGACCATGCGAGCAACAAAACTCCGCTCAGACCACGGTTCGCGGAGCTCTTGGACCAAATCAGGGTCCTCTCGCGGGATATCGTGGAAGCTCGATTCCAGGAACTCACTCTTACAGATCGAGGCTTGTGGAAAATAGGCAATCATCGCGTTTTGAGTAACCGTGGGTATCTCTCGAAGCGGTTGGCCTGACACTTGAGCCCACAGCGCTTCCACCAGGTCACGTCCCTTTCCGAGTTGCAGGTGAGAGAGTGGAGTGCAACGCGGATTCATCTCGATCAGGTAGGTCGTGTCGCTCCTATCCTCAATCATGAAGTCTAATCCGAAGAATCCCGACAGGCCCAGGCGGTGAGCGATCCTTTCCGCGGCGACCATCATGGCATGGTTGTGAACGATCCGCACAACATTGGCAGGTCCGTCCTTTCCCTGCGCGCTCACTACCTCAACACCAATTCCAGCTAACACTTGTCCGTTCCAGCAAACGAACGCGCAGTTTGCAGGCCGGCCGGAAATATGAGCCTGGGCAATGACCAATGGTTTGGAATAGCTCCGCCGCGGCCATACCCAGGATCGGTCACGGCTCATGATCAGCTGTTTGCAGACTTCCACGACTGAACGCGGCCGGGTCAACTCCAGAAAGAATTGTTCAGCCTGTGCCGGAGTATGCGCGGTCCGCACCCCGCGCCCACCCCACGTTCCATCGAGCTTCAGCATCCAGGGAAGTGTTTGCCGTTCCTGCCAAGCCTTAAGGTCGTCGAGGGTGTTGATCAGTTGCGTGGGTGGAACGCGAAGACCCTCTTCTTCAGCGAGCTTGAGAAGATCGTAGCGTTTGGAGACTATCGGGTAACTCTCGGGTGAGCCCAGGGAACGCTCGATCAAAGCCGCGAGTTTGGATCCGGATTTTCCGGAGCTTTCAGCCTGCGCATGCAGTTGATGCAGATGCTGGACTCCGCGGTCGTCGCACGGAACAATGATTTGAGGATCGGTCGCTTCAATCGCAGTTCTCAATGACTGGAGCGGACGACGCCCACTGTAACGGAAGGTTTGCCGAACGGCGCGTGTCTTCAGCAACGGATGGCCGGGACTCATGCAAACGGCTGAAACATTGAATCCGGCTTTCGACAGACCGATCGCCAGCCGGGCTGGGCTTGGCCACCGGTTCGTATCCGTCAATAGAACCCTTGGAGCGAATACCCTGTTTCCCGAATTGAGATTCTCGTGCTCCACTGATTCGCTGCTGGCCGTCCTGAGTGTATCAACAGCTGAACTCCTCAACCCCGCTCTAAAGCTTGAACGCTGGTTCGGGCGCGGACAGACCGTAGACGAACCGCTTCTTGCAGGTGTTTTGTGAGCTGCCGGGCGGTGAATCCGGCGCCGTACGCAAAGCGCAAGACCGGTCCAAAACTATTCGCGGCAGAGGCACCCACGAAATAAAGTCCTGGCACTGAGGACTGAAAGTTCGGCGACAACACAGGACTCTGTTCAACGGTTTGGATTCCCGCCCGGATATCCGCATCTAAGAACGCCAAGCGCCGGAGATCGACCTTGTAGCCGGTCGCTGCGATGACATGATCGGCGGTCATCGTACGACGACTGCCGCCACTGTCCGTAAGCTCAAGATGCACACGGCCATTTTCAACTTTCGCCTGCGTAATATTAACTCCAAGGTTAAAGGGCACAATGCCCACTACTTGCTGCTTTATAAACCAGGCTGGGGCCGGACCAAGCGTACGGCGAACAGCCTTCAGTCGAAGCCGCTCTGGCAGGCGGTGGAAGGCGAACGGAGCGCGCGCATAGAAGAGCAACTTCCAGCCTGGGCCAATCCCGGTTCGTGGCGAACGGATCCGCTGAAAAAGAGATGGAGCCGTTTGTTCTGGTGGATCGTGAAAGCGAATGACAGGCTTGCGGGCGATGAGTTGGACCGACGCTCCAGCTTGATGTAGCAGTGCCGCTATGTCCAAAGCAGAAGCTCCCGCCCCAACCACCGCTACTTCACGCCCGTGAAAATAGTCAAGACTACTATGCTTCGAACTATGGCTTACAAATTCTTCTGAAAGTGTGGAAAGGACTGGCGGGACATACCCGAAGTGACTTGTACCGACCGCCATGACTACCTTTCGTGCGGAAACGACATCACCGTCTTCTAGAGCAATTTCAAACCCATCCGGAGATCGACGCAAAGAAACCACAAGCTTGTTCTCAACTTCCGGAACCAGTCTCTTTTGGAATGCCAATCCGTAAGAAGCAAAGGTTTCGAGGTGGACTGGAAGTCCAAGGTCAGCGTATGGAATTCCCTCCTGCTTGCAGTAGTGGGCAAGAGTGAATGCAGAGTCCGGGTCATAAAGGGAGGAGGCAAATCCCTCGGATTTCAGGCGCATGCCCTTCGGCATTTGGGTCAGCCACGTATGCATTGGGCTCCCAAAGATCCGAAAATCAACGCCGCGAGCCTTCAGGTGAGCCGCGATTGACAGGCCATAAGGACCCGCCCCAATAATTGCAACGTCCACTTGACCACCGCTTACGCCCCCGGCTCTCATCGGTTGCAGCTCATTTCCATTGTGCGCAGGTTGCGGCAACAGCTAGAGAATAATGGAGGATAGAGACCTTCGATACATTACGTTTGTATATGGAACCTCTATGACGGTTGCCTGTCATTTGCGTTAACGGCCAGGCTGTTCATCGAATAATGGAGTCGAACAATGCTCCGCCGTCGGAGCGTAATCAGCGCACGCGTCCGTGGTAAGCGTATCGACGAGCTTCAGGTAGTCGTCCCTTCTCGTGTCCCAGGAGTGTTGCTCCACATACTTATGGCCGTTCGCAATCAAGCTATCTCGCAATGCCTTATTCTCGACGACCTCTAGCATGGCCTCCGCCATGGACTTATCGTCGCCTGACGTAAAAAAGCGGATGGCCGCATCGTCAAAATAAAAGCTGTCAACCTTCGTGCGCGACGCCACTACGGGGACGCCCTGAGACATAAACTCCATGATCTTTGTGCTGTAGGCTTCGTTTCCGAAGGAGTCGGCGCGCTTTGGAACGACTCCGAGGTCAGCGTTTGCGACCACGTCCGGAATTTGATGAAGGGGAAGACTGCCGCAAAACTTGACGCTCCCGTTCAGGCCGAGGCCCTCGGCCAGACGTGCCAGCTCAGCCTGCGCCCCGCCAGCGCCTCCGAGGCTATAGAGATGGAACTCGGCGTTCGGTATTTTGCTCTTGAGGCGAGCGAAGGCTTTGATCGCAATGTCCAGCCCCTGGTGCCATTGCAGGCTTCCGGGAAATATGACGATGAGTTTTTCGTTATTCCGGGTGCGCGGACGGCGGTAAAAGATAGCGAGATCAACGTGATTGAGAAACACCGAGCATTTCTCTCGAGGAACAGACCGCGCAACCAACTTCTCGTACCAAAAATGGTTGGAGACAATTACGTGATCGACAAACCTTGCCGATACTTTTTCAACGGCCTTTAGAAAACCGATGTAGCCGCCCTTGTCATGTGCATCGAACTTACTGGCGAATAACTCGGGCACGAGATCATGGATATCCAGAATCAGTTTTGCTCCTGTCCATTTTGGATACCAAGCTGCAAACACCATAAAGTCCGGCATATTATGTATGTGAATCAGGTCATAGTGAAGGCTCTTGTGACGGCGCTTAAGAAAAATAGACGAAACTGACAGGAATCGCAGTAATCGCCAGGCATAGGTCCATTTTCCCCGCTCGTTTCGGTCACGGCGCTGAATCCGGTATACGGTGACACCGCTGAGCTCATCCGAACCCAGCCGAACATCGGGACCAGCCAACGCAATCACCTCGACCTGATCGCCGCGCTTTACGAGAGCTTCTGCGTACCGCCGAACGCGGTTGTCGGCCTCATAACCGCTGTAAGTGACCATACAGATCTTTTTCCGTGAATTGTGTCGAGAAGTAAGTCCTTGAGTCATTTGGGGTCCAGGAAAAGCCGGTGCACGAGTTCCAATGTCAATATTTTATGGATCGCCAAGGTATAGTTGCAATTGCCTGTGAGGTGACCACGGACGATAGCTTCGAGCCGGTTCCGTTCCAGATACGGCCGGGAAAGCGTTCGCTGGTCGAGCAGCATTTCACGAACGTATTGAGCCAACGCATCTCGATACCACACCCGGAAATGATAGAACTTGTGCCTGCCGAGGAAAAGGCGCTCAAGACGGAATGGCGAGAACAGATGATCGATTCGGGCTAACGATTGAGGCATTCCATAGTCGTAGGCATATTCTGCCTTGAAGGTGAATTCTAGAAACTTTTGGGACGCCGTGCTCCCGCCAAAGCCGAGGTCGGTTTGGAGGCGTCGGAGGGCCGCGTTTCCGTCCGCGATCAAACGAAGGCTAACGTCATTGTTGGTGAAGGTGGACTGCGGGGCGCGGAAAACCGTCCTGACGAAGTCGGTATCGAGGAACGGAGACCGGAGAGAAAGCTGAGTCTGTTCCAGCGCGAGAAGACCGTAGTGGTGCCACGGAGCTTGCCGGAACACGGCAGAAGAAAGCGGGTGTCCCCGAAGCAGCCTAGCGTACGTTTCGCTCGCTAGTTTGACTTGGGAGAGAAATTCAGGACGGAATAGGCCCGCGCAGGGCTCAACAGGCTTGAATGCTCGCGCCTGGCGTAATACTTCACCCCCATAGTTTCCGGTCATGCGGACGGGAGCAATCTCACGGGCACGCTCGTTGACGTACAAATCTGCAGAATGGCTTACGTCAATGCATCCATCGGTAAGGTATACCGAACGCTCGGCATACTGGGGAAAGTTAGAGAGAAACTGATTTCCCACTGGAATCACTTCGTGCGACTGTCCATACAACTGCGCCACTTGCCGCCCCACAGTGACGTCCCGGCAATCGCGGAACATGCCTCCAAACGTGTAACACGGAAGCGATTTCGGCAGAGCTTTATGCCATGCCAGGATCATTCGCGTGTCTAGGCCGCCGGTGACAGAGAATCCTATTCCCTGTTGACCATTAAAGTATCGAGGAAGATTGCGCGAGAAGACCTCCCGGAGTGCCTGGTAGTAGGGTTCCGGTTCAAGCGTGGCTTGATCCTCCCACTCGCGGGACTCGAAATAATTGCCCTTTCGTTCGAGTGATCCGTTCTGAAAAACCCATGCCGCAGCGGGTGGCAGTACATGCACGTTTTCAAAAAGTGTCCGGTTCTCAAGCACACAACCGCACGCGACGAACTCACCCAGACCGCGGTCGTCGGCCCGGCGTAGTTCAGGACGAACCGCGAGCAGGGCCTTGGCTTCCGCGGCGAAGTAGAAGGCTTCTTTCGATTCGTGATGGTAGATCCGGTGCATCCCATATCGGTCATTAAACAGCATCGCAGTTCCGCTGGCCTGGTTCGCGAGGAGTCCGTGGAACCGTCCATTCAGTCCAGCCGGAAAGGCAGGGTCGACTTCCGAAAGATGGACAAGATAGGAAGGCCCCTCGATGTTCAGAGTATGACCGTTCTCTGCTAGACGGCGGGCGGTTCCTGTCTCGGGAAATTCCTCGCCAGAAAAAACGAGAACTATGTCGCCTCGTTCGTTGCGCAGCGGCATTCCACTGGAAAACGAATCCTTTCGCTCCACCCACCCAACGTAGAGCCCCAAAGACTCGTCAATCCATGTTCCGGACTCGTAGGAAGCCTGATGATGAAGGGATTCAACCATCCGCATGAGCTCCAGTTCGGCGCGCTTACGCGGCATTCTAGTAACAAGCCCAACGATTCCCGGCATCCGTTTCCTTAGGAAGCTTCCCCAACTGATTCGAGCTTGCGGTTGTACCAGCTATTCCGGAGCTCTGACGGTGTCTTGCTCTTTGTTACCGTACGAGAACTTTGAATACACCAGATAGGAGATGCCTCGCTCGGCACAGGATCGGATTGCCTGAGCAACTAATGCGTTCGTCGGCGCCTTGTCTCGGTGACGGATCATCGAGATAATATTCATCAAGCCCGCCTGAGTTCTGGTCTCATCGTGAACTAGCTTAATGAACCCGATGAGGGTTTCGCCAAGATATGCTGCGATGAAAATGCTGCTATCGAGAAATGTCGCTTCCTCCCTATGTACCGTGTCGATGTCCTTCCCGTAGTGTGAAAACCGCCGTCCTTGACGCACCGGACATTCGTTGTACACCTCCCAGATCCCTTTGACCAGGGTATCGTTGAACGGCACTTCACGGATGACAACTCCCTTCTTCGCTGCTTGCCTGGCTTTGTTTCGCGCCTTAAACCCGATCTGCTTGTTCCACCAGTATTCAAAGGTGGTTACCGTCACCGCCGCCAGATTGTCCCACTCCATCGGATAATCATATTTGGGAGTGGTCTCGGGCAGCCTCTGGAGGAACGTGAATAGGTCGATCGGGGTCCCGCACTTTCGCAACCCTTCCAATACGGCCTCTGGATCATCCAAGAACTGATATTTATCCGCCTCCAGGCGCGCAATACGGAGCAGGCGCCCTTGGACGCTGATCTCCTGTCCGCAGATTCTCATCGATGACTTCATAAGTGAACAGTAACCTCTCGGCTATCCGCGCTAGACCGGAGTCTTGATTCCATTGATGCGCGGTTGGTCGGTGACATATTGTTCCTTTATTGGGTTGATGCCCACCAGCGCGAGGAGTTTACCCACGTGATCAAAGAGTCTTACCAACAGCGCCATAAACCGGTAATGTCCGAATATGCACGCCAGCGGCAAAGCAGCAAGATAAACCGGGACCGCGATAACAGACTTTGCAATGCTCAGCGCTCCACAGCTTGGTTGCAGCCGGGCAGTAGCACCTCGGAGCAGCGCTTTTTTCAACATGTACGTGCGTTTCCAACGCGACGGGGAAACAACCTCATATGCCACCGCGTGATCAGACCATATGAACACGTACCCCTTTTCGATCATCCTTCTGAAAAAGTCCTGGTCCTCTCCGGCCCGAAATTCCGGTCGAAACGGCGGTACGCCCGCGTCGAACATTTGTCTCTTCAGCAACACATTCCCGGTCCGCGCTTCGTGCCAGTCGACGATGGATCCTGTTGCTTTGATCCGCCGTTCGTAGAACTGGCTCTTGACGATCCATTGCGGCGGCTCTTCATCGAAGTGGCGCTTGACCGGCCCGAGCACGCCGTCGACTCGATATTCTTCGCAAGTCTTGAACAGGATCAACAGCCAGTTCTTCGCTGGAAACTCGTCGTCGTCGATGAAGGCGATATAGTCGCCCCGCGCGTTCTCGACAGCCTTGTTCCGCGCCAGCGCGATACTCTGCTGGGGCTCCACGCAGTACTTGATGGAAACACTCGATGAAGCCGCAAAGTCCGACACCACCGCCTTGGCAGACTGTAACTGGTCGTTATCTGCTACTACCACCGAATACGTGAACAGAGTATCCGTGTCCTGGTCGCTGAGTGTCTCCAATAAGCGCTTGAGAAGGTGTGGCCTCTTATAAGTGCAGACGCACACACTAATATGGTTGGTGTCGTTGATCATTGCGTTTCGGCGGAGGGTCGCGTCCTCTCATTGCGTTCGACGCGCGGAACCGCATACCGGGTCGCGATCTTGAGGTCTCCGACCCGACGCCAAACCTCGGCTCCGGTCAGGAAGCCATATTCCTCGGAATTCATTGGATGCGTTTCAAGTTCGACAACAGAATGGCAGCCCGAAGAGAAAATCCGATCCAGGCGACTCGATGGTCCGAGTGGGGAAAGTGAAAAGAACAAATCGACCAGAGGGTGTTTTCTTGCAAGCACGCGATCCACGATCTTGCGATAGAAACGGTTGCCCCAGCTCTTCTCGCCAGGCGCGAACGAGACATTTCGTCGCACAATGGTCCCAGCCGGTAGCAGTCCTCCGAAAAGCACGTTCGCACAAAGATGCATGTGATGATGGCCATCAATGCGACTGGCTTCTTCGCCGTACAGTCGCCTGAATTCTTCAAGCTGCGCCTTCACGACGTATTCGAATGAAGCTGCGAGGCCCGGATGAACAACGCACTGGCTGAGGCGCTGCCGCAACAGATAGCGGCAGAGCCGCTGCTGGTGCTCAATCAGGCGCGTTGGAGTACAGGAGGCTGAGAACGTCGTCGTAAAGTTGAGATGGAGACCGGCGTCGATTCCACTCTCCTGCGCAATTGCCGCAGCTTGCTCCGAGCCCTGCATGAATACCATGGCACTAACTGAGGAAATCGTTCGGTGAAGGGCGCAATCAAGGGTCCGAGCGGTGGTTTCGTAGTCTCTTCCCCAATCGTCAGCGTTTATGATGAGAAGACCGAGCGGTGTCTTTCCGCTGAGGAGTGGCGAGTCATAGGTCGACTCAGAATCGACGGAAAACCTCGTTGCCCTCAAAACACAGGGCTCGTCGAGTACTACCTGGTACCGCTCTGCTTTTCGATTCATCGATTTATCTGATCCTGGAATTTCCACGGCCGTGGCAATGGAATCAGGCATGTCGGCGATATGCAGGCCCGATTCAACCTCGTTCTGTGCGCTGTTGCAGGCTTCCTCTCGACAGCGCCCAGTCACTAAACAGGACTTTCTTCAATCGCATCATTTGCTCGCGTCTGTAGAACTTCACTAGCTCCCGCGATACGGGCCTTTCTATCTGTCGGATGACTGCCCACATATAGCCACACACCAGCACTAAGCCTCCGATGAGAAAAGGTCGCTTGGTCATCTGATAGACCGTCCTGAACAGTTCCCAAACAGGATGGTTTCCAATCGCATAGTCCTTCGCGCCGTTTCTGAATCTGGCCACCAATATACCGTGCTGCGCAGTCCCCATTTCCCTGTGATGCAAGCACACCTTGTCTGTGAACGTCCTGGTCTTCCAGCCCTTCATCCTCGCACTAATAACTGCAATATGATCGATGCAGCCTGCTTTTACTGGCAGATATCCGCCAATCTCTTCGAAGCATTCCCGCCGGAACAGTTGGCAAGCTCCTGATACGTGTTCGATGCTAGCGAACCGATAATCATAGGTGCGATTTGAACGTTCCTGAAACGGCGTTCCGACCAGTCCCAACGCGGGATCCTCGGCCAGCTTTTGCAGCAGGAAGGAAAAGTAATCTTCCTCAAACGAAATGTCGGCGTCGAGGCTACCGATGATTGCGTACTCCAACCCCTTCATCCTGGCAATGCCGGCAATGAAGGCCCGAACCTTTCCTGCAAAATGGCGTTGGCGACGCTCGGGCATGCGGATCGATTCAATCCATGGGTGGACAGCTGCATACCGGCTGACTAGTTCATCCGTACCATCGGTCGAACCATCGCTGACGATAACCCATTTGAGGGGTCGAACCGTCTGAGCCACCACCGACTTAATGGTCAACTCGATGAACTTCGCTTCGTTGCGTGCGGGTGTGATGAGAACGTAGACAGGAAGTGTCATGCGGAAACCTCCGCGAGAACGGATGCATCATGAGGTCGCGCCCGGGGGACGGGGGTCTCCGATTCGCACAACAGCATGGACAGCGCCAAGAACATCCAAGCCTGGGTCCACCTCATATATGACGTTCGAATCGTACAAGTGCGAAGTATCCGGTAATAGAAGAACCCCCGATCGTCCCACATGTGATCCATGGCCCATTGAAACACTGAATGCGCCAATCGAACATTACTGGGATGGAGGTCTTTAAGATCAAGAAGTGTGATGATACTTTGCGCCACGCAGTGGGTGTCGATCGGATAGGTGCGGTTGTGAAAGTATCGGACCGCCCCATCGTCACGGAAGAAATGTGACCGGTAGAACTCTAAACCACGACGCACACACGATTCGAACTCGGTCGTCTCAGCACACCGAGCGATGGTTCGCAACGCGGACAGGTTGAACCCGGTGTGGATGTTGTCACTCCATCGCTGATGTAGCCCCTCACCATAGTCCCAGCAGCCGTCTGCATGTTGCTGGGCGGCTGAGTAGCGAGCAACGCTCAAGGCAGGTTCAAGGAACTTCTTCTCGCCCGTGTGCTGATGCACACGGCACAACAAATTGGCAGCGAGCAGGTTGGCATTATGAATCTGCAAACGAACCGTGGGCAGAGGATAGCCAAACCCGCAAACACCCTTACCAGCAGTCCAGTAGAGTTCCTTCAGAATATACTCGGCCGCACTCACAGCCATGCTCAGGTAGCGCGGTTCCAGGTACTGCTCATAGGCGTCGAGCAGTCCACTGGCAGCGAAGGCGGTGCAAACCAGGTTGGGTGCCCATCGGGGCACTAACACTGTGCGCGTCTGCCAGGGGAAACTGTATCCCCAGCACCAGTAAGGAACGCCTTGTGACCTCAGAGCGACTAGGCGATCCGCCATCAGTTCGACGTAGTCCTCATGGCCGGCCATTCCGATGGTCGACAGCTTGACGAAGGCTGAAAGAAACAGCCCGATAGCCTTTGGATTCTGGGTCTTGGGAATGAGAAGCAGGCTTCGGATGTTAATGGGGCTCCGCTTCAAAGCCTGGGTGAGAATAAGTCGAGGAAGTCTGAACTTCAGGAATGGCAGAGCATTGATAATCGGGCTATTAAGAGCATCATAAGGCTCATGACCTGCCCAGTTATTGCTCTGACAGTAAGTGAAAAGCTTTAACGTAGCTGCTTGAATTGACTTATCCATCACACACTTTCGCAACGTCACTATTATTTACTTGGCCTCAGCACTTGATCGACATACCGCAATACTTTGGCCGGATTGCCGGCCACGATGCTGTTCGCAGGAACATCCTTAGTGACTACGCTGCCCGCTCCGACGATGGCATTTGGCCCGATGTTTATATTTGCGAGGATGGTAGCTCCGGAACCGATCGAGGCGCCCTTCTTGATCACCGTTGGTTCGACAGTCCAGTCCGAGTCACCCTGCAGGTCGCCTTCGCGAGTGGTTGCACGCGGATAGGAATCGTTAGTGAAAATAACGCCATGTCCAATGAAGACGTTGTCCTCGATCACTACGCCCTCGCAGACAAAGGTATGGCTTGAAATCTTGCAGCGTTTGCCTATGACTGCGTTTTTCTGTATCTCAACAAATGCGCCGATTTTTGTCTCGTCACCGATTTCACATCCATAGAGGTTGATGAATTTGGAAAGCTTTACATCCCGCCCAAGTTTCACGTCCGGTGCGATGCAAACATCAGGATTCATAAATGAATACTCTTCTGGCAACCCCTTAGAGGTAAACCAGTGTTCCTCGTTTTTGCACCGAATGATTAGCGGCTTCCAGCAGCTTCACCACCCGGCGACCGGCCGCTCCGTCGTTAAAAGGCGTGCGATTGTTTGATACGCAATCGATGAAGTAGGCTAATGCTTGTTTCAACGCTTCGGTCTGTTCCACTTGCGGCGACCATATGTTGCCCGAGCGATAGTTCACCGGCAGGTTACAAAGACCTTCCCCGCTCGTAATGTCCACGCCTCTGTCGTAGACTTTGACCTTCTCGACGCTTTCCAGATCGTTCCAGACCAACATCTTTTTGTCGCCGCCAATGACCGTGGTGCGAACCTTCACCGGAGATAGCCAGTTGACATTGATGTGGGCGATGATCTTGCTGGGATAGTAGACCGTGATGAATGCGACGTCCTCAAAGCCGTTGAGATGCGCCTGACCAGTTGCGGAAACGGCCTCGGGAATCTCTTTGATCAGATGATCGATGATCGAAAGATCGTGAGAGGCAAGATCCCAAATCACGTTCACATGATCTTGAAATAGCCCCAGATTCACTCGAGTGGAATCGTAGTAGTAAATCTGCCCCAGCGCATCCTGGTCGAGCAGGTGACGAATTGTTTTCACCGCTCCGGTAAACAGGAACGTGTGATCCACCATGATTTGCAGATTCTTTGCCGCCGCAAGATTGATAAGTTCTTCCGCCTGATTCGAATCGCTGGTAAAGGGTTTCTCGACAAATACATGCTTGCCATTCTGCAAAGCGGCTTTGGTGAGCTCATAGTGACTCTCGACCGGGGTCGCGATGGCAATTGCGTCGATTTCGGTCGACGAGATGAGGTCAGCAGTTTGCGAGAGAACGTTCATTTGCGGGTAGGCTTGGTGAACGCGGTGGCGTGCCGTCGGACTTCGGTCGCAGACGGCAACCACCGTACAGCCCTCTAACTGGTCAAGGTTTCTGACCACATTGGGTCCCCAATACCCGAAACCGATCACGCCGAATTTGAACACTGTTCCACCACTCCCCTTGTGTATAGACTCATTGCGCGCCGGTTCTGAACTGATGACGGGATGTAAGACGGTTGACATATGCGGATGAGACGAGATTTTAGTACGCGCCGTCGCCGAAAAAGACCGCGGCGGGGGTGCGCATCAGAATCTTCAGATCCACCCACGGCGACCATGTTCTGGCATATTGCAGGTCTAAGCGAACCATTTCGTCGAAGTTGACACGGCTGCGCCCGCTGACCTGCCACAATCCAGTGATCCCCGGCTTAGCTTCAAAGATTCGCCGCCGGTGCCAGGTATCGTAAGCCTCCACTTCATATGCGGTGGCGGGACGGGGCCCAACCAAAGCCATTTCACCTCTTAGCACATTAAGAAACTGCGGCAACTCGTCCAGGCTGGTCCTGCGCAAGAAGCGGCCAACACGGGTGATTCTGGAGTCCGTCGTCAGTTTGTAGACGCATTCTCCATTGCCGTTGCCAGGATGGCGCTGCGCGGTTCCCGCTATTAATTGCCTGACGTATTCCTGGTGAATCCGGGGATCGTTGTTGACATGCATCGTCCTGAACTTGAGGAAAGTAAACTCTTCGCCACTTTGCCCGACTCGTTTCTGCCGGAAGAAGACGGGACCTTTCGAGGTGAGCCTGATTGCAAGGGCGATTGCTAAAAAAACAGGTGCAAAAAGTAACAGCGCCAGCACGCTGCCTACGATGTCCATCGCTCGCTTCACCACGTTCGAAGCCCGCCTGCCATTGGGTCGCTGGACGAGATCGGGATTCAGCGTTCGGTCGCCAGGACATCTGTGGACGTTGGGGTTGCGAACCCACGATATTTGTGAACTGTCGGACATAGCTTCGCTCTCTAAGTCACACTTCTCAGAGTGAACCTCAACGAATTACAAATTTGTGCTCGTCAAGATCTCACGGAACGAGACCACGGGGAGCAGAACAAATCAGGGGAAGAGCATGCTTCACCCCTCGATTAGATTTCTGAAAGAGCGACCGTTTTCAATCTCTACTATCCCTCTCGTGATGATCCCCTATCACGCTTCCCCGAGAAAAATGTACCCCGGATTGCAGACGGTTGCAATGGGTGCGCACCGTATCCGGCAAGGGCCTGGAAGGAGCTTCGAAGGACGGATGGACGCACTGTGCGGGCACGGCGAGCGTTGTGTTTCCCCTCGCATGTCGCAATCGCAAGCTTGGCTTATTTTGCCGCGGCGGTTAGCACCGCTTCGACTTTGGGCTTGAACGCGATCAATTCGGACAAGAGAGCCGCGACGTACAAACCGCCGGCAAGTATGTAAAGAAACTGGAATCCGAAATACATAGAGTTGTATTCGAGCAGGCCTCCGCACACGGCACCGAGCAGATTTATGGCCATCATGCCGGAAATAGCTCCGCGAGAGCGTAACAAGGTGGAAAACAGAATGCCCGAGAAAAACATGGGGCTGGTGAGCACGATGGCCAAGCCGATCCGACCGAGCCAACCGGAAGGCAGGCCTCCGGTGTGGGCAATCCACCAACCGACTGCCAAGGTGAACAGCAAGAGCAGGTAGGTGATTGAGGAGCGTTCGATCATGTAGCGTTGAACGGCAAAGTTCGCGAAAAAGGCCATAACCAGAATCGCGATGATAACGATTCCGATGACCTGCCAGGAATTGCCGAACACCAGCCCCAGCTCGGTAATCGCCTTGGTTTCGATCAGCATGAACCCTGCGCCGAGGAAGAAAAAGGGCGCGGTTCCAAACTGCGGCCGTCCATCCAAGAACCGCGAGAAGATAAACAGCGAGAGAGCCAGGACCAGTCCCGCCATCGCCAGGTAGGAGACGGGATACACCCGGCGTGGCATGTAAAAAAAAGGCCAATCGTCGGTGGACACGTCGGCGGATACTGTCGGGTCAGACAATGAGGAGCTCACGTCCTCGAATCCGGACTTTTGCAGAAGCGCTGATGGAAGCAACAATTGCCGATCGTTGGCTTCAAGAAAAATGACAGCGCCGTCGTAGCCTGCCCGCACGCAAACCGGAGTACGCCCATCGAAAGCATTCTGCAGCATCAAGTAAATCTTGCGCCCAAGGTGCGGGTTCATCACTGAGAAAGAAAGAGAAAGGATGCCGTCGGGATTCAGACGTTTGCGCGCCTCACGCAAACCCTCAACGGTATAGACGAAGGAATCCAATCGGACGCTCGACGCGTGGCTCAACAAGGTATGCGAATCCAGCAAGCCATAGACCACCATGTCGTAATGCTCGTTCGTAGTGCGCAGGAACGTACGAGCATCGCTCACGACTGCGCGAACACGTGGATCGAAATAGGGGTGCTCGGGATGACCTAGCTTTCCCTCCATAAGAATCGCGGGATCGATCTCAATAGCGTCGATCTTTTGCGCTCCGTTGCGCAAGCCTGCAGCGACATCGTTGCCCGTTCCCGCGCCGACGACCGCGACGTGTCCGGGAGCATGCCCGTACAGCCAATACGGCAATTCGTAGTAATTGCGGATGCTGTTCAGTCCCGGATTGGAGTCAACGTTGCGGTTGGAACGCGCCAGATCGTGTACACGCTGATAGTAATGGCCGGCCGCCGAAATCATCATCAGGCCTTGCGAATCTTGTCCTACTTCCAGCAGTTGGTAAGGAGAGTAAATTCGTTGCCAACTCGGATCCGCAGGCCAGGCGAGAACAATTAAAGCGAAGACAATCGAGATTGCTCCAAACAGCAGCGGACGCGGGCTCCAGACGTGAAATACGAGCAAGACAGAGAAAGCCAACAGGAACCACACCACCGGAGGAGTCCAGAAGGCGCTGAGCAAGAACAGGAGTAGCACACCCACCACACTTCCGGCGAGATTCAATCCGTAGGCTGAAAGTTTCTCGCGCCGTTCCAGGAGACAACCGCAGAGTTGTCCGATTGGAATAAACGCGAGCGCAGTTAGCAGGAACACCAGGGCCAGAAGAAGGTATGTCTGAACACTATTGAAGAGGGTGTCGACAGGGGGCAGGCCCATGTTCAGTTGCTCGGAAAACGGAAGCAGTTTGAGGCTCACGCGATCGTTTGCCGACAAACCGTAGCGGAGGCCCAGCATCAGAACGAACTGCCAGCAGAGTAGTGGAACCGCGAGAAAAAGCGGGATGAGTTTACGGCTCCCCAGCGCATAGCCCAAACCCAGACCCGCGAAGCAAGCCAGTAGCGAGAAATTCTTGTAAAAGGCAAACAACTCGAAAACAGTTGCCTGCCAGCGGATGGTGGAGAGTTCGAGGAATAGACTCAGGGCTGCCGAGGTGAAGATGGCAACGCCCAGGTATCTGTCTGGAATGGAATTTAGAAACTCGGCCTGGCGGCGAGCGGCAGCATCGATCAGCGGTTCAAGCCGCCTGAGAAAGGGTCGTACGGCAAGTGGTAGGATCAGCGCAATAATAATGAGCAGCAAGGTCGTGCGATGCCCTCGAAGAGATTCCCCCAGCATGATCCGACTCGCCAGGCGCGTAAGGAATGGGACGGTGGTGGTACCCAGTAAAAGGAGACCCATCAGCCGAACATAAGGACGCCCCAAGATCCCTCCCCGGGTTAATAGTCAGTGTATTTCGCCAAAAAAGACGGGCGGTGGACTTTACCGGCAAGATTGGCTAAGTTGAGGAAGTATGCAACGCATTGCAAGTATTTTCAACTGCCTTGCACGCCCTCTACGCGCCACTTGGAGCAAGACATTTTCGTCGCTGACTGTGTTGCCCCTGGCATTACGCGACAACCATCACAATTAGTGAGGAGCCGATGCCGATGAGCGAACGCCACATTCGAAGTGCAACGATTCCTGCCCTGGCTGGCATGTTTTTGACGGTAGCCATCTCGGTCGCGCAAACAGCGCAGCCCTCCAGTGTTCCCGCATACCTGGACCCTTCACAACCGGTCAGTGTCCGTGTCGATGATCTCGTCTCGAAAATGACTCTGGAAGAGAAGGCATCTCAACTAGTGAACCAGGCGCGGGCAATCCCGAGGCTTCATGTTCCCGCGTACGACTGGTGGAGTGAAGCCTTGCATGGAGTCGCCAATGCTGGAACCGCCACAGTGTTTCCGGAGCCGATTGGACTCGCTGCAACTTTCGATGTTCCTTTGATTCATGACGTGGCAGTTGTTATCGGCACAGAAGCGCGAGCCAAACATAATCAGGCGGTACGCGCGGGCCGGCGAGACATCATGGAGGGTCTGGACTTCTGGTCACCGAACATTAATATCTTCCGCGATCCGCGCTGGGGACGCGGCCAGGAAACCTACGGCGAGGACCCATTTCTTACTGGGCGAATGGGAGTAGCGTTCGTCACCGGGCTCCAGGGCGATGATCCAAAGTATTATCGCGTGATCTCAACCCCGAAGCATTTTGCGGTGCACAGTGGACCGGAGCCGTCGCGGCATACGATCAACGTAGAAGTTTCGAAGCACGACATGGAGGACACTTATTTGCCTGCCTTCCGCGCGACAGTTACTGAAGGCAAGGCCGGATCGGTCATGTGCGCTTACAACAGAATCAACGGAGAACCAGCCTGCGCGAACACGTTTCTGCTCAAAGATCAGTTGCGGCGCGCGTGGAAGTTCGATGGGTATGTCGTGTCCGACTGCGATGCCATCGTTGACGTCTTCAACGGCCACCACTTCACCAAAAGCATGGCGGAAGCCGCCGCGGTTTCGATGAAAACCGGAATGGACAACGAATGCGCGGACTTCTTCACCAAGGCGACCGACAACTCCGACTATGTGAAATACCTGGACGCAGTGAAGCAGGATCTTCTGAGCGAAAAAGATATTGATGTTGCACTGAAACGCCTGTTCATGGCTCGCTTCCGGCTCGGATTGTTCGATCCTCCCGAGATCGTGCCGTATGCCCGGACGCCTGATTCGGAAATCGATAGCGAGGCACACCGGGCGCTCGCGCTGAAGACGGCGCGGGAGTCGATCGTGCTGTTGAAGAATGACGGTGTGCTTCCGTTGAGCCCGGATGTCCGAAAGATTGTGGTCGTGGGACCTCTCGCCGAATCCATCGCTGTGCTGCATGGCAACTACAGTGGTACGGCCTCACACGCAACCACGGCCCTGGAGGGAATCCGCAAGCAGTTTGCTGCGACCGAGGTCACCTTTTTGCCCGGGATGAACTTCCTGCGACAACCAACGGTGATCCCCACTGCCGTGCTCTCGACCGACGACGGACAAGCTGGACTGAAGGCAGAATATTTCTCAGGCGATAATTTTACGGGGACGCCCCAGGCGGTTCGCGTAGATAAGGTTGTGGATCTCCAACTTTTCCATCCGGAGCCGTCCGCGCTTACGCCACCTTCCGGTATGAAGGATTTCTCAGTGCGATGGACAGGCTTTCTGACGCCTGCCGAGTCGGGTGCTTACCAGATCGGTCTCGCTGGGGCGATGAATCGGCTTTGGCTTGATGGCCAACCTGTGGTGGATGACCTTGCGCTGCACGATCCCACACCCGCGACCAAGACACTCCAACTGGAGAAGGGGCATCGTTATGCTTTGAAACTCGAGTACGTGCGCGGCGGTTTTGGTACAAAGCTGGTGTGGCTGAATGTCATCTCCGATCCGATTGGGGAAGCGGTTGCAGCGGCGAAGGAATCGGATGTGGTCGTCGCGGTGGTCGGCATCACGTCCCAGCTTGAGGGTGAGGAGATGAAAGTGGACGTGCCCGGCTTTAAGGGAGGAGACCGCACCAGCCTCGATTTGCCAAAAGACGAAGAGGATCTTCTTGAAGCGCTGAAAGGCTCTGGCACGCCGTTTATCGTGGTCCTCATGAACGGCAGCGCACTCTCGGTAAATTGGGCAACTGAACACGCGGACGCCATTCTCGACGCCTGGTACTCGGGCGAGGAGGGCGGAACTGCCATTGCCCAAACGCTGGCGGGCGCAAATAATCCGGCTGGCCGGCTACCGGTGACGTTTTACAAGAGCGTTGAACAGTTGCCCGCCTTTGAAGACTACTCAATGAAAAACAGGACTTACCGGTATTTTCAGGGTCAGCCGCTGTATGCCTTCGGCTATGGACTCAGTTATTCGAAATTTGAGTACAGCAACTTGAAGCTCTCCGCAACGAGTCTGAAGGCAGGCGATTCCCTTAGCGTGGAAGCGGATGTCAGGAACGTGAGCCAGCGCGAAGGTGACGAAGTTGTAGAGCTATACCTGAGTTTTCCAAGATCTCCGGCCGCCCCAATTCACGCGCTACGTGGGTTTACGCGGATGCGTTTGGATGCTGGCGAAACCAAGCATGTCCTCTTCACACTGGATGCGCGCGACTTGAGCGAAGTGAACGAAAAGGGAGATCGAATTGTCGCCAGCGGGGCCTACCGCATCAGCGTGGGAGGGGGACAGCCGGGATCGGTTGCTCCACAGGCGGAGGCGGCATTTAGGATTAATGGCGAACAACAACTGCCAGAGTAGCACCGACACATGTTACCCGCGGCCAGGCGCTAGCACGCCGCGCGCGTTAAGAACTCACCGCATCGCCCGATCACGGCGGGGTGGGCTAGTGGCTACGGGCAACCTTGGCAGACAGGGGTTCGCGCAGCAAAGTACCCCAGAGAAAATTCCCCGGAAGTCAGGGAATCGGTTTCGATGAAGAAGCCATGCCCCGAGTCAATAAGATAAAAGTCTACTGCGATCGTATTGGGAGTGTTACCTGGTGTGGCAAAGAATGTATTGGTTAATTGGCCGGTGAAACGACCGCTGTTGGGAATCGTACCGAAGGCGCCCGTGAGGGGCGTATCCGGCAGGGACGAGGAACCCAGATTGGTGTCAACAACACCAGACAAGGTTTGGGCAGTCCCGTCCACCGTGATCTGTGCTGTGGCGTCATTTTCGGTCCCAAAACTGTTTTGGGTAAAGTTCACTCCATACTTCCCGTTGAACGAAAGTGGCCCGGCGGCCTGTGGATAGGCTATCCCGATGCCGAGATTCGGGTAGTTGTGGGCGGTATCCCCGACATCGAGAACCAGTGGCGGGTTTCCATTGCCGGTGAGATACAAAAAGTATTCGGGCTGATAAACCGGTACTGCTCGGGGTACAAAGTGGTTAAAGAAGACGCGGGCACGACCCGTTCCTGAGGGATTGACGGAATATGTTCCAGCGAATTGTGCACTGATCTGGGCACCCGCGAAGTTCGGTGGTTGGATACCGTTCAGCTCCAGAAAAGTGTCCGTGAATCCATTGGCTAGATGGCCGAGGCCATCCGCTTGGAACACGTTGGCCGAAGTCATGGTGGCCGGCGCCGGCGTGCCGTTTGCAAGATCCATGCCAAGGATACCCAGCACGTACGTGCCGGAGAACGCCGTGTTGTCTTTAAACGTGCCTGTGGCGGAACCCTGGCCGATGGCGATTCCGGCGGTCGAACCAACACCACCAGCGCCAGCGGGATTGTCGCTCTCGATCAGTTGAATGTGTGTGGCGTCCACAATATAGCCCGCGAACTGCAGAGTGGGGGTGAGAAAGCCGGGCACCGTCAGGTTTAACGTGACTGCGCCGAACGAATCGGGACTTGAGACTGTCCCTGAAAGCGGCTGAAAGGCGGTCAGCGTTCCTGCGAGGGTTTGATCAGTCACGCTGCCTTTTCCCGAAATGTTGTTGGGGTTACCGGGCAGTGAATCAATGTTGAGAATACCCCCGATAGCGCTAGGCAACCCACTCGCAAAGTCACTGCCGCTCACCACGAACGCATAGCCGCCCGACAAAGGCGGCGAGTTACTGGTCCAAGTCTGCAAATCCATGGTTCCGCTGGCTGAGACTAAGGTGAAAGGGACGTTGGCGGATGGAGTTCCTGGCAGCGCGACATCCACTTGGGAAATCAGCACGTGGGAACTCGAAAGGTACACGAAAGCGAAACTCTCTGTGCCGTTTCCGCTTATGCCGTTCCAGCCGATGTCTGTGTCGTTGGTGGAGATGGTGATTATTCCCCGTCCGTCAGGACCAAGAAAATAGCTGCCGCCGGTGATGGTGTCGGTTTTGGATACAAAGGTGCCGCCGTTTAGATTCGTGTCAAAGAAATTGATAGTTTGCTCGCCGGACGTGATTCCCCCGTTCCCATCGAGTGTGATTACACCCGCAAACTGGTAATTGGGGCCGCCATTAATATCGACTCCCTGAGCCTGGAGAACGTAGCTGCCTTTGAGGTTGCTGCCAAAGCCGGTCACGGTGACTGGAGTGACAAGATTCTGGTTGTGGTCAGCGGTTGCGAAAGCCTCAATCGTGACGGTCTGGCTGTTTCCGGGAATGATTGGGGGCGGCGTGTAGGTGGCCGCTTTGCCGCTGTCGGTGTGCAGAGGGCTGAGCGTGCCGCAGTTGGCGTTCTTCGCACACAATAAAGACCAGTCCACTCCGGCACTGCTGGAGTCGTTGCTAACCACTGCCGTCAGGGCCGCCGTGGCGTTGATGGGAATCGATGCAGTAGGCGCAGGTTGAAAAGCAATGGAAACGGCCGTCACAGGTGGCGGTGGGGGATTTTGCACACTGGTCGTACTTCCCCCGCATCCGGCGAGGATTGCTATCATCGCCATCGAAAGGAGCAAGAGAACGCTTGTTCTAATTGCCACGGCCAGCCTCCTGAGCTGATTGATCATGATTTGTGACGGGCATCAGAACCCGGATGGGTATCCCTCCAACGAGGAGCGCTGGTCACAAATGTCTTCCGAGCTTTGGAGTACAAGTCTCGAATCCTGCATCATGGAAAGTTACTGCCCCGTTCCTCTCAAATGTATGATCTGGGTTTGTCCAATGGTGTAAGCAATCGTGATGGTTCCCGGGTCGAATCCCACGATCTTTGGCTTGAAAGTAATAGTCAGCGTGCAACTGCTCCCCGGAGCCAGGCTTGCACCACAATCATCTGTTTCCGCGTAGTCGCCTCTGACCGCATTACCTGTGAAATTTATCGTCGCTGCCTTCGGGTCGCTGGGATCGTTGAACAGGGTAATTGTCAGTGGAGCACTGACCTTGCCCACCGCTTGGATCCCAAAATCCAATCCCGCCCCGGGAGACATTCTTAGCGGGCTCGGCATATTCGCCGTCAACTCCACCGGAAAACGACCGCTATCGATTTCGCAGTTCGACGTTGTGGTGCTGGTGCACTGCAGAGTTTGGCAGTCCGCTGGTCAGATCGCTGTCGCACAGGTAATCGATTGTAGGACTGTTAGTGGTATCGGTAGAAATCTGCGGTTGGTCTACTTGCAGTCCCGCAATCGCCCCAGGCAGCAGCGGCCGTGGAAGCTTAAGAATGCCTTTGACCGGGTTCACACAGGGTTTACTCAGTGCAGGCAGAATCTGAACCGGGAAGTTCCCCTGATTGGTGAATGACAGAACTTGAGCTGGGCTTGTCTCGGTCAGCGCCTCTGACCCGAAATCGAGTTCGGGAGTCGATGGCACAATGGCGCTGAGCCCCGTCCCCAGGATCGGCACGGCGAACGACGGAAGGTTATCCGCACTTATGGGGCTGTTAACCGTGAGCGTCGCAGTGAGGGGAAACGGGCACAGGGTCGGAGGAGCTCCTGCCGCGGACGGGGGGTTCCCTGACTGGGCAAACGGCAGCCAGGGGCAGCTTTGCTGGGGCGCAAAAGAAATTGTGATTGAGCAGCTCTGTTGCGGAGCCAGAGAGAAAGTTCCCTGTGGCGCACTCGCACAATTGTCCTGCTCCGTAAAATTATGGAGTCCGGTGAAGTCACTGAAGCCGACAAAGCCGCTAGTGGGTTCCGACAGGTTTGAAATCGACAAACCTGTCAGCGTGGCATTAGAGGGATCGGTATTAGTAAGAGTAATCGTCTGCGTCGTGGGAGGTGTCCCCAGCGCTTGCGCGGGAAAGGTGAGAGAAGCCGGGGACAACGAGATGGGCTGCGTGCAACTGGTTGAGTTTCCTAGCGCCAGGCAAATGTCGCCGTTATCTCCGGGCAAATTTGCGCCGGGGCACACCGGTGTGTTGACGCCATACCCCTTTGCACCCTTCAGAACGTATCCGCCTTGGGCTGTGCTCGCGAACACGACTGGAGAGACAGGGTCTGTAGCAAGACCAGGCGAACCGATCTGGCCGGCATTCAATCCATTACTCGCGATAATCTGCAGAAAGACGGAATTTCCGCTGATCTGCCCGTTGACGTAAGCAGTATCCAGACAAGGGTAGCCCTGGAAGGTCAACGT
>WNFI01462610.1_pt2 | contig 30548 bp, 27 predicted proteins | sample 5400471 | NCBI WGS metagenome assembly WNFI01 (sample SAMN13153348, study PRJNA577476) | soil metagenome | isolation source: 100 cm saprolite on Douglas fir-dominated hillslope | place: USA:California | collected 2013-09-17
GCCGCATACCCACCACCCGAGAAAAAAGATGCTGGTATCAACCCCGACTCCGACAGCTGCGCCAAGCCCATCCCCGACGCCTAAACCCAGCAGTACTCCTACGAAAATACATACGCCGGACGACATCGCCGCTCTTAGGGCATTGGGAGCTGCGGCGCGCCGATTTTCGCAGGAGGTGTGATTGGGGGATGGAGCCGAGAAAAGTTGTACAACCTCTCCCCGTTTCGTCCTGGTGGGTTTTCCAACAGACGCACTTCGCTCGCCGCTTATTCAGAATTTTCTAGGTCCGAGGTCTGGCGACGGCAGCATTGAGGGTTCACCGAAGGTCATGACAGACGACACCTCGCTCTGGTCCATCCTAGCGCGTTCGGTTTGATACTGCCGAAGTGGCTATCATCTGTTTAAGCTAATTCGAAGGTTTCTCTTCGGAACCTCCCCATTTTTCCTTCAATTCAGCACCGCCCATCTTTCGGCTGACTCCGGTTTCTCCGAGAACTCGACCACCCGATTTCCATTTCTTTTTCTCTCCAGAGCCACTTCCCTTTTCCCGAGAACGGCGAATTGGGTGGTACGCGTATCGACTTATTGGTACTGGGCGAACGAGATTCCCGTCGTCGAGCACCGCGGCATAAAAAGTCTGCGTGCTGCCGGCGACGTTCCCGCGCATTTGGACCAAATAGTAAGGAACCGAACTGTTTATCCGTTGAACCGACGTGGGCTTGGTAAAGGTAGCGTTGTAAAAACCGCCCGGAATTTTCCCGCCGAGAATTGTCAACGAATTCGGATAGTTATCAGTTTTATCTTTGTCTTTCAATCCGGCCGCCCAACGGACCGCAACGACCTCGGCAGAGCCGGCTGTCATCGCGAAATTGGCAGAATAGCCAACTTGCGGATTCGGCTTTATTTTATCTCCGACCGGAGTGCCAGGAGGAACCTCCAGGCTGTAAGTCACCGGTCCCGAATCAGTCCGTACTGTATGCGGTGATGCCGATTTTCGGTTGTGGTGCCGGAATAGTGCCGCTAAAATCGGGAGCTTCTAAAGACCTATGGATGCCTCCGAACTCGTTTTCCAATGCTGGCTCAGAATACGTATGGCCCGGCTGCTTAGAAGGTTGGCAGAAAGATCCGGAAAATTGTCCATCGGCAGCACTGATAGAACAAGCAAAGAGACTCATTAGCAATGAGCACCCTGGAGCTTGGGGAAAAGCAGCACTGGAGCGAGTGAAGCAGATCAAGGCACCCGGACGAGAGGATATTCCCGATATGGACGGCTATGATGAGTAGCTGATCGTCCCCTTTGCGGGGCATCCTAGCGCGTCGATTTTTTGCCTTTCCATTTTGCACTTGCAGAAGCAGGGGTCGGCCGCATACTCTCCGCTCACGACCAGCAAAAAGGATCATAATAGGCAGGGAAGCCGATTGGAAGAATTGCTCGAGAGGGGCTGCGACTCACCAAAGCAGCATCCGAGGCAAAAGAGATAGTTAATCTAATGGATTCGCTGGTATGACCCAACACCTTACTTCGCAGGAAGTCGCCGCACGATTGCAGCTACACCTGAACACCGTGCATCGATGGGCTCGAACGGGAAGGCTACCCGCGATCAGGTTATCACGCAGCAAGCGAGGCGACTGGAGGTTCCCGTTGGATCAGATCGAGAAGTGGGAGAAGCAGCGTCTGACATTCGAACTAAAGTAAAAGCAGCAAATTCGATTTGGTCGTCGGGGCAGTACCATTGCCAGGGTCGCGTCGCTAAAGCCGGTCGGGGCAATCCAAGAGATTCTCGGCAGCTAGTCCGCTAAACTCAGCCTTAAAACCGCCGATTATAGCCACCATAATGGCTAAAAACCTCCTGTGGCCTTTTGCGATGGGCTGAAGGTCCACAATTATGAAGAAATTACTAATTGCCCTCACCGCTGCGGTATTCGCGGTTACGGCTGTGCAAGCCGATGACACGGGCCACGTGGGCAGGTATCAGCTACTCTACGCCGTGACCGAAACCTCGGGTTCTGGACCCGCAATCCAAACCAAAACAGTCTGGAAAATCGACACCGTTACGGGTCAGGTTTGGCAGTTTGTTTCCAGCACTGTTGGTGACAAGCTTAGGGAGCGCTTCATTCCGGTTGAGACTAGCCAGCCCTAGCAGACTCGTCTTTTTTGTTAACGTTGGGATTTAGGCAATGCTCATCCACGCATATCGTATTGAGAGTCGGCCAGTGCCACTAGCCGGAATGGGTCCTCGTAACTCCAAACCGATCGGCACCGTGCAGTTGATCGGAGGTGATGAAGGAAGGTCAGAGCGGCAGCGAGAGGACGCAGCCATCGACTATCTTATGCAGTATAGCCCTCTGGTTGATGACAACGCATATGGATTCTTTACGTGGCGTGCGAAGTTGACGAATATCGATACCGATTCTTTAGGGACGCCATCTTTTGAAAATGCTGCTGATGGTTACCGGATCTGGCTTACTTCCGATAACTAGAGAGGGCTGATTTCTTGACTAATTTTTGAACTACCTTCCGCGTCCGCCTCGTCCGCCTCAATGGTCGCATACTCGATTGACCTGGATTTGAACGCCTACGCGTCGCCGCAACTGCAAGACACTGATCTCCCGTGCTCTCGATACCGGAAGCGGAAATGCGGGCAGCGTTCCATTGAATATATTGCTAGCACTCGCTCGTAAGTGACTCCTGCTGTGAATGTTACGCTATTGTTTAGGAGGTAGGAGTCCCATGACTTCCCGGAAGCGCGAAAGTGACCAATTTCCCCCATACCAGTGTGCCTGCACCGGTTCCCCGGACCATTTCTCCTCGAGGACGACGCTCCCATAAAAATTTGTGAAACCAGCGAAATGAACGGAAATGCGAAAACGCAAAAAAGGATTGCTAGTTCATTCTCGGGGCTCTGTAGCACCCGCAGCGATAACATGTCTGGGAGGACCCTGGCTAATAGGGAAAAGGGTTGAAGTCACCCTCCGCGAGAAGTCCTCGAAGTAATGAAACGACAGGGAAACAGCTCTGGTAAAGGATTGGCAGGCATTCGTGGATCTACTACAACACAGTGTCACACTGTTTGGATTAGCCGTGGACGGGGGTTTATGACAGTTCTCTGCCATCAGCGAAGTGAATGTTGGCGGTGACAACATGAAATTGGATCGCACTCAGATATTGCGGAATATCCGTGATAAGTAATCGGCCGGAGCGGGGGCTACAGTGGCAGACGACACTAAACAAAACACGAAACTCGGCGGTGATGAATCACTGCAGATTAGATCCGGGGTGAGCGGGTATTCGGTGGCACAAAAAAAGGCGCTCCGAAGAACGCCTTGATTGCTTTCTGCGGTAGGAATTATGTTAGTCTTCTGAATGGTGGAGGTGCGCTCTCAAATCCGTCAGCTTCTGCCCGACCGTGTCGAGTCTCTGCTGAAGCACAGCAACATCGTTAGTTTGCTGCCGGTACGATGGGACAACGAACTCCTTCAATGACTGCACGCTAATATCTAGAGCTAACTCCTTCAAAGTGTCGCGGCCAACCTTTTGCATAGGAGCTTCCCATCCGAATTTCTCCGTCACGAGCTGTCGCATCGCCCGCTCTTCAGCAGCCGATAAAAGACCGTTCAAAGCTCCTTCGCCGCGAGTGACTGTTCCCTGCAGACGTTGCACGCTATCCCCTCGATCTTTAATTCCTGCGAGCCGACTCTCGGCCGCAGCTAGCTCGCTTCGCAGCCGATCCACTTCCATCGTCGCATCAATCAACGGTTGGTTAGCCTTACCATACGATTGCTCAAAGTCGGTAACACCTAGCTCGAGAGCTTCAAGCGCCGCATCCAGCTTCGCAACAACGTTAACTTCCTGTTTCGCGCTCTGCAGCCTGCGCTTCTCGGCGAGCCGCTGACTGCGCTGCTGCCGGTCGGCCATGTCCTGCTGCCAATCTTTGAGATCCCGTTCCCGCTGTCGGTCTCCTTGAATGTGCGTTGGTGCCACCAGTCCCACGAGGTCCGCCGCTGCCGGTCGGGCCGGTCCGATGAATGGTTTGTCTCTTTCGGAGAGAGTGAATGCTGGCACTGCGGGAGTTGTTGGTTCGTTGATGTTCTCTGATGTGTTCATTGCCCTACGCGTGACTGTCAAGCGCCTCTGAATGACACTCCTCCGTACTGCGTTATGTCCTACCCATTTTTTAGTACCCGATCCGGCAAGAACAAGGGAGTGATCCGGCAGTTTACCTTTGTGACGCTCGAGGAGTTCGAGAGGATCGGCTTAACCAGAAGCATCACACTGGAATACGGCCGCAAAAAGTCCCAACAAGTCAGTGCCGATCCGTCTCTCAAGTTCAAATGGTCTGCTCGCCGAGCACATCGACGCCGCACTGAGACGGGATTGAGAGAACGCGAACTCGAGTTGAGACGCAGGCGCCGGAGCAGATGACACAGCGGCAGTGATCGAAGGTCGTTTTCTCCTTCACTCTGTTCTAATTGTTCATTGCTTGCCGCCGGATCGACGCTTCGTCTCGTTGGTCCGGCGGTTTTCTTTTTGCCCACGGGCAAAAAAACAAAAAAGCGAGCATCTCTGCTCGCTTCCGTAAATGCCCCAGGATCGATTCTGATTCTCGACCCATCCCCGATCTTGCTTAATAGCTCAACTCTCCGCTACGGCAGACGTGAGAAGCTCCGCGAGTGTCTTCGGGGTCTCGGTCTCTTTGTTCTCTTTGCTTTCAGACTGTTTCGCTTCGCGTGCTCGCTGGATCGCCGCACCGAGGAAATCAGCAGCCGCATCGAATTGGGTAGTAGGTCCCGAGGTCTTCGGCGTTACCATGGTTCCAACGGAATTGACGACCAGTGCCGCAGCTTTACGCACTTCGTCCTTGTCCGCGACTTCGGCCGCGTCCACGATTGACTGGCTCAGGCGTCTAAAAGTCTCTTCTTGTCTCATCCCCTACCGCAGCATGACAACCGGCTGTTAGGCTATCGACCGCTTTCTGCCACACCTTGTAATCTCTCATTGACGCCGAGGAGGATTGGGCGTTCCTTTCGGGCGTCGCACAACGACCTTTTTGACAAAGGCGTTGATCCTTCCGCCCTCCCCGCGACACGGATGTCACCGGCGACGTAAGAATTTCCGCAGCGGTCGTTAAGCGACGACCATTCTAAAACTCGGAAGGAAAACAATGATAACGCAAGAGAAAGACATCGCCGATCCACAACTACGCCAGCAGATTGACGCGGAAAGTAAGAAGTATGACGAGGCAGTCAACAACAACGATGCCGCCGCCGTGGCCGCGCTCTACACCGAAGACGCGGTTTTTGTGACGGACACAGGACCGCTTTACGGTCGGCAGGCTATCGAGAAATTCTATGCAGATGTGTTCAAGACATGGCGCCCCAAAAACCATATCGGCAAGGCCGATCAGAATTCCCCGCACATTTTAGGTACGGCGATGTGGAGCAATGGGGATTGGAGTGAGACTGGTCAAGGCCAGACCGGCGAGCCTATCCAAATCAAGGGCTATTGGTCAGAGATTAAAGTCCGAGAGGGCGATGCTTGGAAGATTCGGATGCTGACCTGGAACATAACCCCTGCTGAGACGAAGTAGATGAGAAGAGGCGAGTCGCCTAGCAACTAACATAGTTAAGGAATTGACGAAGGTGACCCAGCAAACGTGGGTCGCTTTCGTCTTGTATCCCCTCCCGTGCCGTCCCGACTTTCTGCCACACTTCACGCTATTACATTGACGCCGATCACTCTTGGCCGTTCCTTTCCCTGTCGCTCAGAGACCTTTGACTAAGGCATTCCTTCTGACCCCTCGCGACACGGACGTTCCTGGAGCCTGAGAAATCTCGAAGCAGGTCGTTTGGCGACGAATCGTCCTAAACCCCTCGGGAGAACCAATGAAAATCCGCTCAGTAGTCGCCCTAATAGGATTGGCAATCAGCTTTGCTGTGCCAGCCTTTGCCCAACAAACAGACACACCCGACCCACAACTACGCCAGGCGCTTCTAGCGCTTGCCAAAAAATTTGAAGAGGCATGGAACAACAACGACGCCGACGCCCTTGCCGCACTCTTTACGAAGGACGCGGTTTTGATAGAAGAATCAGGGCCGGTGTACGGTCGGGAGGCTATCAGAAAACATTATGCAGACGCGTTCCAGAATGTGCATTTCAGCGATAATCACACCATGTACAACGACCCAAATTCCAATTCCCCTCACGCTATAGGTACGGATGGCAATGAGATGTGGGAAAACGGAGAATGGAGTATGACTTGGCAGGTCAAGGGCGGCGATCCCGAACAACACAAGGGCTATCATGCGTCAATTGCTGTTCGTGAGGACGGCGTTTGGAAGAAGCGGATGCTCATTTCGAACGTAACCCCAGCACCGGCCGCACCTGCTGAGGCGAAGTAGAAGATAAGAGGCGAGTCGCCTAGCAACTAACGTAGTTAAAGAATTGACGAAGGTGACCCAGCAAACGCGGGTCGCTTTCGTCTTCCTATCCCCTCCGGCCTCCAGAGCCATCCCGAACATCTGACATGATGGACAAGGGCATGGGGTTCGATCCGAACAAATACATCGCCGAGCAGAGAGCTGAAAACATCCGCGAAGACGCACGCGCAAGAGCCGAAGGCACACGGCAACGAGCACGATGCGTCGACGTACTTCTCGAAGTCATGACGGCCGAGAATACACCCTTCGACGGCAACCAAATGCGCGAACTACGGAGCGTGATGTTCTACCTCTGCCCTGAGTCCAAGGAGCTAATCGACAAAGTCTGTTCGCGGCATAGCGAGCCAAAGGAGCGCGAAGTCTTGCGCGGAATACTTCTCTCGATCATTGCCGAATGCGCGAATCGGCTGATTGATTAGCCTTCATTCGCCGTAGCTCCGCTCTTCTCTGCTGCCTCTTCTGATTGCCTGCCCGCTTCCGATACGCCGTAGCTCTTGCCCTGGATACCGCTCGCACTACAGGATCCTTCCGACGCTCCCTCTGCCGTGCCGTAATGCGAGCCTGCGCGGCCGGATCGGCCTTGATTCGAGCGGACTGGATCCGCTTCCGTTCAAGGCGCTTTGCATCGGCGTCACCCAGTGCGATGTACTCTTGCTCGGAGACGCGTGTGAACTGGAGCACGGTGCCTGTTCGAGGGCCGCGCCGGACGGTATAGAAGGGGAAGCTCACGCTCTCTCGTGCGTGTTGGGGTTCAGGCTTTCGCCGCGTCGTCTGCCCAATACTGCCGAACCGCTCGCATTACCTTGCGCGATAGGACGCCGGTTGGTTGCACCTCAATACCGGCCTCGTTGTAGGCTCGGTAAATGCCCTCGAGTCTGCGCAACGTCTCTCTGCGGATAAGCTGCTCGGTTTGGCTGGTATTCTCGGGATTCCCCATACTGATCAGCCCATGTCATACCGGCCGATTGATCGGAATTATCGGAATTATCGGATGGGGTACGTATCCAAAAGTTAATTTCCACAACAAAATAATATGTTATGATATGTTAAATTGGCTTTTTTCTACCCCTTCCGGTAATCCGATAATTCCGATAATTCCGAAAATTGCATTATGCAATGTTCACTGTGAACGACCTTGGACCCCGTTTTCCTTGCTCCGGTTCAGTGATTACAAGGCGACCCTCTGATGCGGCGACGATAGATCTAACCTCCGCTTCGTCCAGGTTATGGTTATCTCTCAATTTACCTTGAGCCACGCTGCCACCTTTGCTGCGGACGATCGCAATCAATCGCTCAACCTTGTTGACCTCCGAATCCCGGCGACTTTGCTCAATAAGGTCTAATTGGCCGCGAGCGAACCAGTCCATGATCCTGGTTGCGCTTTGCGCCGTCTGTAGGCTCAACGGTTTGTTGTGCGCCTCCGTCCCATGCTCGACAGCATGGAGCACGAGAGCCAAACGCCACGCGTTCTCGGTCCACCTAGCAACAAAACTCGCGGCGTGATGCATATCTGTATTCCGGCGATGCACAAGTAGGTTGTAGTGCCGCACCATGTGATCTGCAGCACCTGCAGTCGGCTCAACGATCTTAGTTAGGATCTCGGGCTTTTGCGCCATGTCTTGAGGTTCGTCGCCATCATCCGAGTAAGGGTCGGAGTCTTTTGCGCAGGCTTTGCCGAGTCGGTAGCCATCAAATAGCACCTTCCACGTCCGGCAGTATTGGCCGAACAGCTCTGCGTCGACACTCTTTCCGCTCCAGCTTATCTCTTGCGCCTCTGTGTGCTCGTGAAGGGAGATGCAACGTGGCATGAATCCACCCTGGACAAGTCCCCTGCTTCCGAAAAGCTCAGAGATTTTGTCGGGCTGAGTCATCCATAGGAGCGCAATACAAGGCTCGTTAAACTGGTTGGAGTCGCGGTTCGTGCGGTCGATCTTTCCCGGCTCAAGCGAATACGCCTTGTTGTAAATAGTGTCCTCGACCGCTCCTTCCTTGTACAACCCTTTGAGATTCTGGATAGCCTTTAACGCTTCCGGCGAGACACAAGCTAGCTGTTCGTCGCTACGCTCGAGGATCATCCCAAGAGCTTCAATCGTGTAGTCCTCTGCGTAGTATTCCGGCGGTCGTAACTTGGACTTGAGAATAGCAATCTCCTTTTGAAGCTGAATGTATGTGTCGGATGCGGTTCTCTTTGCCTCGTAATCCGTATTCCTTGCTTTGCCGGTTGCTGTTTTTTTGACCTCCTCAGCTTCCCCAACTTTGATGTCTAGAAGTCCTTGGAGCTTTGGCCGAACATCCTTTTCGAATTGATCTCGATCGGCTTTCTGTCGCTCCACAAGCGGAGTTGCGATCTTTCTGAATAGGTCAGATTTGCCGGAGCCTGAATCGGCGAAGATGACGGCAAACAAGTTCCCCGGCGTCGTGCGATCCTTTCCGCTCCTTACGCGCAGGTTCTTTCCTAGAGCAGCCGAGTACATCGCGACGACCGATAGGAACGGAATAGATACAGGCACCGAGGAGTATCTAGCCAAGTCCTCCACAAGATCGCGGATGAATTTTGGAGCGTATTCGATCGGGAAACTGTCCCGCTCCTCGGAGCCCAGCACAATGTACGTTTCGTTCGGCAATGTCTTGAGGTGCTCCTCGAATGAGTCGTATTCCGCCATCTCGTTGAAGTGAATCAAGAATCGATCTCGGCCGAGAATGTTCTCGGCTTCGCGCAAGTACCATTGATACGGATTGCCGACGACCGGATTTGTTAACTCCTGCTTTACCTCTGCCGGTTTGGGTCCGAAGTTAGTAAACCTTGTGTTTGTGACTGATGTTTTCATGTTCTATGCCTTCTATTTTGCGATGTTTAAGTTTAGGTAATGAACTGTTTGCAGTTCGCCCGTTTGCCGCTTACCTAACGGCATACGAGCGAATTGAGAGGGGCAGAAAAGCGCCGTATCGGCGCCGAGTGTTGCTGCCCACTCCATGAAGTTATGCAATGGACTGCCTACGTGCTCTGATTCTCCTTCGCAGTACCACCATGAATGAAGTGAGCACGAACCTGAGAAGGTTACCATTGCTAACGGTGCAACCTTCATCAGCAGGTAAAAGATAAGTGCGGCTTGAGCATCCAGAGCAGTCATGCCGTGAGCGTTCCACAACTCCAGCAGCGGCACCCATATTGTCGGATTGCCCTGTTTGTCGGTCGGCTTAAAGTCGAACTCCACGACCAAGAAGCAGCGATGAAGTACGTTGCTCAAGCATCTCCCCGACTCCTTATTCTCCTGCGTTAGTCCGAACTTTCCGCGCAGCGGGTTCGGAACCAAAAACGCCATCTTGTGCAGGTTATCTCGGATGATCGACAGCTTACTCACCCCGGTGCAGCTCTGTAGAAATCCGGTTGCAATGTAACTGTCCGGCGAGAACAGCTTGGTGACTATCTCTCCAGCGGTTCTGCGTTTCAGAGTGTCCGGCGATCTGCTCTCCAGCGTCGATAGAGCACCCGGAACGTCCCACGCTCGAAGCAAGGTTAGCTCCTCTATTAGCCCGAGGTTAGGCTCCGGCCATTTCGGCCGCGATGGTCCGCTATAGTCCGTGTTGTGGACCTTGTTGATAACACGCCAGATCGCACGGTCGGCCGGTTCGCCGCCCTTGACGTAAACCACCTCGGCGAGCATCTCGTGCGCCTTGTCCGGCTCGAGGTCCGAGCACATTCGCGCACCCTTCATCAGCCAATCGTTCAATCCTCCTCCTTGCTCCGGCGCGGAGTCGAGGAGTAGCTTTAGCAGTCTGGTTTGACTTCGCGGAGGTAATTGCTTACTCACTCCTTCGCGCTGCAGGTCTTGCCGGTCTGCAGCGTTTTCTTTTGGTGGTGCGCTCATTGCGCTGCCTCACTCTTAGCCGCCCTCTGACGACGGAGCATTTCCTTGCGCTCCTCTTTCTTGATCAGGATCTCTGTGTATAGGTCCCGGCTGTTATCCTTCGCCTCGCCCATTAGGTCCAGCATGTCCGACTGTACTTCCTGCGGTGGCGTCTCTATCAGCTCGTCCTGAGCCGACCGCCAGCGGCCTAAGCGATCGTTATATCCGGTTGCTTGACCCCGCGAGAACTCGTGCTTGTCGTATCCTTGGCATGTGATTGGTGGAAGTTTAGCGCGCATTTAGCCACCCGCCTTTCGCTCGAAGCTTTTGAGCGCTTCGCGGACGTCTGCCGGATCAAAACGCACGACCGAACGGATCTTCAAAAAAGGGACCATTCGTCGCACCCGCCATTCTCTGAGGAGTCGGGGTGTAATCCCCAAAACCTCAGCCATTTCAATCTCAGTATGCGTTAGGAATCCATCGGGTGAGTTTTTGGCGCGTGGCTCAGAGCGAAAGGATTCCGGGCCTGAAGCGCACAAAGTCCAGACGCTTGAAGCTTGTAAACCGGAGATCGTTTCTGGTTTGGGCAAAGGAATACAGAAGTCGAATAACTTTGCGATGCTACAATCTAGAGCGAGCGGAACAAGAAAGGTGGCGAGGGCGCGAAGCAGGAGAAAGGATGCAGCGGAGGTACGGACTACCGGCCCTGCCCGAATCGACAGTAACAATACCAGATGGCGAGGACGTCAATATGATGACAACGACCGAGCTAGGCAGGAGATTAGGTGTTACTAGCCAGACCGTCCGCAACTGGCGCAGACGCATTCCTGGAGCCCAGCTAGTCGGTCATCGTCTTAAGATTAAGCGATCGGAACTCCTTGATCGATGGATCGCAGAATTTCGGCGTTCGAGCCCTAGAGAATTTCGGCCTTCGACCCCAAAAAGGCGAAGGAAAGACCGAGTAATCGAGGGTCAGCAGATGCTACACCTAATTTAATTGGCGGTATTCTGGCGGTACACCTTTTATAGCTTTGGTTCTTGGTTATCGAAACAGCTCGCCGATTGGCTCTAGGACTTGATTTGCACCCGGCGTGATTCGAACACACAACCTTCTGATCCGTAGTCAGATGCTCTATCCAATTGAGCTACGGGTGCCAAAAGATCGACATCGACTTTTGTATCACTACTTCATTTCAGCCAGTTGCTTCTTCGTTTCCTCTAACCAAGTCTGTGCGTCGGCACTAAGCTGATGCTCGTTTTGCAAAAGCGTTAGAAGTTCCTGGGCGCGAACCAGCGTTGCCCGCGCTTCGACCGGTTGAAGCTTTAGCTGGAAAGCTTCGCCCAGGCGGAGGTAAGCGCGAGCGAGATTCGCTTGCCAGCGACCGTTACTCGGGTCCTGCTGAACCAGTTTCTGCAAGATATCGCGAGTTTGCTGATAAAGCTCGAGCGCCTGATCTAGTTTGCCCTCTGCCTTCAACAGGTCGCCAACACTCCCTAAGCCCATCGAAAGATCACGTTGCCAGACGCCATTGGTAGGGTCTTGTTGAACCAGCTTCCCCAATATAACGTCGGCTTGCTGATAAGCCGCCATGGCTTGATCCGGTCTCTTCCGCGCCTCCGACACATCGCCGAAGTCTAGTAGGCTAAATGCCAGATCATGTTGCCAGTCGCTATTCGTCTGGTCTCGCTGCACCAGCTTCTGCACAGTATCGCGCTCCTCCTGGTAAGCCTCGAGAGCCTGGTCTAGTTTGCCTTGCCCGCGTAGCACATCGCCGATACTCCCTAAGCTAATCGATAGCCACTCTTGCCAGGCGCTATCGGTCTGGTCCCGCTGCACCAGGGTTCGCAAGATATCGCGACCCTGCTGATATGCCTCCAGAGCTTCGGCCGGTTTTCCCTGTTCTCTCATGACGTCACCTATACACTTGAGGCTACCGGCCAGATTCATTTGCCAATCGCTGTGGGACGGGTCTCGTTGCAGCACAGTTTGCAAAATGTCCCGGGCTCGCTGATAAGGAGCCAGGGCTTGATCCCATTTGCTCTGCGCCTCCAACACGTCGCCGACTCCCCCAAAACTTACTGCCAGATCCGCTTGCCAATCGTCCTTAGTCGGATCCCGTTCGACCAATTTTCGGCGTATATCGAGAGCTTGCTGATGGGCCTCAAGCGCTTGGTCTAGTTTTCCCTGGGCAAGCAACACTTCGGCTTGATTCACTAACACCGCAGACCGCCGGCGAAGAACGTCAATCGCTTCATCTTGTGCGGGGAACGCCTTGTAATACTCCTGAACTTTGGCGATTACGGAATTTAGAATCTCGAGTCGTCCGATCGGCTGCAGTTTACCGCCCAAGTCAAAGGTCATGAACTGGACCAATTGCTCCGCGCCGTCGCGCGCCCGTTTCGCCAACTCCGCCGACACCTCGGCTTGCCTCTTTCTTAGGTCGGCTTGGCCTCGAGCCTTTTCTGCCTGCCGATATTGCCAGAAGCTAACTCCCCCGAACCCGGCGGCCGCGATTGCAAAGAGACTAACCGTTGCCATTACGATCCGGGTACGTCGTCGCTCCCGTTCCCAGCTGGCGCGCGCTGCCGCCATGGAGCCGGTAATATAAGAATGAAGTTCGGGACTCAGTTCCTCCCCGTAATGAGTCAGCAAATGCTCGGCCTCAGCCAATTGCTTGCCGGTTGGTAGCAAGTAATCGGTCAGTTTCCCGCCGGCCAGCCAGCGCTGGCACGAAGCCATTAGCCGTGCGCGCGGCAGAATGAGATCATTCCGTTCGGAGACCAGCAGCTCTCTGAGCTTTTCCCAATGCTCAAAGAGCGCTTCGTGCGCGACGGTGACTTCCGGCTCGTCTCCCCCTTCCACGACCAGAAGTCGCGCTTTGACAAAGGCGTCTACCAATGCCTTTGCTCCCGGTGGACGAGCAATCAATTCTGGGTACTGAACCCGTAAACGCTGAAAGGCCGGTGCTCCTGCGCCAGAAGCGAGCGCAGAGCGTGACGCGCTCTCGGTCTCAATTGCGGTCGCTAGACGGCGCATCACTGAGCGAAACGCTTCCCGTTCCCATTCATACGGCAACGACGCCAGCGTCGCATCGGCTCGGCGGGCCAGCGCCCGGACGATGCTGCCATCTAGATGCTGACGAAACGCCGCGAACGTCAGCACTCCTTGCTCATCCCTTTGCTTGTAGAGCTCATCCAGCGCAAACTCGAGTAACGGCAGCAAACGCGGCTCAGCTTTAACCTCGTCGGCCAGTACCTCATCCAGGCTCTGCCTTGACTCGGCATCGATTTCAAAAGTAAGTCCAGCCGCCAGCGCCGGCTGGCGGATCATCTGCGCAATCTCGGCCGGCGTCGGCAGCAGCAAATCATATTGTCCATCGCCTCCTTTGAGATCGATCAAGTCTGGCAGTTCCTGGAGGCGCGGATATAGATCGGTGCGCAAAGTCATGAGCACGAAAACTCGGCCACCACGGACCAAAGCAGTCAGCGCCGTAGCGAATTTCTCTCGCGACTCAGGCTGATTCAGATCCTCGCAAGTAAACAGCTCTTCGGCCTGATCAATGACCAATGCCAAACGCGTCTCCCGCTGGGTCAAACCAGCCAGCAGATGCTCGTACCTGACCGCATCGGCTGACCGTCCCGCCTCCTGACTTTCTTCAATCCAGTCCCGGATCTGGTGAGCTTCCCGTTCTCGATGCACGGCCGCCACTTGATTGAGCGCGCCCCGAATCAGGAGCGCGGCCCCGGCCGGATTCGAGCGCAACTCGGCCGCTAGCTGACTGGTGGTCGCGCCGTCGTTGGTTAGTTCGGGTAGCCCTTCGCCTTCCTGTTCACTACTCAGTAAGGCGTGGGCAAAGCGATCAAACACATCTCCGTCGACATTCTTGCGCCCAGGCTGAAAAATCACGCGTCGCCAAAGCCCGACTCCTTCGATGGTGCCGGGCTTCACCAGCAGAGGCAGGACACCGGCCATGGCCAGAGAAGATTTGCCGCTGCCGCTCGCACCCATTATTAACACGAAAGGACAGCCTGTTTCAGCCTGGATCCGCAACCGTTCCAACACTTCGCCTACGGCTCGGGTCCTTCCGCAAAAAACCGCGGCATGTTGAAAATCGAAAGCTTCTAGTCCGCGGAAAGGCGAACCCTCGGTCCAGGTAGCAGCCGGTCTTTGCGCCGGGTGGCTTTCGAGTGTGGGCTTGCCTCCGAACCTTTCCTGGAGCTTTTGACGCAACAGCTTTTCCAGGGTCAACTCGAATTGGCCCAACTCCGTGTAACGGTTGAGGGCGGCAGTAAAGACTTTGTGTCCGTCTTGTTCTTCCTCGCACCACTCCCGCAAAAACCGCTTCAGTGCCCGCCGTTGTGCGATCTGTTCATCTAGCGCGCAGTCGTCGGTTTCTTCGTCGTCTTCAAAGGTCGCTTTGGTGTCGTTCTTGAAGATGAAGATGTCGGGCACCCCTTTGCGTTGCTTGGCCAGTTTGGCTGTAACCAATTCGAACTCGGTTCCTGAGCGCCACGGTCCGCCCTCCGGACGCTCGTGTTTGAGGTGTAGCTGGCTGCCGAGCCGTTTCCATAGAATACTGATGACTAGATCGAATTCCGAAGTCAGGGGGATGTTCTCCTGATAATCCCGGGTCGACTCCATCGGCTCGTATTCCCAGAAATAAGTTTCGACCTCCCCGCCGTCCTGAAACTCCGCAGCGACTCGATGAATGACCCTTTCGGCCAAATGACGCTCCTTACCTACATCGCCAGGCGAAGAAACAAAGATCCGGTACCGTTCCATCGGGATCCGTTATACATCAAGCCCCGGCCGGTGAGAACTTACAAATGCCGCGTCTGGTGAGCTAATTACACCAATTGTAAACAAACCGATTTTTTGAATAAAGATAACAAAGGAACAAAACCGCGGAAATAGCCGCAAAGAGCACAGCCCGGCAAGCCGCACCCAAAGTGATCTTAGTTAGCGATCCGGTGATGCCCGTGTCCAGGTAGGCGGGTCGCACCATGACGAGGTCACAACACTTGGAATGAGCTGGACCCTACCGTTTTGCCCATCGCGGTTTATTGCAGAATTACAAATTGATGCGGCTCGAGCTGTAACTGCACGAAAGTAGTCCCATCCGGAGACTGTTGAACGGGAACGTCGCCTGACCCTCCGAAAGGAAAACTCATTACGTCACCAATATTATGTAAGCTGTTATCCACGATGACAAAATCGTTCCTTGGCTGATCAGAGACATTGTAAGCAACGAGAACTTCGGTGCCGTACACAATCCGGGAAAACGCTAACGTATATTCCGTTCCGTAGGGCAAGCCAAAGTGAACGCCGTCTCCCGATATCTGGCGAAAATACATGCGACCGAAACGGAGGGCAGGTGTTGTTCGCATTACTGCGGCGATTTTAGCGATCTCCTGATAGATCACGCAGTCGGGATTCAAAAGACTTCGACCCGGCACCGCTTGATCAAACATCGCTTCCCGCACATCATTATCTCCGCCGGTCCCAGCAAAGCCTTGCTCGGTACCGTAATAGATGCAGGGCGTTCCCAATGCACAAAGCAGATAACCGATCGCACCGATTATCTGTTGGTCCGAGGCGCTGGAGCCGAAACGGCCGCCCGGCTCCCAGAATGTGTCGTGGTTATCTACGAAGGTAACTAAATAGCGACCGATTTCTCCCCGGTTCAAGGCGCGCTCGCGCTGCGCTTCCAAACGATTGAACACGCTCTCGGGCCCGGCCAAGCCTTTTAACACGTCCCGAAGGGGTCGATGGCTCGGATCATTGTACCGACCCTCGGCCAGGGGAAAGCCTAAGATAGAATCAAGTCCAAAGAACACCGTGTTATCCCCATCCTGCCGAGAGGTATTCTGGCCAATGTACCGATTGACGATGTCATCGTCCGGAGTGGCTAGTTCTCCAAAGAGGAAGAAGCCTCTCTTGCCCAGCGAATAGGCATATTCGCGGATGTTGGAGCAGAATCGAGAACAGGCTAACTCTCCCATATGCTTTACCGCATCCACCCTAAAGCCATCAACGTCTGCTTCACGGATCCAATAACAGTGCGCTTTGATTAGTGCGTTAATGACAGCCGAACCGATCTCGTCATCGTCATTGGCATAGTCCTTCAGGCCGGATAGGTCACCATGCTGGTTTTCAGGGTAATTGTCATAGTCGGCCATGTTACCACGGCGATGATAGTAATTCTCATCGCGCAACTCCGTTGGAACTGGCCGATCGTTACGTCTCCAGAGTCCGAAGGGAAATTGCTGATCATTGCTGTAGTTGTAGGTGAACCCGCCGGGATAAGACCAATTGTCACCTGAATGGTTAACTACCACGTCGAGGATGATGCGAATCGGATGTGGCGTCCCATTCCATTGAAACCCGTGGGCCGCATCGACCAGATCAATCAGATCTTGTTTGGTGCCGAAGTGTGGATCGATGTCGAGGTAATTGTTGATATTGTAGCCGTGGTAGGCTCCCGGGTTATTTTCAAACACCGGCGAAAGCCAGATCGCGGTGCAACCTAACCCGGCGATGTAGTCGAGATTGCGGGTTATTCCCCTGATGGCGCCCCCGTAGAAAGCGTTGTCCGGTGCGTGCACGCCCGGAGAGCGTTGCGCCTGCGAAACCGGCGTCCGTGGACTGTCATCTTGAAAGCGATCGACCATCAAAAAGTAAATGAATTCCTCTCGCCATTCTCGGTCGATATTGAAATACGTCTTTCCAGGCAAAGGCGTGAGGTCGACCTGGGTAATGGATGTGGGTCCGGGCATATTTAGCACAAATCGTGACAGCCGATTTTAGATATCAAGCACTCGAGCCGTCGAGCTCGTTTATTCGCGAAGAGTACTATTATCCACCATAATATTGTTTGTCCGTACGTCGAATTACGTACCCACTCGGCAACGAACGTCAACGAACGTCAGCGAACGTCAGCGAACGCCAGCGAACGTCAGCGAACGCCAGCGAACGTCAGCGAACGTCAGCGAACGTCAGCGAACGTCAGGGAACGCCAGCGAACGCCAGCGAACGTCAGCGAACGTCAGGGAGGAATCGCGTCCTAAGCCGTCGATCTTACGCTTCAGTTTTCGATTTCGCCGGCGCAAACTGGGCGATACGGTTACCGCCGATGACCGTCGAGCCTAAGTCCCACCAGGCTGAGCAGTTGCTCAGCAAACAATTCTAAAATTATTCGCGAATCGAATGCTGGCATAGGCACAAAAACTGAAACCGAATCAACGTATTTGCGTCGCGCGGAGGTTGACAGATGCCGGTGGCGCAAAGACCTTCAGGGCCATTGTCACGTCAAATATCTCCAGAAATGGCTCGCTCTGTGCCTGATGTGAGTGCGCGCTATCGTCAGGCGCCGCCGTTCAGGATCGCTCCGGAATCAAGGTGGTTCGTTGTGCTGCTCGCCATGATCGTGACTCTGCCCTCCTTCTCCATCGACTCCTGTCTGGCGTCGATGTCGAATATTGGTTTTTCGCTCCATGCCCCTCCGGCAGCTACGGCTCTGATCCTTAGCCTTTTCATGGTCGGTTTCGGCTGCGGACAAGTGATATTTGGTCCGCTCTGTGACCGATTGGGAAGGCGCCCGGCACTTCTTTTGGGATGCGCATTATTTACGCTCGCTGCCGTAGGTTGTGCGGTCGCGCCTTCGATCGAGAGTTTGGTCTTCTGGCGATTCGTTCAAGGAGCCGGAGCGGCCGCCGGTTCGGTCATTGTATTCGCGGTCGTTCGCGATCTGTTTACTGGAACCGCGGCGCGGGCACGTTTTGCGTATGTGAATGTGGTAGCAATGATTGCGCCCATGATCGCGCCGACCTTAGGAGGTTTAATCGCCGCCTGGGCGGGATGGCGCGCAGTCTTTTTCTGTCTCGCTGTCGGTGGCACTCTGTTGGCTTTGGTAATTGCCCTCAGTCTTGAGGAATCGATTCGATCCCGCAACCGACATGCATTGGTATTAACAAATCTGATCGCCAACTATTGGCGCGTTCTCTCACACCGCACCTGTCTAGGATACGCGCTGGTCGGTGGATTGAGCTTCGGTTGTCTGTTCGCCTATGTCTCCGGATCGGCTTTTGTCTTTATCGAGGTATTCAAAGTGGACGCGCACGTTTATGGTGGACTTTTTGCCATGAATGCTTTTTGCATTGCGATAGGAGCATTCACCAGCGGCAGGTTAGCTACTCGTCGTGTATCTGGGAAACGAATCATCATCACCGGCTTGGTAATCGGTGTGGTCACTAGCGGCCTGCTGTTGGCGTTTGCAATCAGTGGGATTACTACCTTGGCCTCAACGATGCCGCTCTTGATGCTGAACACCTTCGCAACCGGGTTAGTGGCGCCGAATGTGGTTCATGGCACCCTAGAACCGCTACCGGAAATTGCGGGCGTCGCATCTTCGGTCTTTGGTGGAACCCGGATGGCGATTGGAGCTGTTGCCAGTGAGGTGGTCGCGGTGTTGTATCGAGGCACGCCTATGGCCATGAGTGAGACAATGACTTTGTTCGCTGCCGCTTCACTGTTTTTTGCTTGCTTGCTTTATCTACCGTCATGGCGCCGGAACCGTGAGGGTCATCCGGAATCTGGAAGCCGGAATCTAGAAGCTAGAAGCTGAAGCTGGGCGCTCATATTGGGACTCTAGCAGACATCTGCCGCCCGGTGAAATCTGCCGGGAAGGTGCTTTTCTGACAGAGGATAACAGCGCGGCAAGCCGCAACCAAAGTGATTGGTGAGAAGTGCATTAAATAGCGAACGCTGGTTGGAAGCGACAGGAACACGAGAATGTCGAGAACGCCGAAGGCGTACAAGAACTTAGCCCAGGCCGCCTTCGCAGACTACGGCGCGCCCGACTGGGTTTGAGGCACATACCGCGGCGTTATTCCTGGAGAAGTGACGGCTGATGGAGACTCACGCAGCCCGATTTGTCCGACCGAGGAAGAATCCTCGCAAAAAACAGGAATTGGAACCAGCGTAGTACAGAGGAAACTACTGACTCCTAATGTGAACCTTTGTTGGTTAGATTTGTCACTTGTTCGACATTCTCCGGAGTCACGAAGCTTGGTCCGGTTAGTATCAAATCGTTCTGGAGTATCGAACCGTACTTCACGTAGTTTGCTAGAAAGATGACCGGGAGATAACCCTGAAGCCACTGCTGTTGGTCTAAAGCGAAACCCATTTGCTTTTGCATCAGTGCTTGGATGACTCGAGGCGAGATATCAAAAGTGCAAAGTTTGACCCTGTCGATCAGGCCCATCTCATCGAGCACCTGCAGGGCTGGTTCGGCTGCCGCTGGACCAAGAGCTAGTATGCCATCGACCTCCGGATTTTTCTGTAGATAAGCAACCACCGCGTCGTGGCACTCCATAAAGTCGATCTTCACCGGAAGCACCTGGACGTGATGGAAAGGACCTTCGAACCCGTCTCGAAAACCCTTGGTCCGCTGATCCAGCCCAACATTTCCGATTTCCTGATTTAGAACGACCGCCTGTTTCACTCCCAAAGCCTTCAGACGTTGACCTGCCTCCCTTCCCGCGGATTCTTCTTCCTGGCCGATGTGCATGAGACATCCGAGTTTCTTGGACACATCCAATCCCGAGTTTATTGAAATCACCGGGATTTTGGCAGCCACCGCCGCCTGAATCGACTTGCTCAGAAAAGCAGAGTCCGGAATCGACACGACTAGACCGTCTGGCTTGGAGGCAACCGCTGCATCGACTAATTTCGACATGGCTGGCAAGTCGAATTGTCCCGTCGCCTGAAATTCGACGTCACTGCCGGTCTCCTTGGCGGCAGTTTCCACGCCGTTCCGCACGACTAACCAGAATGGATCCGATGCTTGACCGTGAGTGACGACGATGATCTTCGGCTTCTTTTGGGCAAAGCCGGCGAAAGGAACCAGCAGGCTGGCCGCAAACGCCAGCCAGAAAGCAGGCCTCGGTTTAGTCATAGCTGTAGGGGGTGATTTCCGTATTGTTCCCAGCGTACACAAGATAGCTATTGTGCCGCTCGATTTCTCAAGTCTTGTTTTGATATAAACTCAGACGTTACGGACCCGATTAGCCGGAGCCCGGTATGGACCAACTTGAGGAACATAAGCCCGAGCGATACCCTTCTCCCTTATTCCAGCGGCTGCTGAAATTGAAGGTCTGGTTGGTCGAACGGTTCCGCATCGGCGAGCGCCAACTCATGCTCTTCTGGGCGGCGCTGGTCGGTCTCCTCGGCGCTTTGGCCGCTGAAATCTTTCGGCGGACAAGTGATATCATCCATTTGCTCGCTACTGGCAGTGACTCAGAGATCATTTCCTCTTTCGCTCAGCTGCCGGTTTGGCAAAAGCTCGCGGTGCCGACGTTGGGCGGACTCTTGGCCGGTGTGACCCTCTGGATTGGTAATCGTCTGACCACCCGTACCCGGCAGAAAACGACGACCGATTATATGGAAGCGATCGTCGTTGGAAATGGCAATATTTCGGTTCCAGCGAGTCTGGTGAAGACGACTTCAGCCCTTTTCTCCATCAGTACTGGGGCATCAATCGGGCGAGAAGGACCACTAGTCCAAATCTCCTCGCTGGTTGCTTCGTTGATTGGTCGGCTTCGAGAATTTCCGATCGCTCAACGACGTCATTTGGTGGCGTGCGGAGCGGCCGCTGGAATTGCCAGTGCCTATAATGCGCCAATTGCCGGTTCCTTTTTCGTTGCCGAGATAATCTTGGGGACAGTCGTGGTCGAGGCGCTCGGTCCTCTGATCTTAGCTGCAGTTGTCGCGACGTTCACCGCTCAACTCCTGCACGGGGGTGGCCCAATCTACCGGTCGCCAGGCTTCAACCTCCACACCTATTGGGAACTCATCCCGCTTTCTTTAGTTGGCGTCGTCTCCGGACTGTTGGCGCCGCTCTACCTGCGGTTTCTGCGCACGGTTGAGCGCCTCTTTGCGAAACTAGTTATCCCGGTACCGACGAAATTGGCGCTGGGGGGCGCAATGGTCGGTGCGCTAGCGATAGTCAGTCCCGACGTTTGCGGTAACGGTCAAGGCTTACTTTCAACCCTCTTTCACCAGAATTGGTTCTCGGATGAGATCCTCGCGATTCTATTGCTCAAGGTAGTGGCGACCGCCGCGACGTTCGGATCCGGTGCCGTCGGCGGTGTGTTTACGCCGACCCTTTTCATCGGTGCGGCGATCGGAATGTTGTACGGTCGAACTCTGCCTTTTGTCTTCCCGGAGTTTCAGCTCGATCCCGGGATGTATGGCATCGTGGGCATGGGCTCTTTTATCGCCGCAACCACGGGCGCGCCTCTGATGTCGATCCTGATGGGCTTCGAGCTCACTCTCGATTATACGCTCGCACCGCTCCTCATGGTCAATTGCGTGATCGCCTACTACTGTAGCAGCATTTTCGAAAAGCAGTTCATCTACGGAGAATCCCTCGAACGCAAAGGCGCCTCATTCTTCAAACAACAATTGGCCGAAACGAAAATCGCAGATCTCATTCGACGCGACCCGGTTACGCTTTTGAGCGATGCTACCTTCGCTGAGATTGCTAAGACATTCGTGCAGCATCGGTTGCAACATATTTACGTGGTCGGGAAAGATAAACAGCTGCTCGGGGCCGTCTCGTTGCATGACATCAAAGAGTTTCTCGATGAACCGGAACTCGCCCAGATGGTGATAGCGGCCGATCTCATGAACGAAAAGTTCCCACGGATCTCGCCACTTCAGGGAATGGGCGAAGCTCTGGAAAGGTTTTCCGAAGTGCGCTCGGAGCGACTGCCGGTGGTTGAGAACTTCAGCACGCTTCGATTAATCGGGAGCATTTCCAAGACCGACATCATGCTCCACCTCGCTGGAAAGGATAGTTCGCAGACGACACCTGGAAGCTAGAGGCTAGAGTACCGTGTCACAAATAATGGTGACGTCGTTGCGTTCAAAATCGGCCGCCGGCGAAGCGACGGCGGGACGAAGGAGGAACGGAACGATCGACGAATGCTCGCATTCGCTGAGCCGCGCGCAAGACCAAAAGCCGAGCATTTCTATCGTCGCTGACGGGACGGACCTGTTTTTTGCTTCATTTCCCAGCACTTCGTACTTGGCTACTTTCGCCAGGTCCCTGCGGGACGGATTTTCTCTAACCGCCACTGACGAATTTAGGCTCTTTCTCTGTGAGTGACTTCGTCCGCGCTTTCTGTATATAAGGGAATTGGATTTTTATTGAATCCAAAAAAAATAATCCCCCATGAACGACTATGAAAAGAATCAACCTCCTCCCAGGCGTCAGCGATTCCTATCGCGGAGTCTCCCGACGCGAAGCCCTTCGCCGGGCGGCTAGCGCCGGCGCCCTGATCTCGCTCTCTCCTTTAGCCGGCTTCGGCGTATCGCGCCCTGCTTGGCTGCAGCTACCAGTGGACAGGCTCAGAAAAATCGATTGCCACCGATATGGTCAATGCTTTGAACACGGCGGTCTCGGCGGGCGTCGACGGCATCGCCGTCTGCCTGGTTGATTTGGCTGCATTTAACGATCCAGTCGAAAAGGCTCTTAAGGCGGGTATCCCCGTGGTGTCGTATAACGCCGACGCTAAGGGCAACAAAAGATTATGCTATATTGGGCAGGATCTATTTCAGTCAGGCAAGGGGTTGGGCGAGCGCATCGTGGAGCTGGTGCCGGAAGGCGAAGTGGTTGGCTTTATTGCCACCCCCGGGCAACTCAATATCCAGCCGCGCTTGGACGGCGCTAAAGCGGCGATCAAGGAGTCCGGCAAGAATATTACATTAAATGAGATAGCCAGCGGGGCCGCTCTGAACGACGAGGTTTCCGCGGTTGAAGCGTATTACGCGGGTCATCCCAACATCAAGGGCATGTTTGCGGTGGACGCGGGCAGCACAGCAGCGGTGGCGAAGGCGATGGCTGGGCACGAACTGCAAAAGAAGGGCGTTCATGCAGGCGGCTTTGATCTTCTGCCAACTACGCTCGAAGCTATCTCGAAGGGCGACCTGGACTTCACGATCGATCAACAACCTTACCTCCAGGGATTCTATACGGTTATGGTGCTCTTTCTTTATAAGATCTCCGGCGGGTTGACTGGCCCGTCCGATATCGATACCGGCCTGAGCTTCCTGACGAAGGCCAATGTAGAGCCGTTCCTCAAAACCCAAAGCCGTTACGAGGGTAATTCCAGTGAAGAGAAGGTGTTAAAGCGCTCTGGCGCGATTTAGCCCTCGACGGATCCCATGGCGAAAGACATAGCGGATTCTTTGCCGCAGCCACAGGATCAGCCCCGGCGCGGTGAGCGCCGGGGCCTGTTGCGACGCATCCTGCGCTCCCTGGTTCACTTCCGGGAAGCAAGCATTGCGGGCGCCGGGATCTTGCTCGTTATATGCTTCCAAGTCACCGCGCCAGCATTCCTGTCGCCAGGTAACATTGCCAATCTTGCGGGGTATGCAGCGACGACCGCGATCATCGCCGCCGGCGAGGTGCTGGTACTCATTTGCGGTGAGGTAGATCTATCTGTGGGTCAGGTCTACGCGTTGTCTCCCTTCGTGATGTTCTACGCACACCAGGCTGGCATTCCGTACGTCCCTGCGATCCTGCTCGGGCTCATTGTCGCGTCGGTTGTCGGCTTCATTAATGGGCTGTTAACGGTCGTACTCCGGATACCCTCTTTCATCGCCACTCTTGGCACGTTTTACTTGATCAATGGCTTCACCCTGACCATTTCGGGCGGCTTTCCGGTCCAACCGCCAGCGGTCGCGATCATCACAAATACCTTCGGCGGCAATTGGGTTTCGCAGATTTTGTGGGCTATCGGGATCGCGCTAGTTTTTCAGTTTGTGCTGAGGAAAACGCGCTGGGGTCTACACACGATAGCTACCGGCGGCAATCTCCTCGGTGCTTCGGAGGTAGGCGTCAAGGTGGGTTTCATCAAGGTGGGAAATTTCATCCTTTGTAGTGTGTTGGGCGGTCTGGCTGGCACCTTGGATGCCTTTCGTATCGGCTCGATCGATCCACTGGCGGGCGGTTCGGAGATCATGTTTATGGCCATCGCCTCCGCCGTGATCGGTGGAACCCTTCTTACCGGGGGCTCCGGCACGATCATCGGAGCGTTTTTTGGCGCGATAGTTCTCGGCGTCTTGAAGGACGGTTTCACCCTCCTGGGCATCAGCGCCTACCTTTTTGACATGATTCTGGGCGGCGCGATCCTTATTACCATGCTGATCAATGTGCGCTTGAGTCTGATACGCGCGGTCGGAGGCGGACAATGAGCAAGGAAGTGTTGCGCACGGAACACGTGGCAAAGTCTTTTGGAGCCGTATCAGCACTGGAAGATGTTTCGATCCGCCTCAACCGCGGAGAAGTCCTGGGTCTTCTCGGCGATAATGGCGCCGGCAAGTCGACTCTGATGAAGATCCTCACCGGATTTCACAAACCCAGCAGTGGAAAACTCTTTTTCGAAGGCCAGGAGACTGAACTCAAGTCCGTCAGCCACGCTCGGTCGCTGGGTATCGAACCCGTCTACCAGGATCTGGCGTTAGTTAACGGGCTCAACGTGTATCACAACATGTTCCTCCAACGTGAGATTATGTACGGGGGAATGTTCCGGATCCTGAACGATGGCGCGATGCGCGAGCGGGCAAGAAAGCAACTGAAGGAGATGGGAGTTCACATTCCTTCGGTGGACGTCGAGATCGCCAAGCTATCGGGAGGCCAACGACAAGCTATCGCCGTAGCGCGCTCGGTCTACGCAAATGCCAAAGTATTGCTGCTGGACGAACCAACGGCAGCCATGGGCGTGAAAGAAAGTACGATGATCCTCGACCTGGTCCGGCGCCTAAAGGAGAAAGGCGAAGTCTCGATTATTATCGTGGCTCACAATTACGCCCAAATTTTCGATTTCTGCGACCGGATCAACCTTTTGCAAAACGGTAAGATCACGTTCGATCAGCGGACCAAGGATACTTCCGTGGAGCAGCTGACGAGCCTTGTGGTGAATGAGTATCGCGCCGCCCGGGAAAACATTGGGCGATCCTGAGGGGAAGAAATGCGGAATGCGAAATGCGGAATGAATGATGAATTGCCGACTTCATTCCGCAACCCGCGTTCCGCAATCCGCATTTCTTCAGACCATGTCGCGGCAGGCGGTCGGCAACATGCCGACGACCTTTCTGGCGGCGCCCCGGACGACTTCTGCCAGCGCAGGATGGATATAAATGACGTCGACCAAGGATTGGATGTCGTTGCGCCATTTCATCACGGGAAGCACAGTATGGAGTAGAACGGACGCTTGGTGGCCAACAATATGACAGCCCAGAATCCGCCGGTCAGGCGCGATCAAGAGCTTGCAGAGCCCGTATTCTTCCTTAATTGCCCGACCCTTAGTCGTATTGGAGTATGGGACGGCAGCGGCAAAGTAGCTGCTCCCTTCCGCTTTGAGTTGATACTCCGTTTTCCCTACTCCAGCAGTCTCTGGTGAGGTAAACACCGCGTGCGGCATCGGTCCGTAGTCGATCGGGTCCTGGCAGCCGCCGCTAATCTGTTTAGCCAGATATTCGCTCTCGAAGTTGGCTGCGTGCGTATACATAAACCGGCCACCGACATCCCCCATTACCCAGACGTTGGGGACCGAAGCGCGCAACCGATTATCGGTCTCGATAAAACCCTTGGCGTTCCGCCGCAAGTCAGTCTTCTCCAAACCGATCTGATCGGTATTGGGAATTCGACCGATGCAGAAGAGCAAAGCTTCACTGATCCGCTCAGATGACATGCCGTCTTTGCCTGCTAACTCGATGTGAAACTTTGAACCGTTGTACTTCGCTGCGCTTACCTCCGTTTCGAGTCGGACCGGGACTTGAGTGGTGTAACCTCGCTGAAAGAGCGCCTGGATTTCCTCGTCTTCGCGTTCCAACAACTTAGCCCCGCGAACCACTTGCAATGTTTCCACACCGATTCCCGAAAAGAAATGGCCCAACTCACAAGCGATATAGCCGCCGCCGACAATCGTGATTGATCGCGGCATCTTTTTCAGAGTAAAGACGTCGTCGCTCGTCCAATACGGTCCTTCAAAATTGGGGCGCTTTGGACGGCTACCGGTCGCGAGCACAAGCTTATCGGCCGAAATTTCGTTGCCGTTAACGGACAAAGAGTAGTTACTGGTCAAAACTCCGGTACCGCGAAACAGAGTCACGTTTTCGCCGAGCGCGTCCTGCAGGATGGAATCGTACTTTCGGGTAAACTCGAATGTCTCGGTCAGAATTTTGTCCGGATCTCGTATATTTATCGTTGTGTCGAATCCGAATTTGCGCGCTTCGCGGACAGACTCAGCCGCATCGGCGTAACCAATCAATAACTTCGAGGGAATACATCCACGGTGTGGGCAGGTTCCCCCGAGAGGTCCGCGCTCGACGAGCGCGACTTTCATTCCTGCCTGGCCACACTCGATGGCCGTTGAGATCGCGTTTCCGCCGCCGAAAACAATCAAATCAAAGTGTATTTTGCTCATCTCGGTTGAAGCATAATACGGCGTGACGAATAGCCAACACTGCGCGAATAGCCAAAAGCCAACGCTCCGCGAATAGCCGATAGCCGATAGCCAATAGCCAACGCTCCGCGAATAGCCAATGGCCGATAGCCATTAGCCGCTCGTTTCGGGTACGCTAAATAGCCACAGAAAAATCTTCTGAAAGGAAGCAAAGCGGAGAATGGTATTCCGGCGGAGGCTTGAGTGCTTGGAAGACGAACCTTCTAAACTCTAGCTTCTGGATTCTAACCTCTGCATTCGGCTCCCATCCTCGTTTTGCTCTTCTCCAGACCGCGTGAACGGTCCCGCCGCTTGCGGCAGCTGAACCGGTCAGTGTCAGTTCGTCCCCCACCAGAGTGAAAGATCCATTTGCTGCGCGGAAACGCGGCTATTGCCATCCAGCATTAGAATGTCGGTTGGCGTGCGAGGAAACGGTACGAATTTACTGCCGTCCGGCCGTTGATTGTAGGAAGAGACGAGTATCCACGTTCCCATCAGCTGCTCCTTAAGCGCGCTTCCCGCTTGCGGGGAGACCGCGTTTGCCAGTCACGGAAGTGGTGCACTAATGAGAAGCAACCGCACAAACTTGAATTCTTTGATCGCGGAAGGAAAACGAGCCAAAGTACTTCTTGTGCTGCTCCTAAACCGGTTATCGGGGCGCGCGCCCGCGGGCGCGTTTCCGGCACGATTCCTGAATGACAGAGGCTACTAACAACGATTATAGGCTTAAGCTCGCAAACAAGTTTTTAGCGTTCGGCTATTTCATTTACGCGGCAGCGATCATTCTCTTCATTATTGCTTGGCTGGCCTCGATCGCGACTCGGCTGTCTCAGATATATGCTCAGTCGTCTTCTATCTCCCTCGTTCCTTTGATATCGCTTCTGATCACTGCGATTTTGTTCACGACTTTGAATATTGCAATAGGTAGACGGTTGTTGGCGAACAACCGAACGCGATTCACTTGGATTCTGGTGCTAGTCTCGCTCCTGGAAATCCCGATCGGAACCGGTCTCGCGTTTCTAACCCTGCTCTGGCTGTTTTCGCTTCGCGGAACCAAATAGCAAACGATCTTTGCTCTGCGTTCTTTTGTGGCTCTTTGCTTCGTCGTCGCGTCACCGCTTCACTCTACGATTCGGCGAACAATTTCTCTTTCGGCGGTTCGCGCCAGAACATCGAACCCGATCCGAATATTACTGTTTTTGTTTTCTACCAGACGAGTGAGTCCTTCCCTTTTACCTTCAGCGGCAATCTCGACATCCCATGTTTCAAATATGAACAGATCAGGACGCACCATAGCCAGCGCTGCTAACGGATCGTGAGGATGATTCCAGGTAACCTGCCATAGTTCCCACCACCTCAAGATCTGGTCCGCCAATAAAGGACCGAGTCCGCCTCCGATCTGTGCGATTTTTTCGACGTCTTTTCTGTCCAGCCGTACTCTTAACGTTAAGTCGAGGCCAATCGCCGTGATCGGAATGCCCGATGCAAAGACTATCCTCGCGGCTTCCGGATCGCATCTAATGTTGTGTTCGTATCGGTCCATCCAAAATGCGCCGCCCATCAAGTAGAGATGCTTGATCCGAGAGAGCGCTTCCGGGCTCTTTGAGACCGCAGAGGCTATGTTGGTCAGCGGTCCGGTTGCGAGGATCTCAAGGTCGTTTCCGTAACCTTCGCTACTTTCGATCAGGTACTGAACAGCGCTGATTGATTCGGAGATTCTGACCTTATCCAGACCAGGGATGCCGTACCCCTCCTGACCGGCCCAGAAAATCTGGCGACCCGTCAAGGTCTGCGATTCACCTGGAACCACCGCTATCTCTTTGCGCCGCAAAAGATCGCAAGTGATCTGCGCAATTCGGGCGCGAAGCACTGTGTCACCGTAGACTGTCGTCACGCCGATCAACTGCAGCTCAGGAGCCTTCGCCAGTAGAACAAGCGCGAGGATATCGTCTACGTCGGTGCCAATATCTGTATCGAAGATGACGGGACGCATGAGGGGAATAAGAAATGAATGCGGAACGCGGATTGTGGAATAAGAAATAAAATCAACTGCCGCGGTACATTCCGCAATCCGCATTCCGCAATCCGCATTTCATTTCTGCCTGGTTGTTAGTTGTTGTCCTCGGCGCGATTTCAGTGATCATTAGCCGTTCCCCGTTGATGTTCTCCTATGAAATTGCTCAATCCATTGTTGGCCACGCGGCCGAGATTCACCTTGCTCCTTTTACGGCTCGTGCTCGGGTTCCTATTTTTCGTGCACGGTTCGCAACTCGTGTTCGGCTGGTTTGGCGGGTACGGTCTGGGGGTAGCATTTAGCGCATTCACCGAGAAGATGGCCATACCAGCTTTTCTGGCCTATCTGGTCGTTTTCTCTCAATTCTTTGGTGGGCTCGCGCTCATTATCGGTTTTGTGACTCGGATCGCTGCTCTCGGGATCGCAGCGGACATGGCCGTCGCCATCTTTCTGGTTCATCTGCCGAACGGCCTGTTTATGAACTGGAACGGCAATCAAAAGGGCGAAGGATACGAATATCATCTTCTGGCGATTGCGATAGCCGTGACGCTCGTCATCGGCGGCGGCGGAATTCTTTCCGTTGGCCGGCGAATCGCAAGGGGAAATGGCCGCGAGTTGTAGCCGAACTACTATCGTTTGAAGTAAAGCGCAGACTTTCTGCTCCTCTGCCCGCTAGGAATAGGATAGAAATCTCAATCATGAAAAAAGCCTTGGTGGCCGGAGCGCTCGGCGTGACCGGCCGAGCTTTGGTTAATCATCTGGTAACACTTGGCGATTGGGAGGTGATTGGGCTGTCGCGGCGCAAGCCTGAATTCCAAACGACCGCTCAATATGTATCGGTTGATCTTTTGAAACGATCAGAAGTTGAAGCGCGCTTAAGCGAGATTGGAGACGTGACGCATGTTTTTTACGCAGCGTTACAGCCGGCAGCCGATTTTTTCGCCGAGATTGCTCCTAACCTCGCCATGCTCGCTCACACAGTTGAAACTGTGGAACGGTTTTCCAAAAACTTTCGCAAGATAGTCCTGCTTGAGGGCGCAAAGTTCTACGGTGCTCACCTCGGTCCGTACAAGACACCGGCCAGGGAGACGGATCGACGGCACATGCCGCCAAACTTCTACTACAACCAAGAAGATTATCTGCAGGAACGTTCGAAAGGAAAAGCTTGGTCATGGTCAGCTTTGAGACCATCGAGCATCTGCGGTTTTGCGGTTGGGAATCCGATGAATATGGCCACCGTCATCGCTGTGTATGCGACCCTCTGTAAGGAAATGGGGTTGCCTCTGCGTTTTCCTGGATCGACCACTGCCTACCGCGCGGTGATGGAGATGACCGATGCCGAGCTTCTGGCCAAAGCCGTTATTTGGGCAGGAGAAAATGATCGGTGTAATGGGCAGGCGTTTAACATCACTAACGGGGACTTCAATCGTTGGGAGAATATTTGGCCACCGCTGGCGGAGTTTTTCAAAATGGAGTACGCACCACCGCAGCACCTCCCGCTCACTCAATTCATGTCGGACAAAGAATCTGTCTGGAAGACGCTGGTTAAGAAGCACCGTCTTCTCGACTACTCGTTCCATGACGCCGCGGCGTGGCCATTTGGCGAAGCGATTTTTAATCTCGAATACGATATCATGTCGGATACCACCAAATCTCGACGATTCGGCTTTCACGAATGGGTCGATACCGAAGAAATGCTGTTTCGGCTGTTTACTCAGTTCCAAAAGATGCGTTTC
>WNFI01104965.1_pt1 | contig 30534 bp, 25 predicted proteins | sample 5400471 | NCBI WGS metagenome assembly WNFI01 (sample SAMN13153348, study PRJNA577476) | soil metagenome | isolation source: 100 cm saprolite on Douglas fir-dominated hillslope | place: USA:California | collected 2013-09-17
GATGCTGGCGAAGGCCGCAGGGGTGAGCCTGCGCTCGGTGCAACGTATCCTCGAGGCCCACCAACTCGCGCCGCATCGCATCCGCACGTTCAAGCTGTCTAACGACCCGAAGTTCGCCGAGAAACTCAAAGACGTCGTCGGCCTGTACGTCGATCCTCCCGCCCATGCGGTCGTCCTCTCGGTCGATGAGAAGAGCCAAATCCAGGCGCTCGACCGCACCCAGCCGGGTCTGCCGATGAAGCCGGGCCGCGCCGGGACGATGACGCACGCCTATAAACGTCACGGCACCACCACGCTGTTCGCAGCCCTCAACATCCTCGACGGCACCGTCATCGGCCGCAACATGCAGCGCCATCGCCACCAGGAGTTCATCCGCTTCCTCAACACGATCGAGGAGCAGGTCCCGGTGGGAAAGGTGATCCACGCCATCGTCGACAACTATGCGACCCACACGCATCCGAAGGTGCGCCAATGGCCGGCCCGGCGTCCCCGCTGGACGTTCCACTTCACCCCGACCTCCGCATCCTGGCTCAACGCGGTCGAAGGATTCTTCGCCAAACTCACGCGCCGTCGCCTCAGGCGCGGCGTGTTCCGATCCGTCGTTGACCTGCAAGTCGCCATCAACCGCTTCGTCGCTGAGACAAACGCCGATCCCAAACCCTTCGTCTGGACCGCCGACCCAAATCGCGTCCTCGCCGCTATCAAACGCGGGAAGCAAGCGTTAGAGTCACTCCACTAGCTCCCCCCATAATCCGAATGACCACTTCTGGCGCGAAGCGGATGGATGGTGTCGCCGCCATTTAGGGAAGTCACGATTTGGGCCAGTTAGAAATGTCACTCGGTTGGGAAGCGGGATAGCCGCCTTTCTGTGGTTAGGGGTTGATACCTGCTTCTCGAGAGGGCGGCGCGTGAAGCCTCCAGATCGCGCAACGCGACGCCCGGGTGTTCATCTATCCGACCTTGAACATATGGTTCTTCTGGCCACGTCGCCGGATGTAGGCCAGGATCGGGCCCAGGCGCTTGTTCTCGACGATCGCGGCCTGGTTCACCTGCGGCCGTTTGTCGAAGCTGCGGTAGGGCAAATCGACACCGTTGTACCGGATCGCCAGTCGTCCGTCGGGATAGTCAATCACCGTGACCCTCTTGCGCGCCAGCGATCGTGCGATTCCGGTCGGCTCAAGAATGAACAGCACCTGGTCATAAGAATGAACAGCACCTGGTCATACTGCAGTGTCAGCATTCACCGGCAGGGTGAACTGAAATGTGGCGCCGTGGGGCACGGTTGCCGTGGCCCACAGCCGGCCACCGTGGGCTTCCATGATCGAACGGCAGATCGAGAGTCCCATACCCATGCCGCCGGATTTGGTGGTGAAGAAGGGGTTGAACAGCCGGTCCACATTCTCGGCGGCAATCCCGACGCCGCAATCCGCCACACTGATGAGCGCTTGGCCTGCTTCGTCCTGGTCTGATCGGACCACCAGTTCGCGCGGCCGATCCGTGACCGATTGCATCGCTTCGATGCCATTCATCACCAGGTTAATAATCACCTGCTGCAGTTGGACCCGATCACCCAGGATCATGGGCAGAGCGGGTGCGAACTCCGTCCGCAACGACACCCGTTGGCTGATTAGCTCACGCTGCACCAGCGCGATGGCCTCCCTGACGACGTTATTGACGTCGAGCGGCGCCCTCTCAATGCTAGTCCTGTTTGCGAGCGCCCGGACGCGTCGGATCACCTCACTTGCCCGATTGGTTTCCTTGGTGATCCATTCCACAGCGCTACGCGCTTCGTCTAGGTTGGGGGTACCGCGGTCGAGCCAACGCTGGCAGGCCGCCGCGGCATTGACGACGGCGGCGAGCGGCTGGTTCACTTCATGGGCGATCGAGGCGGTAAGCTCGCCCAAGGTTGTTATGCGCATGACATGCGCTAGGTTGGCTTGCGCGTCGCGCAACGCGCCCTCGACATGCTTGCGCTCCGTGAGATCCAGCACGAAGGCGACGCCTTCATCTCGGTTCCACTCGAAAATCGCGCGGGCGACCAGCACCGGCACGCGGGTGCCATCTTTGCGGAAGTACTCTTTCTCACGCGGTCGGACGGTTCCAGCCGCCTTCAGTTCTTCGAAGGCCTGGTCGTCGACATCGCGCCATTCGGCCGGCGTCAGCTCCGTCCATCGCAGCGAGACGAGATCTTCCCGGGCATATCCGACAATATCGAGAAAGGCCTGGTTCGTTTCAATAATCCGGCCTTGAACATCCCAGATTACGATCCCCACGATGTTCGAGTCGACCAGACGGCGGATCCTGGCCTCCCGTTCCCGAAGATCGTTGTACAGACGGGCGTTCTCCAGCGAAATCGCCGCTTGCGATGCCAACACTTCCAGTACCGAGATCCGGGCGGGTGTGAACACGTGCGATGCAAGATTGTTCTCGAGATACAGCGCCCCGATCAGCTTGGCCTGCTTCACCAGCGGCAGGCACAGCACCGACCGGGCCTGCTTTTGACAGATGTACTCATCCGCCGAGAACGGATTCTGCGCCAGGGCGTCATCAAGGATCACGCTTTCGCGGGTCCGGATCACGTAATGGAACACGGATTCGGGAAGCTCCGCCGGTGACACGGCCGTCTGGCGCAGCGTGACCTCAACCTGGCCGCGGCCGGTCGTCGCTTCCGCCGCGGATCTCGCCGGACACCGCCTGCGAAGCCTTGACCACCGTCCCGACATCCAGCTGCTCGACGGGTGTGCCGATCGTCGCCGGCTGCAGAGACGGCGCCGTTTTCTCGCGCAGCCACGGGTAGCGCTGGTCGAGTTGTTGCACCTTGCCGAGTGCCCCCCAGCGCGCAAAGCCGCTGCGCGCGCCCTCCAGATGGGCGCGTGCGGCGGTCGTGGACCCGCGGCCAAGGTAAAATCCTGCAGCAAGCTCGTGGGCGACCCCTTCGTTCTGGACGAAGCCGTTCTCACGAGCCGATTGAATGGCCTGCTCGTACAGACGCATTGCATCTGCGTCTCGCCCTTCGAGGCGCGCGATCTCGGCGAACACCAGGGCGTGCTTGTCGCCGAAAGTCGGTGGATTGTTGTCGGCCCACTCGCGCAGTTTCTCCCCGTGCGCCGTCAGGAGTTCGCGCCACCGGGTCTGCTCGTCGGCAGAACCCTTCTCATAGAGCGCCGCCACCGTCAGCGCGGTGTAGTAGAAGTAGTCGAGCAAGCGGGTATGGAGGGTCGCGACCCAAAGCAGCGCTCTCGCCTTGTCGGCGGCCGCGAGAGCCTCGGCGTAGTCGCCCGCCAGGAAGCGCGCCTTGAGCTTGAGGATCCAGTACCAGCAGCTCATCGTGGGCAGCCGGCCCCCCTTCAGTTGCGCCTCGAATGCCGCCTCGTCGAACTGCGCGTCGCTGAAGGTGGAGAAGGTCGCGGTCCGGCCCTGCATGGCTGCGATGAAGCGCTGCTGGCTCACGATGACGTCCGCCATGTCGTGGAACCTGGCTCTCCGGGCGAACTCCAGGGCCGTCTCCGACTCGCGCCACACCGCGTCAAGCGGATCGTTGCGCAGGAGAAGACTCGCGACCGCTTGGGACATGCTGTAGCAGGCGTAAGTCAGATCCCCCGTCTCGGTCGCGGTGCGATAGGCCATCCGCGTGAAATCGATCGCGGTTGCGATCGGCTGGGTCCACAGAGCAACTATTCCCATCGTGAAGTGGACGACCTGTGCCCGGTAAGCGATAAAGCCATGCTTCTCGACCAGGTCGCATGCGAGCTTAGTGAAACGATAACCTTCGCTGTAGCGGTGAAAGACCGGGCCGAGGATCATCCCGAAGCTGGCCAGCCCGTGCGTGGAAGCGCCGCTCGTCCCGTGCTGTATGCCGACGTTCACCATGCGGCACACGCGGAAGTAATACAAATGGAGGTCGGTAAGGTAGGCGGCGTCGTGAAGGGCCGAGAGTAGACGCATGGCGGCCTGCATTTCCGGATCGGTCATCAGCGGCACGTCGATCAGGTGCTCGATCGGGCGCCCATCGAGATTCCGCCAGACCATCTCGTACTCGGCCTGCACCTGCTCCCAGGTCGGGTGTGCCGGGAGGTCGATGCCGAACAGGTGCAAACACGTGAGCGCGCCGGCCACGGCTTGCGCGTTCTCCGACTTCCTGACGTGGAGCAGGACCTTCAGGTGGTAAACGGCTGCCTGGTCGACTTTCGAGTCCCCGCGCTGCAGCAACTCCGCAATGAGTTGCTCCGCTCTATCGAAGTCACCGCTCAGAAATTCACACTCCGCGCGTTCGAGCCATAGGCTGAACATCAATTCGTACCGGCTGCCCCAGTCTCTTTCGTCGAGCAGGGCCATGCCGCCCGCAAAATACGCGCGCGCCGATGCAAAGGCCGCCGACGCCTTGGCCTTTCGCCCGGCACGCAGGTCGATCGTGGCCACCTGCGCTTTCTCGTCGCGGTCGACCAGCAGCGCGGCGCCGCGATTGAGCTGGTTCGCAGCATCGAACAGATGCTCGGCGAACTCCTCCGCCGTCAGGCTCGAGCGCAGCACGCGGCCGATGCGCAGGTGCACTTCGCCACGCTGCTCTTCTGGAATCAGTGAATACGCCGCTTGCTGGATCCGGTCGTGCAGGAATTTGTAGGCGCTATCCCGGTGGAGGACGAGCCCAGCGTGGACGGCTTCCCAGAGTGCCGCGTGCGTCGCCTGCTCTGTTGTCCCGTAAACCAGGGCAAGCGTCGCGGTTGGGGCGACATTGCCCAGGCAGGCGAGCTGTTTCAGGGCTTCCTGGGTGGTGGGAGAAAACCGCTTCAGCTTCCCGGCCATGAGATCCACCACATTGTCGGTGTAGCTCTTGGCACGGATGCGATCCATGTGCCATTGCCAGGCCCGCGTGACTGGGTCGAACGCGAGCAGCCGCTCATCGGCCAGCGCCGTGAAGAACTGGATCGCGAAGAACGGATTTCCGCCGGTCTTCTCCTGCACCAGTTGCGCTACGGGGTGCACGTGCGCCGGTTCGCAATGCATGGCATCGGCGACGAGCTGGCCGACATCGTCGGGCCCGAGAGGCGCCAGCACGACCTCCTGGACCCGCGCTCCGGCGTTGCGGATCGCCTCCAGCGCGCGCAGAAGCGGGTGAGAGGGACTGACCTCGTTGTCCCGGTAGGCGCCGACCAGCAGCAGGTGCCGCACTTCTGAGTGCGTGACCAGATGCTCGACGAGGTCGAGCGTTGCTGTATCCAACCATTGCAAATCGTCGAGGAACAGGGCGAGCGGGTGCTCCTTGCGCGCGAACACGCCAAGGAAGCGCCGGAACACCATCTGGAACCGGTTCTGCGCGTCCCGCGGGAGCAGGTCCGGGACCGGCGGCTGTTTCCCGATCACGAGCTCCAGCTCGGGAACGAGGTTGACGATGATCTGGCCGTTCGGGCCCAGCGCCTCGCTGAGGGAGTCCCGCCACTGGCCAAGCTCGGCCTCGCTCTGGCTCAGGAGCGAGCAGACAACGCTCTGGAAGGCTTGGGCAAGAGTGGCGTACGGGATGTCGCGCTTGTACTGGTCGAACTTGCCGGACGCGAACAGGCCACGCGGCGGCACCATCACCTTGTGCAGCTCGTTCACCACCGAGGACTTGCCGATGCCGGAATATCCGGACACAAGCACGAGTTCCAGCGTGCCGTTCGCCACGACCCGGTCGAAGGAAGCGAGCAGAGTGTCGATCTCGCGCTCCCGACCGTAGAGTTTCTCCGGGATGAGCAGTTGATCCGACGCGTCGTGCGCGCCCAGCAGGAAAGGGTCGATCCGGCCATGCGACTCCCACTCCGCCAGGCAGCGCCGGAGATCGGCCTCGACGCCCGCGGCGGTCTGGTGGCGCTCCTCGGCAGTCTTGGCGAGAAGCTTCATCACGATTGCCGAGAGCAGCCCCGGGAGGCCCGCGACCCGCTCGTTGGGCGGTACCGGTTGCCGCGCGATGTGGCAGTGTACCCACTCCAACGGATCGGCGGCGGTGAAGGGGAGCTGCCCCGTCAACATTTCGTAGAAGGTGACACCCAGAGCATAGAGATCGCTACGAAAGTCCACCGAGCGGTTCATCCTGCCGGTTTGTTCCGGCGCCATATAGGCGAGCGTCCCGGTGATCACCTCCGGTGGCGCGGGGGCTTGCCGCTCGCGCGACAGACGCGAGGCAATGCCGAACCCCGTCAGCCACACGCCGCCGCTTGCCGCATCCACCAGGATATTGGCTGGCTTGATATCCTTGTGGATAAGGCCTCGCGCATGCACTTGGCGGAGCACCCCCGCAAGCGGGATCGCGATGCGCAGGAAATGCGATATCTCCAATGGTCGGCCAAGCAGTCGATCGAGCGGCGTACCGCCGGGATCCTCAAGCACCAGCGTCATGCGGCCGTTGTCGTGCGTCAGCGCGACGGGTCGCGCCGCCCAGTCGGCGTCAAGTTCGGACTTGAGCGCATATTCGTGTTCAAGTCGCTCGACGCAACCGGGCGAGCTTTCATCCGTGGCAACAAGCAGGATCGGCGCCAAGCCGTTGCCGGAGCCGCGGTGGAGAGCGAAGTCTCCCTCCCGCAGCGGCGAAAATACGTAGCTCGAGAGTTCCTTCACGAGGGCCTCCCGCCAGGAGGACTACTTTCGTATATTGATTAGGTTACGTTTGCTCTCGCCCGTCAATCCAGAAACAGATGCCAAAAGATGCGATCGGATCACGATCGGTGGCATATTATGGCTGGACGATGACGAGAACCGCGCCGACCTTTTGCTCATAAAGCCGAGATGCTTTGTCGAGAAAGAATGCGTTCGCTCTTGTTGTGCTGCTAATGGCGATGTCTGCAACAGCCCGCGCGGGTTCAAGGACAAGAGCTATTAGCCGAATGAGGCCCGGCAGAGCGCACAGAACCCGTCGGGGTGGCTCGCAAAGCGACTTTAATTCTGCGTTCGCATATGACGGATCAGTGTCAGGTTTGCAGCCCGCGACGAATACGAACGACGGTGGATCCACATGGCGCTATCAGGGTGGTCCAAAATCCCGGTGATGTCCGCATGAGCGCAATGGAATATACGCTTGTGGCGCGCGCGTCGTCGGACGTCATCTACTGACTCGGCTCGAAGCGCAAAGGGTTGCGGATAAGATCGACCCCCGTAATCCCTTCGCGTTTGGTGTTGCCTGGGACATAATCGGTCCAGCCGGACGGTTTTTGCTCGGTGCCGTCCTCAACACGCTGGCGCTGATCGGCGTTTTCGCAATTGAGTGCGTACGGGCATGCGATTTCAACGACGCAGCCAGGTCCCGGAACGATCGTGAAGCGAAAGCCGTGCAACTTCACAATCGCGGCCACCAGATTCAGGCCAAGACCCAAGCCTGATATGTGTTTTGTTTTATCCGACCGGTAGAAACGCCTTAGGACGGCGTCGCGTTCGTGTTCGCTTATGCCGGATCCGGTATCTTTGACACGCAGGATGTTTTCGCCATTGCCGCGAAATAATCCAATCTCCACTTGCCCGCCGGCCGGCGTAAATTTGACGGCGTTGTCGACGAGGTTGGCGACCGCCTCGATCAGCAGATCCCGGTCACCATGCGCGCTTAATTCGTGGGGTGAGTGGATGTGCAGAGCAATACCTTTGTCTTCCGCGATCGGTTCGTACATATCGCCCACTTCGCGCACGAGATCAGCAAGCGCGACTTTGCCAAAGCCCGCCGATCGCTGACTTTTCTCGATTTCCGCAAGCCGCAAAATGGCGGTGATGATCGTCAGCGATTGATCGATTCCGTCCATCGTTTTGTCTGTAGCTACCTGCAGCTGCTCCAGTGTCTCAGCGTTGGTGCGACCGCGCTCAAGCGTCAGCCGCGCGCGGGTCAGTGGCGTTCGCAGATCGTGGGCAATGTGGTTGCCAACCCCGGCGAGGGCATGGATCAGAGCTTCCGTCTCGTCGAGCATGCTATTGACGATCACGACAAGTTTGGAGAAGGGATCGTCAGTTTTCTGATATGGGAGTCGTTCATGCAAATCGCCGGCGACGATGCGCTGAACTCGCTCGTTGACCTCCGCGATGCGCTTCTGGGCACGAGCTCTCAACGCCACACCGACCGCAAGGCAAAGAAGCACCGCGGGAACCAGGCCAAGCGCGAGCGCCCGACCAACGACGCGTGCAATCTCCCCGACTTCATCGATATTTCGTCCAATCACCAGCACGTCGCGGTTCGGCAAGCTTCGCGCGATCAGGCGGACCGCCTGTTTCTGCCGGCCACTTTCGTCTATCCTGTCGACCACAGCGCTCTGCACCGCATTATCGGTCCTAAAATCAGGTGGCAGGCTTTCCAGGTTACCCGCGATCCTGCGGCCGTTTGAGCCAAACCATCCTGCAAGCTGAACGCGCCCCGGATCCTGCTTCAGATCCTCATTGATCGCGTCCAGCCTTCGCTCGGGCGACAAGTCCGCGAGGACGCCAATTTGCGCGGCGATCATACGGTCGGATCGTATCGTTAGGTCACCCTCCACTTTCAAGTAAATAAATCCGAGCAACGCCACGATAAGAGCCGCAAATAAGCCGGCCACCAAGAAGGTCCGGCGCAGCGTGGTTGAACGCGCGAACTCAACTAGTTGCATGAGATTATTCCGCCGAACGATTACGGAGGCGCTACGTTTCTGCTTGCTTTCGGGACTTGCCAGGCTTCGACAGTACGCGTCGGAGTTTGGCCGGTCGCCTTGCGAAACCCTGCGTGCACTGAGCGCTTTTCGGCTATCCCGGCCGAGGGGACCATGGGATGGAACGTTTAAACACGGAGAGTTCGCAAACATGGGCTCCCCCTCTAAGGGCTCGCGTCGGTTAGCTCGCATTCACTAAGCCTATCTCTCGAGCCTAGTTCGCCCGGGACGATTGCTCCATTGCTACCGAGCTTAGTTTGACTATCGAAACGGTTGGGGGTCTCAATACCTTGGTTTAGCCGTGCAACGGCCTGCCTGCGAGGAGGCTTCTCCTGATCCTGGCGCTTGGGAGCCTCGAGCGACTTCGGTCTAGGGAACCGCGTCCATACCCCCGCTGAGGCCGCAATCGAATTGCCGGGTTTCCTCCAAAATGCTCTAATCTCGTTCGTCCGAGAGAGCCGGGACCCTCTGCGAATGGTGCAAAACCAGACCACGAATTTCCGGTATTTAGCCGCGCAATTTTTCCTCGGCAGCACTGCGCTGGCACTGGTGACCTTGGCTTTCTTTCGGCTTGGCATCGAGCTCGCCTCGACTGCCTTCGCCTATTTGATTGTGATCGTGCTGGTCTCCCTGATGGGCAGCTTCATTGCATCAGCGCTGCTTGCCATTATGTCTGTTGCAGGCTTGAATTGCTTCTTTGCTCCGCCAATCTTCGATTTCCGGATCGACAATCCGCTACATATCGTGGTGGTGGTCGCTTTCTTGCTTACCTCGTTGATCGTGATGCGCTTGATCCGAAATTTGCGCGATAGCGAGAAGCAATGGAGAGAATTCTTCGAGAAAGCCGACCGGCTGTTCAACGCCTTCTTCACCACGAAATCCAGTGGCATGGGCATGGGGCTCTCGATCTGCCGTTCGATCATGGAAGCTCATGGGGGACGGCTGTCGGCTTTCGGCAATGGGGGGCCCGGTGCGACATTTCAATTCGTCCTGCCGTTGCATCGAGAGGACACGTCGTGACCGAGCGCCCCAAATCATCGCATGAACCCGCGAGCGCCAAGGAACCGATCGTCTTCGTCATCGACGACGATGTAGCGGTGCGCACGACTCTCAGCAGTCTTTTCCGATCGGTGGGCTTGCGGGTCGAACTGTTCGGTTCGGCCCACGAATTTACACAGATCAAGATGCCGGACGTTGCAAGCTGCCTGGTCCTCGATATCAGGCTGCCGGGGGTTAGCGGTCTCCACTTTCAGGCCGAACTGGCCGAGGCGGACATTCGCACCCCGATCATCTTCATGACGGGCCATGGCGACATCGCGATGTCGGTCAAGGCGATGAAAGCCGGGGCCATCGACTTTCTGACGAAGCCTTTCCGCGACCAGGATATCCTGGATGCCGTAATCAAGGCGATCGAGCGAGATCAAAAAAGACGCGATAGCGAGAAGGGCGTTTCGGAACTGCGAATCCGGTTCGACTCTCTGACCTCACGCGAGCGGGAGGTGATGAGACTGGTCGCTGCCGGACTAATGAACAAACAGATCGCGGCCGAATTCGGCATCACCGAGATCACTGTTAAGGTCCATCGTGGCCATATGATGCGAAAAATGAAGGCTCGCTCGCTGATAGACTTAATGGGAATGGCTGACCTGCTCGGAATGCGTCATCCGAAACGCTAGAGCTTATACCCAAGTATCCTTTTCCAATCTTAATCCGTAATGCAATCTGCAGTTAGGGCGACGGTGACGCCATGGGCTTCCGGTCTCCGCGTCAAGGAAAGACCGTCTTGTCAAAGCTTCCGCTAGTCGCAATCGTTGAGGATGATGGATCCGTGCGGGCGGCGACTGATAGCCTTGTGAGGTCGCTCGGGTACGTCGTAAATACATTCGCATCCGCCGAAGAGTTCTTGCGGTCGAACCGCCTCGATGACCTCTCGTGTGTGATTGCAGATGTCCAAATGCCCGGCATGAGCGGCGTCGAGCTGCAAGCCCACTTGCTTACCCAAGGGAACCCCGTGCCGTTCATTTTCTTCACGGGCTTCCCCGACGAGCGGGTTCGTGCGCAAGCGCTTAGCGCCGGCGCGATTTGCTACCTGACTAAGCCCGTCGACGTTGACAGCCTTATCCAAGGTCTCCAGGCCGCGCTGAAGAAGCATGATGGCGGAGCCGGGAAGTGAGATCCTTCTAGCGCGATCAGCAAAAGTGGAGTCTGGCACAACGCAAGCGAGCCTAGCTAGACTGTGGCGCCTGAAGGCCAATCATCTGGGGTTCCCCGGAGATCTGCGGTTTAAACTAGCCAACACGTGCGACCACTCAGCCGGATCACGCGCCCGGCGCTGGCCCGTCGATCTAGCCTGCGCGGATTGCCCAAACAGTCCGCAGCACCGCTAAACCAAAGTATCGGGGCCCCCAACCATTTCGATAGTCAAACTAAGCTCGGTAGCAATGGAGCAATCGTCTCGGGCGAACTAGGCACGAGGGATAGTGAATGCGACCTAACCGACGCGAGCCTTAGAGGGGGAGCCCATGTTTGCGAACTCTCCGTATCTCGGACGTAATTGCAGGAGGGGTGCAATGTGGAATCACCAGAGCAGGCTTCTCGCGATGACGGCGAAGTGTGCCGAGGCGACCAACGCCGGTCGTGGGAGCATGGAGCTCCGGCATCTGCGCTATTTCGTAGTGGTTGCCGAGGAGCTGCATTTCAGGCGCGCAGCCGAACGGCTTGGAATCAAACAGCCGCCCCTCAGCTTGCAGATCCGCCAGCTCGAGCGGGAGTTGGGCACGTCCCTCTTTCATCGCCTGACGCGCGGCGTGGAACTCACCGAAACCGGTACGCTGCTGCTCGATGAGGCACGCCGGATCCTCGACCAAGTGGAGCGGATCAAGGCCGGAGTGCAAAGCCGCGCGCGCGGCGAGACCGGATGCATCCACCTGGGTTTCGCCTGTGCGACCTGCTTCCAACCGCTAGTTCCTGGCATCATCAGGGCCCACCGCGAGCGCTATCCCAGCGTCCTCGTCTCGCCGGAGCAACGCAACACGCCGCTATTGGTCGCAGGTCTATGGAGCGGCGAGATCGACGTCGCGTTCGTCCGGCCGCCGCTGAACGATGGTGAAGGGCTCGAAGTCGAGCCCTTGGTCGAAGAACCCATGGTCATCGTGCTGCCGGAATCGCATCCCCGTGCCGGCGATCGTTCCATGCCGCTCGCTGCCCTCGCCGAGGAGACCTTGATCCTGTTCCCGCGCACGATCGGACCCGGCCTGCACGATGCGATCATCGCAAGCTGTCAGGGGGCCGGGTTCAGTCCCAAGCTTGGCCAGGAGGCGCCGCAGATATCGACGACCGTTCACATGGTGGCGGCGGGGTTCGGTGTGTCGATCGTGCCGCAATCGATCGCGCAGATCCACCTCGCAGGCGTCGCCTATATATGCATTGAAGATGAGGCGCCCCGCGCGCCGATCAGCCTTGCCTATCGGCGGGATGATCGCTCCACGACCGTCCGCAATTTCGTGGCCTCGGCAAGGCGGCATAGCCGTACAGCGCATCAGAGCGCGGAACCGCCGAAGGTCTACAGCAATGCCTTCCGTGTATCGACTTTGATAGAATGAGCTACTGGAAGGATCGACCGGTCAGCGCCTAGTGGCTGGGCCGACACTTGTGCCGCACAGTTTCGACGGATGGCGTGCGCCTCGTGACTGGCGCGATGGCTGCACCGTACCGATTTGATCCTCAACCCAAAGTCCACGCGATGAACCCCGGGCGAGTCCGATGACGACGAGAAGTCTGGTCGGAATTCAATAGAATAAGGGGCGGTCGCCGTCTGCGCTCTGATGCTGCCAAGCCCGCATGTCGGGCTTTTTCATCGTTGATGATACCGCAAAGGTATCAAAGAGCACTAGGCCAAATATTGGCGCCTCGAAGGCGCCACTTCTATCTCCAGGTAAGCAGACGATACCAAGAGCGTTGCTCTCAAGAAAAAGCGAGATCATGAAGACCGTCGCTGATCAATTTGCAGAAACCCTCGCCGCAGCCTGCGTGAAGCGGATATATGGTATCGTCGGCGACAGCCTGAACGGGTTGACCGATGCGATCCGCCGCCAGGGCAAGATCGAGTGGGTGCATGTGCGGCACGAAGAGGTCGCGGCCTTTGCGGCCGGTGCCGAGGCGCATCTGACCGGTGAGCTCGCCGTTTGTGCGGGCAGTTGTGGACCGGGCAACCTTCACCTCATCAATGGTCTGTTTGATTGTCATCGTTCGCGCGTACCCGTGCTCGCGATCGCCGCGCATATTCCTTCGCCAGAAATCGGCAGCGGATACTTTCAGGAGACGCATCCGCAAGAGCTGTTCCGAGAATGTAGCCACTATTGCGAGTTTGTTTCCGGCTCTCATCAGATGCCCCGCGCGCTGGAAATCGCTGTCCGTGAAGCAGTAGGCAGGCGTGGCGCGTCGGTCCTGGTCATTCCAGGTGACGTTGCCCTGCAGCCCGCTGCAGACGCGCCCGCTCCGAAGGTAGGAGGCTTGTTACCGCCTGCTCCGGTTGTTACGCCAGCTGTAGCGGATCTTGAGAAGCTGGCGAAGCTGCTTAATGGCGCAAGCCGCGTGACGATGTTGTGTGGCTCCGGATGTGCGAACGCACATGACGAGTTGCTGGCTGTCGGTGAGCGGCTCCAGGCGCCGATGGTGCATGCACTGCGCGGCAAGGAGCACGTTGAGTGGGAAAACCCCTACGACGTTGGCATGACGGGGCTGATCGGGTTCTCCTCGGGCTACTACGCCATGCGCGACTGCGACGTGCTGTTAATGCTGGGCACCGACTTTCCCTATCGTCAATTTTATCCGGACACGCGCGATGTGCGCATCGCACAGGTGGAGCTAAGGCCTGAAAATATCGGCCGCCGCGCTGCGGTGGACGTGGGTATCGTAGGCGACGTGCGGGCGACGCTTGCAGCACTGCTGCCATTGCTCAAGCAGAAGACTGATGCCGCGCATCTTGTGCAAGCCCAGCGGCACTATGCCAAGTCGCGCAAGGAGCTCGACGAGCTTGCCGTCGGCAGGCCCGGTAAGGGGCTGATCCACCCTCAGCAGATAGCCAAGGCGATCAGCGACCAGGCGGCCGCGAATGCAGTGTTCACCTGCGATGTCGGCCTGCCTACTGTCTGGGCCGCGCGCTACCTGGCTATGAACGGCAAACGCCGGCTGCTCGGTTCGTTCTGGCACGGCTCGATGGCCAATGCCATGGCGCAAGCCGTCGGAGCGCAGGCCGCCTATCCCGGCCGACAGGTGATCTCGCTCTCGGGCGACGGCGGCTTCACCATGCTGATGGGCGATTTTCTCACCCTGGCCCAGCACCGGCTCCCGGTGAAGGTCGTGGTATTCAACAACAGCACGCTCGGCTTCATCGAACTCGAGCAGAAGTCGACGGGAATCCTCGACTTCGGAACTGAGCTCAAAAATCCGAATTTCGCGGCGATGGCAGAAGCCGCGGGCATCCGCGGCATTCGCCTGGAAGACCCCGGCGAGGTTACTGAGGGAATTGCCGAGGCGCTCGCCCATGACGGACCGGTTCTCATCGATGCCGTTGTGAACCGGACGGAGCTCGTCATGCCGCCCTCCGTCACGCTGGAGATGGCGAAGGGTTTCACCCTCTACATGGTGAAGGCCGTGATCAGCGGCCGCGCCGACGAAATCGTCGATCTCGCAAAAACAAACCTCTGGCGCTGAGAGAAATTGACCATGAAGACCACGGCGATCCCCCTCGCTCGCCCGCAATTGCTGTCACGCTCTCGTTCGACAACGCGAGTGTCCGACTTCTTCGCGCTCATGAAACCGCGCGTTTGGCGTGCTCATCGTATTCGTGGCGGTCGCTGGCTCTATGTGGATCATGGCCGACATGAACCAGAACATGATGATCCCGTCGGCCGAGCCGATGACCATGCGCATGCAGCACTGACGCCTGCGGAGATCGGCCGCTCAACGGAGGGATGATTATGATGGCGGCACATATCATGTCGGATGGGTCAAAGTCAGATGATCGAGACGTCCGATGCAGGCGGCTGTTGTTCCGGTGCTGGCACCGCGGGACGCAGGAGAGCGACTTCATTCTCGGCGGATTTGCCGAGGTCCATCTCGCAGATTTCGACGGCGCGCAGCTCGACCGTTTCGAGGCTGTGCTCGAGTGTACCGATCCCGACCTGTTCGACTGGATCATTGGCGGCTTCACTGCACCCGAAGAGCACGACCACGACGTGATGTGTTTGCTTCGAGCGTTTGCTCTGCACCGGACCAGGAAGAACTAGCACCCACTAAATGACCGTCGACTCAAGGAGTGGCTACTCATGGAACGTCCCCTGTCCCCGTTCATGTTTCCGGTCTGGTATCGCTTCCAGATCACCTCGGCGCTTTCGATCCTTCACCGCCTGACCGGCATCGGCCTCGCGGTGGGCTCCATCCTGCTCGCGTGGTGGCTCATTTCCGTTGCGGCGGGCGGCGAATTGTTCGAAGCGACGCACCGCTTCCTCGCATCGTCGATCGGCATGGTGCTGCTGTTTCTGTGGTCGGTCGCCTTTTTTTATCACTTGTGCAACGGCATTCGGCATCTGGTGTGGGACGCCGGTTACGGATTCGAGATCCGCACCGCCACTCGCAGCGGCTACGCCGTCATCGCCATGACGGCGCTGCTGACGGTGCTCGCGTGGCTCTACGTGTTTTTCGCATAGGAGGCCGAGATGGCAAAATCTGTTATTTCACCGAACTCGACCGCGCTGCGCGACGAGACGATGCTACGTCACGTCCGGCAGCTTGGCAGCGCTCGCGATGGCCTCAGCGAATGGCGGTTGCAGCGCTTGACCGCGATCGCACTGATTCCGCTTGGTCTTTACTTCGTTGCCTCAGTGCTGTGGCTTGCGACATCCGACCGCATTGCCGCGGCCGCCTGGCTCTCCTCGCCGGTGACGGCGCTGCTGGTGATGCTGTTCGTGCTTGCCGGGCTCGCCCACGCGCTGGTCGGCCTGCGCTCCGTCTTTCTGGATTATGTGCACACGCGTGCCCGGCTGGTCGCGGCCGGCCTCTTCATCCGCGCGGTCGCCGTGCTTCTCGCAGGCGCCAGCGTGCTCGCCATCCTCAAATTGTTTCTCGGCCATTAGGAGTTCCGCATGCCCAAAGCTTACGAGATCGTTGACCATTCCTTCGATGTCATCGTGCTCGGCGCCGGCGGCGCCGGACTGAGAGCGACGCTCGGCATGGTCGCAGCCGGCTTGAATACGGCCTGCGTTACCAAGGTGTTTCCGACGCGCAGCCACACGGTCGCGGCGCAAGGCGGTATCAGCGCCGCGCTCGGCAATATCGAGCAAGACGATTGGCGTTGGCACATGTTCGATACTGTCCGAGGTTCGGATTGGCTCGGCGACCAGGATGCCATCGCTTATATGTGCCGCGAGGCGATCAACGCGGTCGTCGAGCTCAAGCATTTGGGCGTGCCTTTCAGCCGCACCGACGCCGGCAAGATCTACCAGCGGCGGTTCGGCGGCCATACGACGGAGTACGCCAAGGGCGATATGGCCTACCGTGCCTGCGCGGCGGCCGATCGCACGGGCCATGCCATCCTGCACACGCTGTACCAGCAGTGCCTGAAGCACAAGGCGCGCTTCTTCATCGAATATTTCGCGATCGATCTCCTAATGGACCACGACGGCGCCTGCCGCGGCCTGCTCGCGTGGTGTCTCGAGGATGGATCGATCCATCGATTTAGCGCGAACATGGTCGTGATCGCGACCGGCGGGTGCGGGCGCGTCTATCAATCCTGCACCTCGGCTCACACCTGCACCGGCGACGGCAATGCAATGGCGCTGCGCGCCGGGCTGCCGCTGCAGGATATGGAGTTCATCCAGTTCCACCCCACGGGAGTGTACGGCGCCGGCGTGTTGATCACCGAGGGCGCACGCGGCGAAGGCGGTTACCTGACCAACAGCGAGGGTGAGCGCTTCATGCCGAAATACGCCCCGCGTGAAAAGGACCTGTCATCACGCGACGTCGTCAGCCGCGCCGAGGCCGTCGAGATTCGCGAGGGCCGCGGGGTGGGCGAAAAGAAGGATCATATCCACCTGCATCTTGAACATTTGCCCGCTGAGGTTCTCGACGAGCGCCTGCCCGGCATCGTCCAGTCGGCCCGCACCTTTGCCGGGGTCGATGCGCACAAAGAGCCGATCCCCGTGATCCCCACTGTGCACTACGTGATGGGCGGCATTCCAACCAATATAAAGGCCGAAGTCGTTTGCCCGAAGAAAGATGACACGGAAGCAGTGGTCCCCGGACTAATGGCGATCGGTGAAGCGGCTTGCGTCTCGGTGCACGGCGCCAACCGGCTTGGCACTAACAGCCTTCTCGACCTTATCGTGTTCGGGCGCGCCGCCGCGCAGCGCGCAGCCGAGATCATCAAGCCAGGCTCACGCATCCGCCAGGCCAATGGCCAGTCCCAGGAGCGCGCCTTGCAGCGCTTCGACAAGATCCGCAAGAGCAAGGGCGGCAACAAGCCCGGCGAGGTGCGCCCCCGGATGCAGGAAGTGATGCAATCGGGCTTCAGCGTGTTCCGGCGCGGCGACATCCTGAAGGACGGTCTCGACAAGCTGGTTGCGCTCCGCGAGCCGCTCGACAACGTGACGGTCGATAACGACTCGATGCTGTGGAACGTCGGGCTGGTCTCGGCGCTGGAGCTTAATCGCGCGGCGCCCACGCCCGCGAGGACTATCACGAGCGGGACGACAAGAATTGGCTCAAGCACACTGTGGCCTGGAAGGATGCCAACTGGAACGTCACGTTCGCCTACCGGGCGGTGCGCCTCGATACGCTCTCCAACGACGTCCAAAGCTTTCCCCCCGCCGAGCGCACCCATTAGCGTTTCAAGCGTGACAGCCATCGAAGATCAACGAAAGGATAGAACGACATGTCCGAATTCACTCTTCCCGCCAATTCGAAAGTCAAACCAGGCAAACACTGGCCGGCGCCGCAGCATGCGCAGCACGTCAAGAGCTTCCGTGTCTATCGCTGGGATCCTGACGACCGTGAGAATCCGACGATCGATACGTTCGACATCGGTCGCGAACACTGCGGGCCGATGGTGCTCGATGCACTGGTCAAGATAAACGACGAGATCGATCCGTCCCTGGCGTTCAGACGATCCTGCCGCGAAGGGGTCTGCGGCTCGTGCGCCATGAACATCGATGGAACGAATACGTTGGCCTGTCTCACGCCGATGGACAGCCTCAAGAAGGGAACAAGCCGTATCACCCCACTGCCCCATATGCCGGTCCTCAAGGACCTCATCCCGGATCTCAGCGGGCTGTACGTCCAGTACGAGCTGATCGAGCCGTGGATGCAGTCCGACCAGCCCCCGCCCGACCGCGAACGGCGGCAATCTCCGGAGGATCGCGCCAAGCTCGACGGCATGTGGGAATGCATTCTCTGCTTCTGCTGCTCCACTTCCTGCCCGAGCTACTGGTGGAATCAGGACAAATATCTCGGGCCGTCGATCCTGCTGCAGTCCTACCGGTGGCTTGCCGACAGCCGCGACCAGCACACCGGCGAGCGCCTGGATCGCCTCGAAGATCCGTTCCGTCTTTATCGGTGCCACACCATCATGAACTGCACCAAAACCTGTCCGAAAGGCCTCAATCCCGCAAAAGCGATCGGCCGCACCAAGGAAATGATGGCGGAGCGCGGTTGAGTTCACTCCCAGTCCATCACTCGCGCAGGTCGGATATGTTCAACATCGAGCAAGGAAGAACCACCATGCTTAAGAAGCTACCTGAACCCACGACGGAACACCCCATCGGATACGATTTGTTACGCAATCCGCGCCTCAACAAGGGCACCGCATTCACCGAGGCGGAGCGCCGCGCCTGGGGGCTTGAGGGCCTGTTGCCACCCGCGACGCTTCCCATCGAGCTGCAGGTGGCGCGCCGGCGCGACGAGATCGCCAAGCTCGACGACGATCTGCAGAAATACCTCGTCCTCTCCGATTTGCAGGCACGCAACGAGACACTCTATTACGCCGTGCTGATGTCGGATCCGGCCACCTACATGCCGATCGTCTATACGCCGACTGTGGGCGAGGCGTGTCAGAAATTCGGCCATATCTTCCGGGAGCCGCGCGGCATCTATCTGCCGATCAGCGCGCGAGGTCGCCTCAAGGAGCTGCTTGGCAATTGGCCGGAAAAGGATGTGCGCTTCATTGTCGTCACTGACGGCGAGCGCATCCTCGGTCTCGGCGATCTCGGTGCGGGCGGGATGGGAATTCCGCTTGGCAAGCTCGCGCTCTATACCGCCTGTGCCGGCGTTCCGCCGCAATACTGTCTGCCGATCGTTCTCGATGTCGGCACCAACAATCAGGCGCTGCTCGATGACGACTTGTATCTCGGCATGCGCCATGAACGCCTGCGCGGCGCGGACTATCTGGCCTTTGTGGACGAGTTCGTTGAAGCCGTGCAGCAGCTCTACCCGAAATGCTGCATCCAATGGGAAGACTTTGCGAATTTCAACGCCGTCCCAATCCTGGCACGCTATCGCGACGAGATATGCACCTTCAATGACGACGTGCAGGGCACAGCCGGCATCGCGCTGGCCGGCATCTTCGCCGCGCTACGTCTGACCAAACAGAAACTCGTCGACCAGCGATTCCTGTTCCTCGGCGCAGGCTCGGCGGCGACTGGTATCGCAGAGCTGATCAGTCTCGCGATGGCCCGCGAGGGCATGGATTTGGCGGCTGCGCGAAGCCGCAATGCGCTGTTCGACATCAACGGCCTGGTGGTGACGTCGCGGACCGATCTAGCCGACTTTCAGAAGCCGTTCGCCAAGGACGTGACGCCGGTCTCTACATTCGTCGAGGCGGTCCGGGCCTTGCGTCCAACCGGCATCATCGGCGTCAGCACAGTGCCGAAATTGTTTAACCGCGAGGTGATTCAGGCGATGGCTGAGATCAACGAGCGACCAATCATTTTTCCATATTCGAACCCCACGTCACGGTCCGAATGTACCGCCGAAGAGGCCTATCGCTGGTCTGATGGCCGTGCCGTTTTCGCCAGCGGTAGTCCGTTCCCGGCGGTAGAGATAGCTGGCCGGCGCTTCGTGCCAGGGCAAGGCAACAATGTCTACATCTTCCCAGCCATGGGTATGGCGGTATTTGCCACTGAAGCAACGCACGTGACCGAGGAGATGTTTATCGTCGCGGCGAAAGCCGTCGCCGAGCAGGTCACCGAGGAGAACCTCGCTGTAGGGCTGATCTATCCGCCGCAGAGCCGCATCCTTGACGTATCGCTCCACGTCGCCGAACGGATCGCGACCTACATTTTCGACCAGGGCCTCGCACGGGTATCGCGGCCGCAGGAAATAGGGGCGCTGATCCGCTCCTGCGTCTACCGGCCGGTTTACGCGGGATAGAGCGATGAGCGAGGTACTGGACCGGGAAGCCGATCGTGTCACGGCTCGCGTGGACTTGAATCCGGGGACGGTCGCGTCACGTGCGGGCGCGGGCCCCGACAGCGAGAGCCTGCACCGCGTCGTCGTGGTAGGCGGCGGTGCGGCGGGCCTTGAGCTCGTGACCCAGCTCGGCGATCGCCTGGGCCGGCGCTCTCGGGCGTCCGTCACGCTGGTCGAGCGTGCCCGCACTCATCTTTGGAAGCCGTTGTTGCACGCGGTGGCGGCGGGCAGCCTTGATCCCGGCGAATACGAGGTGAACTATCTCGCCCAGGCGCATTGGCATGGCTTTCGTTATCGTTACGGCGAGATGATCGGCCTGGATCGCACTGGGAAGGAGGTTCATCTCGGCGCTACCATCGATGACGAAGGGCGTCAGATTTCTCCGGCACGCTCGATCGGCTATGATACGCTGGTAGTCGCCATTGGCAGCGTGACGAACGACTTCGGAACACCCGGCGTTGCCAAATATGCTGTACAGCTGGAAACGCCGGCTCAGGCAGAGCGCTTCAATCGCCGTCTGGTCAACGCCTGCCTTCGCGCGCAAACGCAGACCGAGCCGGTACGACCGGGCCAGCTTCACGTCGCGGTCGTCGGGGCCGGGGCTACCGGAACGGAACTAGCCGCCGAACTTCATCGTACCGTCCGAGAAGTCATTGGCTACGGCCTGGACCGCATTGATCCTCAACGAGATGTTCGCATCGTCCTGATCGAGGGCGCGCCGCATGTCCTACCCGGGCTGCCGGAACGTATCTCACAAGAGACCCACCGCCTGCTCGACGTGATTGGGGTTGAGGTCCGCACCGGCGCGCGCGTGACGGAAGTATCAGCCAATGGACTGAAGCTCGCCGACGGCTCCTTCATCGCATCTGAACTCGTCGTTTGGGCGGCGGGCGTCAAGGCGCCCGAGGTGTTGGGGCGGCTCGACGGGCTCGAGACCAATCGGATCAACCAGCTCGTGGTAGAACCGACACTGCAGACGACGCGTGATCCCGACATCTTCGCGATCGGCGATTGCGCCGCCTGCCCCCGCGCCGGCACGCCGACGTCGGTACCGCCTCGGGCGCAGGCTGCGCATCAGGAAGCTGCGCACATGGTACGCCAGATCCACCGGCTGCTACGCGGCACGTCGTTGCAACCCTACACCTACAAAGACTTTGGTTCGCTGGTCTCGCTCGGCAAATGGAGCACGGTCGGCAATTTGATGGGGTTCCTGCTTGGCCGCGGAATGTTCGTCGAAGGCCTGTTTGCTCGCCTCATGTATCGCTCGCTTCGCCTGATGCATGAACAAGCGCTGGGCGGCACGCGCCGTGCGCTATTGGCTGCCATTGCCCGCGCCTTCGCGCATCGCGTTGATCCACCTGTGAAGCTGCATTGAGGCGCGAGGGAGCAGGCTGACCGATGCGAAGCTTCGGATTATCCCGGCGAGCAGGATGGCTGAGTTCCTGCACCATGCGGGCACATTCGCAATGTGCCGAGCCAATTGCATTATCGGTCGGCGATTCGGTTGCCACCATGTGCCTGCCCTTTGTGCTGAGCGTGGTCGCCGGCAGCGTGGACGTCATCGGCTTTCTCGCACTGGACGGCCTGTTCACCGCTCACATTACCGGCAACATCGTGGTTATCGCCGCCAGATTCGTCGCCGGCGAGCAAGCACTATTGTCACATGTGCTCGCCGTCCCCGTGTTCATGCTGGTGCTTGGACTGACCCGGCTTGTCGCCGCCTGGCTGGAACGGGCTCGCATCCCCTCCCTGCTGCCTCTGCTGCTACTGGAACTGGTTTTGCTCTTCGCATTTTTCGCCATCGGGATTTACGTCAATGCGCACATCGACCCAAACGCCGCCAGCACGGTTGTCGCCGGCATGCTGGGCGTTGCGGCTATGGCTGTTCAGAACGCGCTCGTGCGGATTTCGCTGACGGGCGCACCCTCGACCGCAGTGATGACGACCAATGTCACCGTCTTCACCATGGACCTCGGGGAGATATTGCTTGCGCAAGACGCAGGCCGCGTCGCCAAGGCGCGTGAGCGCGCTCGATACACCGGGATGGCGGTCGCCGGATTCGTAGTCGGTTGCGCCGTTGGTGCAGCGTGCGAACACATCTTGGGCCTGCGTTCTCTAGCCGTACCAATCGGCCTGCTGCTTATCGCGGTGGCGCTGGGCGTTTTTGCCACCCTGCCACACCCCAGGAGCTGAACATGAATGCAAGAGGAGAGTTCTTTATGGCCAGCGTTCGCGTCGAGTCCGACAGCATGGGCAAGGTCGACGTTCCCGCGGACAAGCTGTGGGGTTCACAGACCCAGCGGTCGCTCGAGCACTTCAGCATCGGGCATGATTTGATTCCGCGCGAGATGATCACCGCCTATGCCGTCCTGAAGCGGTCTGCGGCAGCCGCAAACCACGCCGGAGGTCGGCTCGGCGACGAGACCCACGAATTGATCACGCGCGTTTGCGACGAGCTTTTTGCCGGCACGCACCATGAGATGTTTCCGCTCCACGTCTGGATGACCGGCAGCGGAACGCAGTTCAACATGAACGTCAACGAGGTCGTCGCAAACCGATGCTGCCAGCTCGCTGGCACAACGCTCGGCAGCAAGCGGCCGGTTCATCCGAACGACCATGTCAACATGTCGCAATCCTCCAACGACAGCTTCCCCTCCGCCATGAACATCGCGGCCGCGGTCCAGACCAGGAGCCGCCTAATTCCGGCGGTAGCGGCGCTGCGCGATGCCATCGCGACGAAGGCGGCCGAGTGGAAGGATATCGTGAAAATCGGCAGGACGCATATGCAGGACGCGACGCCGCTCACGGTTGGCCAGGAATGGTCGGGTTATGCGGCCATGCTGAGCGATAACCTCGCGCGGATCGAGGATGGGCTCAAGGGCGTTTATCAGCTCGCGCTCGGCGGCACGGCGGTCGGGACCGGAATCAATGCCGCTCCGGGTTTTGCAGAGGCCGTTGCGGCCGAGATCGCAAATTTCACCGGGCTGCCCTTTATCACAGGGCCGAACAAATTCGCCCTCCAGGGTGCGCATGACGCACTGGTCCAACTCTCGGGGACAATGCGCACGCTTGCGGTATCGCTCTACAAGATCGCCAACGACATCCGCCTCCTCGCGTGCGGTCCGCGTGCGGGTTTTGCCGAGCTTCTGATCCCTGAGAACGAGCCCGGATCCTCGATCATGCCAGGCAAGGTCAATCCGACGCAGGCCGAGGCGCTGACCATGATCGCGGTGCAGGTCATGGCGAACGATGTCGCCGTGGGATTTGGAGGAGCCGGAGGTTATCTCGAAATGAACGTGTACAAGCCGCTGATGATCGCCAACATCACGCAATCGATCACGCTTCTCAGCGACGGCTGCACAAATTTCCGCAAGTTCCTGATCGAAGGCACGCAACCCAACCGAAAAAAATCGCCGAGTATGTGAGCCGATCACTGATGCTGGTCACAGCACTCGCACCGGTGATCGGCTACGACAAGGCCTCCGAGATCGCGCACCATGCGAGCGAACGTGACCTCACGTTGAAGGAGGCCGCGCTCGAGCTCGGGTTCGTCGATGAGGCGACGTTCGACCGCGTGGTCGATCCGGCGAAGATGGTGAAGCCCTATGTCGCAGCGACCTGAGAGGATGAATTCCTTGCTGTTTTGCGGGTGTCAATGCAGGCGGCCGAGTGCTGAGGATGTACAGGACCGAGAATGGCGGATGGAACTAACCAAGGTGCGCTGGCGCTAGACGACAGTGCGGCTGCCGGTTGGGGAGCGGCTCTGGTGAATGCAGCGCGAGCCGCCGGCCCGCCGCTGCTGTTTGGCTTGCGGCTGTGGGCCGCAGTTTGCCTCGCACTCCACATCGCATTTTGGCTCGAGCTTGACAATCCGTCCTGGGCCGGCACATCCGCAGCGATCGTCTGTCAGCCGAACCTCGGCGCCTCGCTGCGCAAAGGCTGGTTCCGCATGGTCGGCACAGCAATCGGGGCAATAGTGATTGTGGTGCTGACTGCGTGCTTTCCGCAAGATCGATTTGGCTTTCTGCTCGGGCTGGCGGTCTGGGGTGGAGCGTGCGGCGTCATGGTCACGTTGCTGCGCAACTTCGCGTCCTACGCGGCGGCGCTCGCCGGCTATACCGCGGCGATCATAGCGAGCGACGAGCTTGGCGCGACCGGCGGCGCGAATGGCGATGTATTCATGCTCGCCATCACGCGCACCAGCGAAATCTGCATCGGCATCATCTGCGCGGGCGTCGTGCTCGCCGCGACCGACTTCGGTGGGGCGCGGCGGCGACTAGCCGTCCAGCTCGCCGAGCTTTCAGCCGAGATCACCCGAAGACTAGCTGGCACGCTTTCACTTGTGGGGCCGGAGTTGTCAGAAGCGCGTCTAGTCCGACGCGACCTCGTCCGGCGTGTCATCGCGCTTGATCCTGTCATCGATCAGGCGCTTGGGGAGAGCTCTGACCTGCGCCCTTACTCGCCGGTATTGCAGGCGGCGGTGGCTGGCCTGCTTTCGGCTCTGTCAGGTTGGCGAACGTTGGCCGTTCACCTCGAGCTGTTGCCGAATAAACAGAGCCGGCGCGAGGCTGATGTTGTACTTAAACATATGCCGCAAGAACTGTATGCGGTGCCGACGGCAGGCGAGACAACAAACTGGGTAATCGATGCAACTGTCGCGCGTCGAGCGTGCGCGGCAGCGGCGCGAGCTTTGACCGCGCTGCCGAACCGGACGCCATCGCTTCGATTACTCGCGGATCAGACAGCCAGGGCGCTGCTTGGCATTCGGCGGGCATTCGACGGAGTTCTGCTGTTGGCTGACCCAGCCCGAAGCGTTCCTAAATTTGGATCAACGCGGCTCAATGTGCCCGACTTGCTTCCCTCTCTCCTGGATGGGCTGCGCGTATTCGCTACGATTGGTGCGGTAGAGCTCTTTTGGATCGTGACCGAATGGCCGAATGGCCCGCAGGCCCTCGTCTTCGCTACGATCGGCGTCATCCTGTTCTCGCCGAAATCCGATCAAGCTCATGCCGTCGTGGTGAGCTTTATGGTCGGCGTCGCTCTATCCGCCGTTTTTGCAGCGATTGTTGAATTTGCGGTGCTGCCTCGCGTGGAAACCTTTGCCGGCTTCAGCCTCGCGATTGGCCTCGTACTGGTACCGGCCGGCGCGTTGATGGCCCAATCTTGGCGAACGGTAATGTTCGTGGGCATGACAGCGAACTTCATCCCGCTGCTCGCGCCGGCGAACCAGATGAGTTACGACAGTCAACAATTCTATAACGCGGCGTTGGCAATCGTCGCAGGGGTGGGCGTTGCCGCCCTCGCATTCCGCTTGCTGCCACCGTTGTCGCCGGCGCTGCGAACCGGTCGGCTTCTGGCGCTCACGCTGCGAGACCTGCGCCGCCTGACGACGGGCCCCATTCCGCGGACGGCAAATGCATGGGAGGGCCGGGTATATAGGCGCCTCTCGGCGCTGCCGGAACAAGCCGAGCCGGTACAGCGCGCGCAGCTCATGGCCACACTTTCAGTTGGAACCGAGATCATTCGCCTACGCCGTATGGCCCATCGCTTCGATCAGGAAGTCGACTTCGATCTGGCGCTTGCTGCCATCGCGAACGGTAACAGCTCGGCTGCGGCGGAGCGCCTTGCCCGTCTAGGCCAGCAGCTGGCCGCCGTACCAAATGCCAGGTCGGGAGCACGGGTCAGGTTCCGGGCTCGAACCAGCATTCTTGCCATCTCCGAGGCGCTGAGCCAGCACGCAGCCTTTTTCGATCGAGAAGCGGGTCGATGAGCTTCACCGAAGTCAATCTGTTCGGTGTCTATGTCGCTCCCATCTCGTGGATGATGGTGGCGGCGTGGCTTGTCTTGATGGCGCTTCGTCGGGTTGCGGACGATTTCGGTCTGTTACGCCAGGTCTGGCACCCGGCGCTGTTCGTCTTCGCCTGCTACATGATCATCCTCTCATCCATTGTCCTTTTCGTTGCGCGTTGAGGTATGCTGATGTCGAGCGTTGAACTGAGATCAGAGCACGCTAGGCAAGGCGATGGACGCGACGTCCCAGCTCACGTCGCGGGCGACCGCCATCCTTCCAAATCGCGGATGCCCGTCATTCCGATACTTATCACGCTGGGTACGATCGCGGTTGCGGCCTTATTTGCTTGGGCGATGTGGCAGGCTTACATGGGTGCGCCCTGGACACGCGACGGCACAGTGCGCGCCTATGTCGTGACGATGGCGCCAGAGGTGGCCGGACGAATCGTCAAGCTGCCGGCCGCGGACAACCAGTTCGTGCACAAGGGCGATGTGCTGTTCGAAATCGAACCGGCCGACTATCGCATAGCGCTCGAGCAAGCGCAGGCCCAGGCGCAGCGCGACGGTGCCGCGCTCGACTATGCCCGCGCGAACGAGGGTCGACAAGCGAAGCTCGAGGGAGAAGGCTGGGTCTCGAAGGACATTTACCAGCAAGTTGCAAGCACGCTGCATCAGTTGGAGGCAGCCGTCGCGGTAGACCGGGCCGCTATAGCCAAGGCGCAACTCGATCTCAGCCGGGTCGTCATCCGCTCGCCGGTTAACGGGTACGTGACAAATCTGCTGGCGCAGCTCGGCGACTACGCGACTGTCGGTCAAAAGCTGATCTCCCTCGTCGACGCCGATTCCTTTTGGATCGACGGCTACTTCGAGGAGACCAGTCTCGGCAGGATCCAAGACGGCGCCCCAGCGACCATCAAGCTGATGGGCTACAGCCAGCTCGTTCGTGGCCATGTCGGCGGCGTCGCCCGTGGCATCAACATCCCGAACGCACAGCCGGACTCCGCAGGGCTCGCTTCGGTAAATCCGATCTTCACCTGGGTGCGCCTTGCGCAGCGCGTTCCGGTACGCATCCACATCGATCAAGTGCCGGATGGCGTTCGCCTGGTGGCCGGTATGACTGCTACTATGCAGATCGAGCCTCACTCTAAAGCGTCGACGCGTTGACGCGGCGCCGCAACGTTCCGAACAGGTGTCCCAGTGGCGAGTTCAGATCTGAGTCAACAAGCTAACTTTAAGCGAACGTCCGCTTCTGGCGGATATCGTTGAAAAACTGCGTAGCTGTGGCCGCTGATTCACTGGCGTCGTCGGTGAGTCGGAGGCGACGTCGTGCTAGGCGACAGGCTGGTGATGCAAGAGAGTCTGTTCTACCAGTTCTGGTTAGACGATCATGTTCCTGCCGATCACATGTTGCGCACGATCGATCGTTTTGTCGATCTTGACGGCTTCAGACGGCATCTAGCCCCGTTCCACAGCATCGCGGTCGGCGGAGGCTATGAGCTCGCGCTCGCCACCGATCAAATCATTCTCGCCGACGATGGCGCTGCCGCAGTCGCACTGCCGGAAAGTGCCGCTGCTCGCGGTGCTGCCCGACACCGGGGGTGGGGGGTCACGCGGGTGGTCGACAAGCAAGGTGTGCCGCGATTACGCCGACAATTTCTGCATCATCGAGAAAAGCATTCTAATCTGCGTTTCGTCGGACCCGAGACCATGGAATCGAAAACCTTCTCGCGCCTGACGGCTTGGCAGAATAGGATCTTCCAGCGCCCCAACGCGGAGGTGGCTCATCATGACACGGGACAACGACGATAGCCTGCTGCGTTCGGTCGCCCTACAGAATGCCGAAAGCATTCACGTCGTGCGCCTGCGTGCCGAGCAGCAAGCCGAAGCTGCCCTGCGCGAGCAGGCGAACCTGCTGAATCTCACGCATGACGCCATCTTCGTCCGCGATATTCGCTGCAGGCCGCTGGGAAGGCGAGCTTGTGCAGACCAAGAAGGACGGCAGCCAGGTTGTCGTCGCCAGCCGTTGGTCTTTGCAGCGTGACGAGAGCGGCGCGCCGGTTGCGATCCTGGTCATCAACAACGACATCACCAGGCGCAAGCGCGCCGAAGAGGTTGCCCGCAGGAGCGAGAAAGAACTTCGCGACGTCATCAACGCGGTTCCGGCGTTTGTTTGGAGAACGCTGCCCGACGGCGCCGTCGATTTCGTCAACGACCGTTGGCTCGAGTTCACGGGTTTGTCGCCACAGGATGCATTGGGTCGGAACTGGGAAGCCGCCGTTCATCCCGATGACCGGTCGAGGGTCGTCGCCGAGTGGCGCGCAGCACTGAAAAATGGGCGATCGACCGAAGGTGAAATGCGAGTGCGGCGGGCGTACGGGGAATTTCGCTGGTGGGTCTTCCGCAACGTGCCGCTGCACGATGAAACGGGAAACATCGCGAAGTGGTATGGAACCGGTATTGATATCGACGACCGCAAGCGGGCTGAATCCCTGCTCGCCGCGGAGAAGCGGATTCTCGAGATGGTGGCGAAAGGGGATTCGCTCGCTGAAATACTTGATAGCCTATGCCTGCTCGTGGAGGAACGAGCCAGGGGTGCCCTCGCGTCCATCCTGTTGCTGGACGGCGATCGTTTGCGGCATGGTGGCGCGCCTAGCCTTCCAAACGCCTACACCGATGCGATCAACGGCGGTTTGATTGGGCCATCAGCGGGCTCCTGCGGGACCGCCGCATACCGCGGCGAACCGGTAATTGTGGAGGACATCGCGACCGACCCGCTGTGGGCGGACTATCGTGACCTGGCTTTGCCCCATTTTCTGTGCGCCTGTTGGTCCACCCCGGTTTTCTCGTCGCAAGGCAAGGTGATCGCGACCTTCGCAATGTATTATCGCGAGCCGCGGCGACCGACGCAGCGCGATCAAGAGATCATTGACCAGGTCACGCACCTCACTGGTATCGCGATCCAAAAGCAACTTGCACTGGAGAAACTGCAGCGGAGTGAGGCGTATCTTGCCGAAGCGGAGAAGCTGACGCACACGGGCAGTTGGGCTTGGGATCCGCGTACCCAAACGGCGCTCTACTGCTCCGAGGAAATGTTCCGAATTTTCGGATTGGATCCACGGGGGAGCTTACCGACTCGCGACAATTTTTTGCGGCAAATTCACCCCGAGGATCGCGATCGGGTAGCCAAGAGCTGGAAGAAGGCGCTCCGCGAAAGAGCGGATACCCTCGATGAGTTTAGAGTTCTAATGCCTGACGGAACAGTCAGGCACATCAATTCCTCAGGCCATCCGGTTCTCGATGAGGACGGCGAGTTCATCGAGTTTGTCGGTACTTCGGTAGATGTGACGGAAGGCAAACGCGCTGAGCTCGAGCGTCAACTCCTGGCGTCATTGGTTGAGCAGGCTACCGAATTTATGGCGATTGCCGACCTCGAAGGAGGGACGCCGATCTACCTGAACAAGGCGGGGCAAAAATTGGTCGGATTCGACAACCTGGAAGAAGCGAGGACGAGGCGCGGACTTCACTACATGTTCCCCGAGGACCGTCAGTTCGTGAATACCGTCCTCTGGCCGGCGGTGCTAGAGAATGGTGCCTGGTCGGGAGAGATGCGTCTCCGCCATTTCAAAACCGGAGATCCGATCCCGATCCACTATTCGGCCTTTCGGATCGACGACCCGGAGACCGGGCAGCCTGTGAACGTCGGCAACGTATGCAGCGATATCACCGAGAGCAAACGGGCGGAAGAGAGGCTGCGCGCCAGCGAACAGCGCCTCCTCGACGCCCAGATGGAGCTCGCACGCATAACGCGCGTGACGACGCTGGGCGAACTGACAGCCTCGATCGCCCATGAAGTGAACCAGCCGCTCGCCGCCGCCGTGGCCAACGCGGAGGCCTGTCTACGCTGGCTCGACCGCGACACTCCCGACCTCTCCGCTGCGCGGCGCTCGGTGGAATGGGTCATCAACGACAGCTGCCGGGCGAGCGAGGTGATCCAGCGGGTCCGGGCGCTCGCGAAAAAATCCGACATTGAGAGGTTGCCACTCGACGTCAATGACGTCATCAGGGAGACCATCGGGCTAATGCAGCGCGAGCTATTCAGCCATCAGGTGTCGTTGCGCGTGGAGTTGGTACCGGCTCTGTCCACGATCCTGGCAGATCGGGTCCAACTGCAACAGGTGATCATCAACTTGGTGATGAATGGCATTGAAGCCATGCAATCGGTCACGGATCGGCCACGCGAACTCCTGATCCGATCCCGCCAGGAGGAGAGACAGCTAGTGCTCGTAAGTGTGACGGATTGCGGCGTCGGGATCTCCGCCGAGAACGCGGACCGGCTGTTCAACGCCTTCTTCACCACCAAATCCAGCGGCATGGGCATGGGACTTTCGATCTGCCGTTCGATCATGGAAGCTCACGGTGGCCGGCTGTGGGCCACCGCAAACATACCCCACGGTGCTACGTTTCAGTTCACCCTACCGGTGAACGGAGACGCTGCGTCGTGAAGTGACGCCCGTATGCCGCCCGAATACCATCGGCATGTCTCAAAGGTGCGAACAACGGACCAAGGCGGTGCCGGTCAGTCGCATGGCCCGGGTGGCCGATCTTAAACCTAGGTATGCTCTTCTCAGCCAAATGTAACGTACCGATCAAC
>WNFI01622280.1_pt2 | contig 30500 bp, 26 predicted proteins | sample 5400471 | NCBI WGS metagenome assembly WNFI01 (sample SAMN13153348, study PRJNA577476) | soil metagenome | isolation source: 100 cm saprolite on Douglas fir-dominated hillslope | place: USA:California | collected 2013-09-17
GCTCAGAACATCGTAGGCTAGCAACGCGAAGACGGCCCGGAAGAACAGCATCAGGATGACCTCCTTGGCTCGATCTGCACCCTAAGTTCGCGGCAGATGAACGCGAGTCTATCGGTCAAAGCGTCGATCTTGATAGAGAGTGGCTGAACCGGCGTGTGGCCCCAGGCTGGTTTGTAGTCAAGTAGGACAGGCCATTCTGAGCGGCTTGCCGCCTGCAGACGAGCTGTCATCTTTCGCGCGTGCAGGGGGTTGCAGCGGGTGTCCGCGTCACCCGAAATTATCAGGATGGCCGGATACTCCATTCCGTCTTGGACGCGATGGTAAGGCGAGTAGGCCAGCAAGGAGGGGAAGTCGCTCTCATCATTGGGTGACCCGTATTCATCTGCCCAGCCCGCCGCGAAATCGAAGAGATGGTACCTGGTCATGTCGAGCAAAGGGCCCAGGCAGATGGCGGCGCGGAACAGGTCTGGTCGTTGCGTGACCATCGCACCAACCAGTAGGCCCGCATTCGAGCCGCCGCCGATGGCGATACGGCCAGATGCAGACCGGCCCTGTGAGAGAAGCCATTCGGCGGCGGCGATGAAATCATCGAACGAGTTTTGGCGTTTGTCGCGCTTACCGGCGAAGTGCCACTCCTCACCAAGTTCGGAGCCGCCTCGCAGTGCGGGAACGGCGAAGAGAAAGCCTTGCTCCATCAAGAAGGTGGCAAATGCGGTGAATCGGGGTGTTACACAACTGCCGAAACCGCCGTAGCCGGTCAGAAAGGTGGGCAGCGGACCGGAGTGAATGAGATCCTTGTGCGCGGCGAGGAGGAGAGGAATCAGTGTCCCGTCCTTAGACGGGTAAACGACTTCTTCGACGGCAGTCAGTGAAGGGTCGAACGGAACCTTCGTCTTATCCCAAATGGATTGCTTCTCCTCACGCGTGTCGTGGCAGTACAGCACTGACGGATCGGTCATGGACGTGTATCGATAAAAGAGATCCGTCCCTGAGTACGTTGGATTTAGAAGATCGACAGTTCCATGCGCGGAAAAAAGAAGATCTTTCTTCTGCCCGCCATTCAGGTCGAACCTTTCCACCCGAGTGGAGAAGCGATCCGTGCGAGTGAGAAAGATCTGTTCACCGGCCACGGCAAACTGTTGAATACGCTCTTGGGATTCTGGGACTACGTCGCGCCATTGAGCCGGGTCAGGATTCGTCAATCCAATCTGAACAATCCGGAAATTCGGCGCACCAAGGTCAGTGTAAGCGAATAGCTGATCCCGGACAAAGAAGGGCGTGAAACGTCCGTCGATATTTTCAAGGAGGAGTGTCGGTACATCTCCTGGTTCCAGTCTGTGGAGATATATCGATGTTCGAGGACACGTCCCGGTGGAATATATGGCATAAGCTAGTAGCTTGCTCTCGGAGGAGTCGAAAATCCCGAGGAACACGTTCGGCTTCTCGTCCGCAACAAACATCTGTTCGTCTTGGGACCGTGCGGTGCCAAAGCGATGCCAAAATGCAGCCTTGTAGTGTGGCCGCGGGTCCTGCGCTTCGCGATGCGAGTAGTAGAAACCGGAGCTATCGGGAGCGAAAACAAATCCACTGCAAAAACCATCGGGGAGCCGGTCCGGAAGGACAACATTCCTTTCGACATCCAGAATCTCCAGAGCGGCGTGATCAGTTCCGCCTTGCCGGACCGAGTAAGCCAGGAAGCGGCCATCCTGAGAGATGGCGGCAATGCTGATGGCTGTCGAAGAACCCGTAGCGCGCAGAGTGGGGTCAACGAGGATTCGCTCTTCTCCGAGGAGTCCTTCTTTCATGACAATCGAGTGCTGCTCGCGGTTTGGCTCCCGTCTCAGAAAGAAGCAGCGGGACCCTATTTTCCAAGGGTCAGAGATAACATCCTTCTCAGTTAGCAATTCTTCCACGCGCTTTCGAATGCGGTCCCGTCCGGGGACGGCATCGAGATACGCACGTGCATATGTGGTCTGTTCCTCAATCCATTTTCGTGTGCGCGGCGAATCCTGGTCTTCCAGCCAGCGATAGGGGTCGGTAATCTTAACGCCATGCAGAACCTCGGTTACGGGTTCTGCCGGAGTGAATGGCGGTGGCTCTACGATACGGGACATACTGTGACCTTGGTCCTATGTGAATCAAGACCTTGTGTCTGCTAGCGATTGAAATGGTGCTTTAAACTGCTACGACGAATGCGCGCTGATCCCGAGCTTGCTGATCCTTTGAAACGTTCGCACTCTTCCCCACATGGAGGGCACTGTAGAACAGAAGTCAATGTCTGGAGTAAAAAAAGATTAACGCCGGAGCACCGACTAGGCTCGATTATCGGTTTCCATTGGAAGCTCAGCGAAGTCTGCCCTTACCATTTCAGGGAAGTCATTCGGATCGAAGGGCTTGTCGTGGGTAGATGAACGAGACCTTCGTGCATTCTCAGAGGCTGAATTGTCAGAAGAGGCGCGATGCACATCTGTACGTTGCGAACTAACAAAGTCGGCTTGCCGACAAGACCAGACAACCGGTTGCCCTTCGACCCAATTCCAACAGGGAAAATGAGAACGGATCATCAGGACAAGAAGTCTGTCGCGTGCGTGTCGGTACACCGACGGATCAAGAAGGCAATCGGTTTAGTTTTGCAAGCGCAGAGCGGCATGGCCAACGCTTCACATTTGCCGGTCTGGTCGTGCTAAGTCGGGAAAACGCGAGCCTCGCTTTGTTTGAGATCAGGACTAGGTCGGTCGGTAAAGCGTCGCACAATGCGGTTCCCGCCTCTCGTCGTTGCCTTCGAGCTAGATTCGCCAGATGGCAGGGTGAGTTATGCAGTCAGTTGTGTCCCCTGAAATTCGATGGCTGGGGCGGCAAGTCCTGCCGCTGATGCGCCTAAACTTGCTCGGACTTCTCTCGATTGTCGCGGCCAGTGTGCTGACCTTGCTTGACCCGTTGATCATTAAGTGGCTGATCGACGAGGCGCTCGCGAAGCGAAATGTCGAATTGTTGGTCCTGGGTGCCATAGGCTTCGGCGCAGCCTTTTTCGGCCAGTTGGCGTTCAGTTACGCGGCATATCTAGTTGGGTTTGTCGTGAGCCAGAAGATGATCTTCCGGATTCGCGTAGCTCTGATTCGCCGACTCCACATTCTGTCCGCACGATATTACGAGAACACGCCTATAGGAGACATCCTTTATCGGGTGGAACAGGACGTAGATCGGGTAGGAGAACTCGGAGGAGACGTCTTGCCCAGCGTGATCCGGATGGCGATTGTGGCTGTCATGGTGCTGGTCGCGATGGGTGTCCTCAATCTTCGGTTGACCCTGATGGTGCTGCCGCTATTGCCTCTGTTCTATTTCTTGCAACGCCGATATTTGAGTCGTCTCACGGTAGCCGCTGAGAGCACGCAACAGCAGATGGGCGTGATCAGCTCGTTCTTGCAGGAGCACGTTTTTGGAATGTTACAGCTGCAACTACTCAACAGGACGGGCACTCATGGCAGGAAGTTCGCTCGTTTTCTGGCCGCTGGAGCAAAGGTCCAGACAGCGCAGAGACTAGCAGAGGTGCGTTTTAGCGCAGCCTCCATGTCGGTGATCGTGCTGGGTAGTACGCTGATTCTAGGCTACGGTGGCTATGACGTCATCCGGGACCGGCTTACGGTCGGCGGTCTCGTCGCCTTTTACAGCTACGTAATTCGGTTGTTTGAGCCAATGAGTGTAGCCGTGGATCTTCAGTCCAGATCGCGGCGCGTCGGAGCCAGCATCCGGCGGATCGTTGAGGTAGTCGGCAACGAGGAGGTGATTGCTAGCAATGGACAGCGGACGCACCGACTGACCAGGGAGAGTGGCGCTCGGTTGGAGTTTAGGGAAGTCTGCTTCTCATATGGGCGTGACCGAACGGTGTTGAATTGTCTCACCTTCTGTGTTGGCAGGGGAGAGAAAGTCGCTCTTGTCGGCATCAGTGGTTGTGGCAAGAGCACGATTGGTCACCTGGCGACGCGCCTGTACGACCCCGATGCTGGCTCGGTGCTAATTGACGGCATGGATCTCCGCGATCTGGGACAACGCAATGTCCGGTCCATTGTGACCGTCGTCCCGCAAGAACCCGTCTTGTTTGACGGTACCATGCGGGAAAACCTGCTCTACGGCGACCCCGCGGCAACCAGCCGAGATCTCGAACAGGTTGTGTCTCTGGCCCAACTCCACGACGTGATTCGAAAACTTCCACGCGGTTTAGAACAGCCCTTGGGACCAATGGGTCGGAAGCTTTCGGGCGGCGAGAAGAAGAGGGTGGCGCTGGCTCGCGCGTTTTTGCAGCGTCCTCAGATTCTCATTCTAGACGAAGTGACCAGCGCTCTCGACGGACCAACTGCAGCCGGGCTATTCGACGGATTAGACAACTTTCGGCAGGGCAGGAGCGTCATTCTTATTTCTCACAAGGCCTCGGCGATTTCATGGGCCGACAGGATCATAGTACTAGACCGAGGCAGGGTTCTGGACGAGGGAGGGCATCAAGAACTAGTGCACCGGTGTGAACTGTACCGACTACTTTATGAGGGCTTAGCACGGGAAGTTTCAAATCCGGAAGAGATCGAGGCATTCGAGCGATGAACCCGGCTGCTAGGTGCTCCGCTCTCGCTTTTTTACACACTCCAACTGGACACCGCTTCATAACGGATGATCCCAAATCGCCTAGTTTTGTCACATTTCATTTCCGACTGTTAATAGTGAACCACATAATGCAACGAAGCGGTCACTATTAAGCAGATCTATTCCGAGCAAGCCACCGAGAGAAGAATCCACTCTTGTCTGCGGGCGAAGATTGTTCGCCGACAAGTCTCATCTTCTCCAGTTGCTTTAAGAAATCGGAAACATCCACAAGGAGTTGTGTACGCGGCAAACGAAATTCTTTTTCCAGTGCATCCGTCATTTCATTCAGGGAGCGCCCATCTTTGACCATCTCCCAGATCCTGACTCCAACGGGGTTCAAGCTAAAACAAAGACCCTGCTCAATGTCGAGCAACACAGCGCCGTCTTGATTGACAGTCTCCCGTACTCCCTTTGCTACCTTTATCGCAAAATTACTTTTCTGTTCTGACAATTGCTGCTCCTTTTACGAATTCCTATTGATTTGTCATTCAATTTAGCCTGTGCTCCCTTGAGGAGTGGTTTGCTTTCGCTTGTCGCAGGATGCAGCATATGCCACCTCTAGGCCGCCACCGCAGGGTCATGCGAAGGAGCATGTTCGGAGGCAATATTGCCCACTGCAGATCCGACGCGTGTGAAATCGTCAAAGGAGAGAATCTGGATTCTTCTCATGAGCACCTGGATTGACTCCGGAACAGGGCAGTGGCAGATTTCCGGTCGGTCCACGGGCCGCTCGCGTATGGCAGATATCAAGTCTCGTTCGGAACACATGTTCGACATGTCCCTTTGCGATGGATTTCGATGAGAACAAGTGTAATCATCGGAAACTAATTGATCACAGAAATTGAAATATCGTCGGTTTACCGACGAAGCGGCCAGCCTATTTTCGAAGCTGACAGGCATACCTTACGCTAGAACTCTTGGCCGGAAGGGCTTTGCTCTGAAGCAAGGCAATAGTCTTTATTTAGCTTTCCAAGAAACCTTTTGCAGTTGCCTGGGTTATTCACGCATACGTCACTCAGTTTGCACCCGTTTCTGAAACGAAGTGACGGCTGTTACTTGATGTCCCTGGGGTTAGAGCAGTGTTCCCAGACGTTGACTCGCGCCACTTACACGCCGTAGTCGTTTTGGCTGAAGAGCTGAACTTCACGCGAGCAGCCCAAATACTGCGCATCAGCCAGCCTGCGCTTAGCAAACAGATCACCGAACTTGAAGATCATCATCGGCTTCATCTTTTTGTCCGGGAAAAGGGTCGGGTAGTGGAACTCACCGACGCTGGCCGCGTATTCGTTCAAGAAGCCCGCGCTGCACTTTTCCACACAGAGAGAGCCATTCATCTCGCACATGCCGCGCACGAGGGCATCGAGAACGTATTGTTAGTCGGACATTCGCACGACGCCGATCACGCCTGGATTTCGGCTCTTTTCTCAATACGTGTGCCAATGTACCAGAAGCTGAAGGTTCGTCTTTTAACTCGGTTCCCAATAGACCTGGTTCGCCGAGTATTGGCAGGCGAATTGAATTTTGCGCTCGTGACAGCGCCGCCCGAAGATGCTCAGATCACGGCGGTTCCTTTTGCACGTGCGCCTCTCTATGTGGCGCTTACATTCTTGAGACAGCGCGATTGGAAGGCATCGGTCCCAAGAACGGTCACGAAGTTATGACGGCACACCAGGCAGTTCATCTCGTGTCCGAACACGCGGGCGTCGCTATTTTTGCCAAACCTACAACACTTCGCGTTTACGACGAAGGAGTTGTGGTGAAGCCGCTTTCGGATACCCCACTGTGGTTCGAAACCTGCTTGGTTATGAGAGCCGGAGACAGTTCACGACTGGTGAACGAGTTCGCACGATTGTTCCTGCGCCGCTTCACCCCCAGGCGCCTCCCCGCAACGCAGATGACTCTGCCTCTGCCAGCGTGAGTGTGCAGAATTTCTGCACCGGCTGAGCACTAACCCATTGGATCAACAGCTTCATTGGCCACTGGAAATGGAGTGAACACGACGGTACAAACAGCATCAAGCCCTAAATCCGATGCGTCGCCTGAAAGATCCGGGAAGCCAAACACAGGCTCGCCTAAATCCCGCAGCTTTGGACTCATCACAGGCTCGTCAACCACGACGGCAGACCGCACGGTCCACGGTTCCCCTCCATCGAGAGCTGCCCAGGCTAGGATCGCTGCCAGATTCTCCCTGACCCACTGAACTCGACGCTGATGTTTCTGGATAATCGACTTATGATGGGGCGTCGATTCCGTAAGTGCCCTGAGCTCTGACGCGAGCTCAAAAGGAGTTCGCGCAAAGGCCAGATTCTTGCATTCCAGCACATAGATTGTGCGGGTAAGCGTATTGAAGACCAGAACGTCGATGTCGCCGGGAGGTTGGATTGCCTGGCCAGCCGAACCAACCTTCTTCACGCGTCGTCTTACCAGCATCCCAGGCATTTGTTCGAGGCGGTTCGCCACCTCGTCATTGAATGCTTCTCCCTCTCGGTTCGCGTGGCGACTGACGAGAGTCTTCATTTCATCGCTGACGGCCTGCAGCCGTCCACCAAAGCAGGTCTGGAGAAGATACCTTTGCGCATCTCTCACATGGCGATGGCCCCAAATGAGCCATGTGTCCACGGATTCCTCGGCGACGAACGGCCTTCGCAGATAGGAGAGTCGCCGCCCGTAGCGCCACGGATAGACATCTTCGCGCGTGAACCCGTTTCCCTTAGGGAAGAAATCCTTGCGTGGGCGGCTCAAGAACACTTCCAAAGACGTGCGGACCGTCTGCTCGTCCCACTTGGCACGTTGCGCAAACTGTGCAACGGCGTCCTCATACTTCATCCTTACGATGGGTGGATTCTGCAATCCCATTTCAATCGCGATTGTTAGTAATTCCAGAAGTGTTGACAGCGGAAATCCAAACTCGGCCCGTGTCGCCTGCTCTACTTGACCGCGCCACGCCTCATCGACCTCATTGGGACGATCCCAATTCCGCCGAAAGTTTCTTCCTGCGCTCGCCACTTGAGACGCGGCAAAGCGCTTTATAAAGTCATCCATCGCTGCTCGATATTGATCCGGCCTGAACCCGAGACGACCCGCCCCCAGCATCGCCACTTCGATTTTTGCAATATCGAAGTGCACGATATCGCTTACCATTCCGTATCCAGCGATGATCGCCGCGCGAGCTAACAACGCGTCATACACGCTCAAACTCATTGCACGAAACCCGGACGGTGGTTGCGCCGAAACATATTCAATCAGGAACCGCCCTGCAACTGCAGCTTCGGACGCCTCAGTTAGACCCGTCGAAGCGTCCTGCATAAATTGAGGTGACTGGCCGAAACATGCGATACGGGTCGCCATCGTCAAACGAGAATTAGCAGCGGAACTGACATTTGATTCGTGACGCGCGACGAGCCATTCAAGGAGTCCATTTGGAGATAGTGACGCCACGATCGCAGTGAACTCGTCATAACAGAATTTTACGATGTCGTTAATGACTTTCGGGACACGCGCCGCGTCGATCGGCCCGACCTCGAAATGCTGAGCTTCCCGAAAGTGCTCTCCAATCGGATCGAGCAACGCATTCTTGTCAACCTCCTGCACGTGCCGTGGATGCGGAAGTCCTCTCCGATCGAGTTGGGACATTTGCCGTAGATCCAGGTAGAAGATCTTCTTCTTTAAGCCGAGTGGTGCGCAACGATCCACCGTCTGTTCGAGCGAGATGTCACGCAGGTCACGCGAGAGATGAAGTGGAGCCAAACTACGAATCGCTAAGAGAAGTTCGCGTACGAACAACCTTTCGCCCGCGTTGTCGGGTCCGCAGAGCACTGCTTCGATTGTCCGCGAGAAGTGGAGAATGATAACTCCTGCATCGGCCGAGACCTCTGATGTCACCAAGTTCTCGTCTGCCTTTGGATCACCGGCGCCCTCGTCGGTCTCGGCGAGGTCACCTTCCCAGTCCAATTGAACAATCACTCGAAGAGATCGGTGGGTGCGCGAGAGATGCTGTAGAGCCGGACGGATCGCCGACTCGAACTGCCATATCCAGTACGCAAGAGCATCGACGTATTCCTTATACGTGCTCCGCTGGTTGCGGGGAACGTGGCCGTCCGGTCCACTCACCCATACGGCCAAGGGTAGGTTTTCGACGAGAAGAGCGAGCCTTGTTCCCAGACGTTCGGATGGCACATAGACGGGCACGTCCGGGCTATGCAAGCACGTAACTTCGATAAGCTGGTTTGGTTCGTACGATTGGACGCCATGCCAGTCACGTTCTCGATAGACCTCCCGTCTTAGGGTTCCCGCACCTCCCGGAACCATGAGAATCATGTTCGGTCGGAAATCATCGCTGGCGTAGTAGGTGTACCGATTTTTGCGATACACCGCATATTCGTCCAGAACCCCGGTTTGAGTGATATGGGCATGTCTGCGGATCGTCTCTTTGCTCTTCGCGAATTGCCACAGGATCAAATCCTTCCCGCCTTCGAGTAAACATAGCGTACACAGATCATCAGCGCTGATCGCCAGGCCCATAACATCCGGGCCCCCGAATCCAATCGTTGCAAAACGGCCAACCGTCTGCATGAGTACTAAGGCGAAGACCTCATTGATTTGAGGATGCTGTGAATACACGTCTTCCAAGACTTGACGGAGACGCTCGCTCACGACAGTCGGCAGGTTAGGAGTCTTCCAAAGACCAAACGGATCGCTTCGATCGTAGTCCTCAAGAGGGTCTGACACCAGAAGGCAATACGTAAGCTTGTCGATATCGAGTGAAAAATAGCCGTCATGGACGACCGCTGGAACGTTGTGCCATGCCGGAATTCCTAACGGAAGTGCATCGCAATTGATGTAGCCGAGATGTTCATGAACAGCCTGCCATGTTGCGCTTCCGAAGCGGCTTGCGAGTTCCTTTTCAACTCCACGATCTTGCGCAAGTCCAATCAATGCATTTCGCAAAGCAGGCAGAAGTTCAGAGGGCGACGCGATGACAACGTCAGTGCTTCCCGCCAGGAGGGGGCGTCGAGTTAACACGCCAGATATTTGCATCTGGTCCTCGTGTGGCAGATCGTCTGCCGCGACCGTGAGCAGCGCCAAGCAGTCTGTTGGGAGGCCCCTACTACTGAGGAAATCCCTCAGAGCGCCATGACTCAAGCGAACCGATGCTTTGAGTTGGGCCAGTCGTCTTCCGTCAGGCACAACGATGCTTCCATCCCCGTTCGTACTTAGGTCGGGATTTCTTCGCACTCCCGCGAGCTTGCACATGCGATCACTGAGTGCCAAGGTCCCGTGAATCACATGGGTTGCAGTTCGGACAAACGAAGCGTCCGGGAATGCGTCCCGATGGAGAAATATCGCTTCGGTAATCCTCCTCAAGGTGAATGTGGCGTGTTCTGTAATGCCGGGCAGGACCTTATACGAACCGCCATGGAAAAGAACTTCCTCGCAAAATACGTTGTCGAACGGATCTTCGGCATGAGCGATGGTCTGAAGGACCTCACAATTGCATAACTGAGCAAGCGTATGAGGTGCCACCTTGCGAGATCTCTTGGATTTGCCCGACGCGACGAGATAGGCGAATGCCTCAAGGCGAACGATCCGCTCCGCGTTTGCTGGTAGAAGCTGCAATCCAGCGATTGCCGATAGGAGATCCGTCCGTTCGAAGTCTGCAATAGCCGCTTCGAGCGCCGGAATGTCCGACAACGGGGCTTCTGTGGTTTTTTTCGTCTTGGCCATCACGATTGGCACATCCGAAGCTTCCGTGCACGCTAGCGCTGAGTCCGAACCCTTGGTGACGCGCTTCTCTCGCCAGGTCTCTCGGTTTGTTGCCTTTGAAATAAATGGTAAATCCTAGGGAAGCCTCGGCCACGGCCTTATATCGCGATCACGCAACTGGCCAAGCGGGGCGATTGCTCCCGTTATTACCGCTAGGAATGAGCTTCGCACCAAAAGTTATTGGACAAATCGATTAAGCAGGACTCAAAGTGGTTAACATTCGCGGACTCGATAGGAGTCCCAGACAACTGGAGGCGCAGCTCCGAGTTCTGCAGGGGCTCAACCCTTAGGCCAGCTTGGTGTCGGACACATTTCGACCAGTCGCCATCAACCTCTCCAAGAGGATGTGCTGCACTCTGGAATCCAGCCGGGAGTATTAATGTGAGTACGCAGCTTGCGTTCAATCAGCCAGCACAGCCTCATTATCGCGAACCATACGTCAAGCCGGAGGTCGCCGCGGAATTCCTAAACCTCAGCCGGAAACACGTCCTACGCCTCGCTCGCGAAAATGTACTTCCTTCCCACAGCGTTAGCCGGGAAGACGGAAAACGCCAACACAAACGCTTCTTAATTTCTGAGCTAGACGTCTGGATGCGTTCTCAGTTAAATTCAGGGTGCCATCCGTCCCGCAGATAAGGAAGGAGTTCTCCTTTGAGGCGGAAACGGTATCAAGCAGGTTCTTTGCACCGGAAGAAGAGGACCAGGGGTTCTGACGTGTGGGTTTTGCGGTATCGCGAGGCGCAGCAAGACGGTAGCATGGCGCATCGCAGTATCATCGTCGGAACCCTCGATCAATACTCGACGAAAGCCAAAGCGCAGAAAGCTGCCGAGGCTCTTCGCCTATCCCTCAACACTGACTACGTGCCAACGACTGCCACAACCGTCGGCACGCTTGTCGATCGCTACGTGCTTGAGGCTATGCCCGAGCGGTATTCCACAAGCCAGAGCTACAAGTCCTATCTCAACGGTTACATCAAACCGCAGTGGGGCGAACACGATCTGGTCGCTTTGGGGCGCAATCCGTTCCTGGTGGAAAAATGGCTCAGGGAACTGCCCAACGCACCGAAAACAAAGGCCCACATTAAAGGCCTCATGCACCGGCTTTACGAATACGCAATGAAGTGGCGCATGATGGTAATCCAACGGAACCCGATGGAGTTGGTCGAAGTGAAAGGCGTCTCGAAAAGAATGCGTAAGCCGAGGGTATTAACGGTCGCGCAATACCATTTGTTGCTGCCGTTGATCCCGAAGCCCTATCGCACGATGGTCGTTATCGCGCAGTGCGTCGGCTTGAGAGTCAGCGAAATTCTTGGGCTGCAGTGGCGCGATATCGACTTCGAGGCGTCGGTTCTTCGGGCACAGCGGGGAGTGGTTCAGGGTCGAGTGGATCGCGTCAAGAGCGAATATTCAGAAGATGACGTACCGCTCGATCCGGCAGTCGCACAGGTCTTGGAAGACTGGCGCGAGAATTGTTCCGCGACTCCAGAGGGATGGTTGTTTCCGAATCCGACGACAGGCAAGCCCTATCACGCCAGCGAAATCTGCAAGAACTACATTCGACCCGCGGGCGAAAAACTCGGAATCGGGAAGATCGGGTGGCATACATTCCGCCACACGTATCGCACGCTGCTCGATGAAACTGGGGCACCGATGAAAGTGCAACAGGAATTGATGCGGCATGCCAACATTCAGACCACGATGAACGTGTACGGCTCTGCCATGCTGGAGAGCAAGCGAACGGCGAACAGCAAAATCGTGAGGATGGTTTTGATTCCTTCGATCAAGCAGGGAAAGGAAAGGGGCCGCGCGCCCGCAGCCCCTTAACGTTCCCTATTGTTCCCCCGTCGTTTGGGGCGATTCCTCGTAACCTACTGAATCTTTTGGTTGCGGGGGGTGGATTTGAACCACCGACCTTTGGGTTATGAGCCCAACGAGCTACCAGACTGCTCCACCCCGCACTTCGATCATAGCAACCACGGCTGGGGAGGTCAAACTGGCGGAACTCCTCGCGTGACTAAGTTCGTCGCGTTCGTCGCCTGTGAACGACGCCGGAATGACGCAGGGAGTGAGATCCGAATACGGTGTCAACGATAGAAATACATTCAGCCCGGGCGAAACTCGGGCTCCCAACTCAATTCCATTCTCGCCGTGCCGTCAGGTACGCACGGAACTGCTCTCTCCTTGCAAACTTGCACTTCACATTCGCCCTTCAAGCATCACTGGTCATTCTGAATGAAAAAAACATCCGGTTGCCCAGAATGTTCCACTCCTTGGGTCGACGGGCTGCACCGGAGTAGGGCGATTTATTCGTGAAACATTCCGTCTCAAATGGAACCAGCGCAGCATCCTATATAGTTGCACCGCATCCAAAACTAACGGCCATCAGTTCAAAGGCGTAGGTCGGAATTTAAAACAAGATCTGCCACGAGCAGGGAGGTCACAGACATGTCGAAAAAGGACGATTCCACGATGCGAGGGAAAATTAGCGCGCAGCCCCGGCTGCATCAGCGCGCCGGCGAGATTCAAGCATACGGCACGGTATCTCATTTGATGCCGCTGGACCTGGAAGAGCCTGTGCGTCTTGAAATGACGGAACAACTCAATCAACTGTTAGCCGACACCATGACATTACGCGACCTATACAAGAAGTCTCACTGGCAGGTCGCGGGGCCCACGTTTTATCAGCTCCATCTTTTGTTCGACAAGCACCACGAAGAGCAAGCCGAGATCGTCGACGAGATTGCGGAGCGAATCCAGTTGCTTGGTGGACTTTCCATAGCCATGGCAGCGGATGTGGCCGAAATCACTCGGATTGAGCGTCCGCCTCGTGGCAGGGAAGAGGTTCCGGTGCAGATTTCTCGTCTGCTCGATGCCCATCAGATGATCATCGGTCATTGCCGCACGCTGTCGCAGCGCGCTTCAAAACTCGGAGACGACGGGACCAATGACCTGGTCGTGAGCGACGTACTGCGAGCGAACGAACTGCAAGTATGGTTCCTGAGCGAGCATCTAGTCGATGTTCCGCTGGTACGCGCAGAAGAGCCGCGTCTGCGAAACGCGGGATAGTTCCAGGCACAGAATATTGAAGCGGGCTCGACTCCGGGCCCGCTCCACTTCACTGCCGGCGAATGCTTTGCGCTCACTTCGTTATCCGCCTCCTTGTCAGATTGTCGGGCACGCAGGCACAGTCCGCTGTTTCATTCCGCGTAAGCTGCAAGTGATCCAATCCTTTGACTTGCGGTCACGAACGCGTCTCGAAGCCTGATAACAGTTGCCGTGCCCGCCGCTAGAATTAAATTGAAATCAGGATGATCCCCTTGTATAACTCTCGTGACTATAAGTCATTCTATGAGTGGAATTGCCAGCAGCCGACGCACGCCGCTGTACGAGCGCTATGCTCCTTTGCGTCCGCGTTCCGAGGCCAAGCGCACTCAGATCATCGAAGTTGCCATGCAACACTTTGCCGAGCATGGTTATCACGCCGCGCGCGTGGGCGACATCGCATCGGCGCTTGGCATTGCCAAAGGGTCGATCTTCCAGCACTTCGGCAGTAAGGACGGCCTGTTCTTCGAGGTATACAAGCGCGCGGTATGTTCGTTTCCAAAATATCTGGACGCGCCGGCGGAAGTCCGAGAGGCTGGTTTCTTCGAAGTGCTTCGTTACTGGCTGGTACGAACCGAAGATTTGCTGCAGGAGGATTGGATCCCATACCGCATTGCTTCGCTTGGCAACTACGGCACCGATCTGGTTGTGAAGCGCGAGATCAATCGCTTTCTTATTACCGAAGATCCTTATGGTACGGTAAATTTTGTCCGCTTAGGCCTGGAGCGGCGTGAACTGCGCAAGGACATGGATGTGGAACTGATTGTCTCGATCGTTGATTGGATGATGGAACGGTTCCAGGGCACGCTGCTCACAGCGGAACTCGATCCGGGACTGTTCCGCCGATCCGGCGAGCTTGCGGAAAAGAAGGAAGCAAGGATCCAACAGTTTCTCGCCGTTCTTCAGCGAGCCATCGGCTCTACACCGGTTGTTCCCGCGCAAAATCATCGTGCTGCTGCGCGCGGACCTCATCGCCGCTAACGCCGTACAGGGGTGGGCGGTCGTATTTTATTGATGGTAGTCAAAGTCTTTTATCTAAACGAGAAAAATAGCATGCAACCATCTGTTGAGCAGATGTTGGCCAAGTATGACGATCATGCCCCTTTGGCTGAGGCGTCGACCATCCCTGCACCATGGTATGTCGATCCGCGGATTGCCGAGTTGGAACGTCTGAACGTTTTCAGCAAGACCTGGCAACTGGTGGCACGCACCGACCAGGTGCAGAAACCCGGCGAGTTCGTCTCAACGACCGTCGCGGGCGAGCCTATCGTTATAGTTCGGGGCAACGATAACGTTCTGCGTGCTTTCTACAATGTGTGTCGTCACCACGCCGCCGCGGTCGTAACCCAGCCTTGCGGTCAGGCATCTTTGTTGCGTTGTCCCTACCACGGTTGGAACTACGGTCTGGATGGATCGTTGAAAGGCATGCCCGAGTTCGAGGGTGTAAAGAACTTCGACCGCGCTCAAAACGGCCTGGTGCCGGTTCGCGTCGAAATATGGGAGTGTTTCGTCTTCGTGAACCTGGACCCCCAGGCTGCGCCTCTGCAGGAATTCCTCGGAGGGCTGGTCAAACGCGTCGCGCCCCTCGAAATCGGCAAGCTGCACTTCTTCGACCGCACCACCTACAACATCCATTGCAACTGGAAGGTCTTCATCGACAATTATCTCGACGGCGGATATCACGTTCCTCATCTGCACAAGGCATTGAATTCGGTGCTCGACTATAAGCAATACACCATCGAAAACGAAGACCGGTACTGTTTGCAGTCGAGCCCAATGGTGGCTTCCGACGAAGATGTAGCGACTGGCGCGACGCGCAAGGGCGACCGCGCTTGGTACTTCTGGCAATATCCCAACCTCATGATTAACTGCTACGAGGGATACATGGACACAAACTATGTCGTGCCCATCGACGCGGACCATTGCACAGTCATCTTTGATTTTTATTTCAGTGATGTCAGTGACGCGCGAAGCGCGCACAACAAAGAGTCGGTCAGCGTAGGCAACCAGGTCCAGTCCGAAGATCTTGGGATTTGCGAAGACGTGCAGCGGGGACTGAAGTCGCGCGCATACGGTGCTGGACGCCTTTCTGTGCGACGTGAGGCGGGCGAGCAGTTGTTCCATCGGCTGCTGGCAGCGGATTTGAAGCGTGACTGCGCGCCATCTGTGGCGGCCGCCGACTGAGAACGGAAGGGTCTACAAGCAGTAACTGTGAGCACTGACTCGGGGTCACTCTTGTGCACCCTGCTCGCGGCGCATGGCACGCAGATCGATCCCTAATTGCTCCGCTTTTTTATACAGGTGACTGCGCTCCAGGCCAAGCGATTTTGCGGCGAGGCTAACATTATGCTGGCTGCGCTTCAGTTCGGCCAGAATGACCTCGCGTTCGAACGATTGCACGCGGTCCGCGAGCGCGCCAGATGAGAGGCCATGAGCCAAACCGCTTCCACCCGGCGACGTCTTGGGCAACGCCAGTTGAACTGTTGCCAGATCGACCTGGCCATCGCTCGCCAGCAGCATCAGGCGCTCGACCATGTTGCGTAGTTCACGCACATTTCCCGGCCAGGGATGCGACTGCAATGCCTCCATCGAGTCGGGTGTAAATGGAACCGGCTTCCAGCCATTCTGGGCACTCACTTGCGCGGCGAAATGCTCGATCAGCGTCGGAATGTCATCACGGCGCTCCCGTAAGGGCGGCAACACGAGAGGGAAAACGTAAATCCGGTGGAACAGATCCTGCCTGAACTTCTCTTCTCGCACCCTAGCTTCCAGGTCGCGGTGGGTCGCCACCAGCACCCGCACGTTCACTGCAACGGGTTTTTCGCCGCCGATGCGCTCCACTTCTCCCTCTTCGAGCACGCGCAATAGCTTGGCTTGCATGGCCAGCGGCATATCACCAATTTCGTCCAGAAAAATCGTTCCACCATCGGCTTGCTCAAACTTTCCGACGTGGTGTCCTGCCGCGCCCGTGAACGAACCCTTCTCATGTCCGAAGAGTTCGGATTCGATTAATTCCGCCGGAACAGCAGCACAGTTCAAAGTGATGAATGGGCCGCCCGCCCGTGAACTGCGTTCATGGATCGTCCGCGCAACCAACTCTTTGCCGGTGCCAGTTTCGCCCAGGATGCAGATGCGCGTTTCGCTGGCTGCAACTCGCTCCAGTTGTGCCATCACGCGGCGCATGGCCTCACCCTTCCACACGATTTCATGTTTGCCCAGGCGCTGCCGCAACTGACGGTTCTCGCTTTCCAGGCGCTGCAGCCTGAGAGCGTTCTCCACCGTGAGCAACAGCTTGTCGGTCGAGATGGGCTTCTCCAGAAAATCGAGCGCGCCCAATCGCGTGGCCCGCACAGCCATCTCGATGTGCGCCTGTCCTGACATCATGACCACCGGAGTGCCTACGGCTTGTGTCTTTAGCTCTTCAAGCAGCGTCAGGCCGTCCTTGCCCGGCATCACCACATCGGAAAGAATCAGATCGAAGTGCTGCGATTTTGCCAGTTCCAAGGCCTTCGCCGCGTTGTCGCAGAGAGTGGCCTCGTGTCCGGCCAAACGAAAGGCGCGGGAAAGTGAGGCCAGCGTGTTGGCCTCATCGTCCACAATCAGCAAATGTGCTTTCGGCGGCAACTTTCCTCCTCACGCATTTTCGGCTGCGACGCTCAGCCTGTGCTCGCTGCATCCCGCTTTGCCGCAAGGATGCCTTGCAGTGTATCCGCGTTCTGCGGTAACTCGATCACAAATGTTGTTCCTCGCTCAGGCTCGCTCTTCACGCTGATTGTCCCGCCGTGATCGCTGACGACCGACTGCACGATGGCCAGTCCCAGGCCGATCCCATGGTGCTTGCTGGTGTAGTAAGGCGTGAAGATCCTTTCGCATTCCTCCGGCGTCAGTCCGCAGCCGGTGTCCGCAACTTCAATGCGAACCTTTGCATCATCGCGGCGTGCACGCAGGGTCAGCGTCCCGCCTTGCGGCATCGCGTCCATGGCATTGAGCACGAGGTTCGAAAGAGCGCGATGCAGGAGTTCGGGATCAGCGGCAATCGGCTCCAGGCTCTGGTCCAGATCGAGCTTGCAATCGATGGGAGCGTGTCCGGGAGCCTGCAGTTGCGCTTGAAACAGCTGCACAACGCCACGAACCATCTCATTCACCTGCACCCGCTGTAATTGCGGCTGAGGCATCTTCGAAAACTCACTGAAGCGTCCAATGATCGCTTTCAGGTTAGAAATCTCGGCCAACAGCGTCGCGGAACTTTCCCGAAATACTTCCTCAAACTGTTCCGGGCTGGATTGTTTCGCGCGAAGCAGATTTTCAACCGTGAGTTGAAGAGGGAACAGCGGATTCTTCAATTCGTGAGCCAGTCGCCGCGCCAGTTCGCGCCATGCGGCGACCCGCTCCGCCTGTACCAGGCGCTCTTTCTGATTCAGCAATTCTGCGGTCATGCGGTTGAACGATTCCGCTAGCTGCGCCACCTCGTCGCCGCCCGACACCTCCACCTGCGCATTCCAGTTCCCGGCGGCCACGTCCTGCGCGGCCAGCGCGAGTTGCTCGATCGGCCGGGTTACCCGTGCCGCGGCCCAACTACTGAGAAGGATTGCCAGCACGATCCCACCGCCTCCCACCAACAGAGCAGAGTCTCGAATGTGCCGCTTCAACTCGACGTACGAGCGCCGGGAATTTCCGACCAGCAGAATCCCCAGCAATGAACGATCCTTCCCCACGCTGCGCAGAGGAATCGCATTGAAGACCTCGTCCTCAGCCTGATCCGGCGACCAATGCACAATCGCCGTCATCTCCTGATTGGATTGCCTGACGGATTCAATCAGCGGAGCAAGTTTGTCAGCCGGTCGGGAACTGTTCAAGGTCGCCTTGTTGGCAGAAGGGTCGAGCAGCAATTCTGGAGAGAAATGTTTTCCGAGATTCTGATAGAGCAGTGCGCGTGTGTCGGCCGGCAAGTCCAGCGTGGAGAGGAAATTCTTATCCAGCCGTCGCCCTCCGATTACGTAGACAGCACGCTCGCCTGCGCGTGTCGCACGTACCGCAAATAATCCAAGGGCGGTGCCGTCCTGGAGTTCTTCTTGCTTCAGAAATGCGGCCTGATCTGTGGACGCCGCAAGACTGGCGAACGCGCTTTCGGGATAACCAAACTTGGCCGGCCAGTGTGCCGAAGAGATGATAGTTCCGTTCGCATCGACAAGTTCCAGGAAGTCGAGCTGGTGGTTGTCCGCCAGCGATTTTGCAACTTCGAAATATTCCGCAGAATCGGCCGATGTCGATGACGACGGCCGATTTAACGCCATAGCCATTCGAGTGACGGCGTCCGAAGCGGCAATCGCTTCTACGCGTCGCGCGGCTTCCTCCCCCTGCCGGCTGAACTCGCGCTGGAATTGCGCGACCAGTGCCGCGGTTCGCTCATCCTCGGTGCGCTCGAAAGCGCGTCTTGTCATGGCAGAAACGAGCCATGCCACCGCCGCCACCGACATCACCACCGTCAGCGCGAAGACGGCCAGCAGCTTGCGGCGAAAGCTCATGGTTTCGCGGTCCCCAACCAGGCATCCGCCAGGTCCCAGCTTCCATCCGATCGAACTGTCCAATTCCTCAGGATGGCCGACGCTCCGTAACTTGCGGGCAAATGAAAAAGCGGAATGAGCCGTTGCGTTGCCAGTGCGGCCTGCTCGGCATAGTAGAGATCTTCCGCCGAACCGCCGTTGACCTTCGGCTTCGGCAATCCTTCCGCTGCAGCGAAATTCGCGACAGAGATCCACGGATCAGCCGCCACCAACGGAATTCGGACCAGCCGCAAATCGGCCGCATTCGCAGTTGTAGGCCGCAGAGTGAGTCCCGCATCTTTGGCATTCAGCGCAATGCGCTCGACCAGCAAGCGAGCGAGTGAGTCGCTGGCATCGTATCCTACAGTCCATTCCGGTGCGTTTCGAACTTGTTCCCGCTGATGGCGTGCGCGCGGTAGATCGGCATCGGCGGGAAATAAGAATCCGTACCCGCTCATCCAATTGGGTAGAATGCCGCCCGCGGGCTGCCCGGCGCCTTGCAGCAAAACAGATCGAATCGACGCTCGATCCACACTGAACGCCAACGCTTCCCGCAAAAGCTTATCTTCGGCGGATTGTGTGTCCCGACTAAAGAGCAATGCCACCATCTCCATCGGTGCCGAACTCACGACTCTTCGCCCTTCGGTCGAAACACGATGCGACTGCTCCGGGGCAACCTCGACCAACTCCGACCTTCCCAGCTCGAGCGCGATCAATTGATCATGATAGTTCTTTCCCAACTCGATCTCGATTGCATCGAGGAACGGACGCCCGCCCCAATAGTTCTCCTCGGCTGCCAGCGACAGCTTTTTCGCCGGCTGCCAGTCGGTGATGTGGAAGGGTCCCGTTCCGTTGAGCTTGCCGTCAGAAGTCTTCTTCGCAATGGCATTGCAGGAGAGAGCAAGTTTCAAGGGCAGGTCAGGATCTGGCGCATCGCTCTCGATGATGACAGAGTCCGCATCGGCGATTACATTCCACGAGGGGTTGGCGTTGCGCAACGCAGAGGCCGCAATTTCAGGAGTGAATGCTGCTCCGTCGTGGAACTTGACGCCACGCCGAAGCCGGAACTGCCAGCGCCGACTGCCTGACGACTCTTGCCATGAAGTTGCCAGAGCTGGACGCACCCGGCCGCCATCATCGGTGGTAACCAGCGTCTCAAAAATCAGCAGCGCGAGATTACGGCTGGCGAAGGAGTTCGGCTGCGTACAATCCCCGGAACTTAACGACGAGGGTGCCGCACGCACGGCGACGTGAAGCGTGCCGCCGTATTGCGGCCGTGTCTCCGCGCTTGCGGCCAGCGAGCCCACGATTATCGACGCAAAGATCACGCTACTGGTTACAAGCCACTGCCAGCCGAAAACTTTCATAATTCCCCGTCTCTCGATTCCTCGCAATTGCAACTGCAGTGTCGCCCTTCGCCTCCGTCCACAACGCCGTCACTTCCCCAGCGAAGTCCACGCCCGTGCTCACCGGAACGGGGTCGCGATCGGGAAACTCATACGCCCGAATCGAGTCCTCTGCCTGGTCTGCGGAACTCGTCGCCAACACCTGCCACCCTGCACCGCATGAAGTCCGCACACTCGCCAGGTCGGCGCCCCAACCCAGCTTAGCGGTCAGGTCAGTGAAGCCATCGACCATGTGAACCTGTCCATCTGTCGATGCGAAAAGCCAGAGCACATATTTGTCTCGAGGCAGGGGAGCAGCTGAATAGAATTTGGCTACGGTGGTAAATTTCCCCACACCAGGGGCCAAAGCGCCGATGAAAAAATTGCGCGTGGGCGCGAAGAAGGCGCTCATCTGCGCGATTGAGAGTGGAGTTGCGGCAGAAGCGCCAAAGCTTGGGAAATTCGTCGACGTCCCGCTCCATGCTCCGATCACCAGCGGCCAGGGATCGTCGCTCTCGCGACAACTCAGCGATAAGGGGAGGTTTGTGGTGCTGCGGCACAACATGCCCGGAAGATAAACATCGAACAGGTGATCCTTTGCTGCAATCAATCGTCCCCGCAGATCGCGCGGCCATGGCCGCGAATGAGTCAGACTAAGCATCTGCTCCTGCTGCCACTTTCCCCCTTGCGACCGGTAAAGCGAGACTTTTTCTGCGTCGAGCACCGCGATGCGCGTGGGAGCGACACTTTCTTCCAGCACCGCCACATCCAGAATCCGCTCCTCTTGTGCCCACAGCGGAATCTTCCGCAGGCTCAGCGGCACGGAGTCCCGCGGCACGGCCGGGCCGTCCGCGCGCGGCGGTGAAACCATCACCACCGCAGCCTCACCCGCGGCCTGGCGAACCTGCGCCACCCACACATAGAAACGCGGATTCTCCGAAAGCGTGATCGCGACCGAGGCAGCCGCCTGCTCTGGCTTCACGAACCGGAGTCCCACGGATTCAAGTGCTGCACGCAATCCGTTGCCGATCACTTCATTGTCACGTCTGCCCAGCGACGAACGGTTTTCCAGCGTCAAAGTCACAGCTCCTGGGCCGGTTACTGCGACAATCTTTCGAGCCAATTGTTGCTCGGGCATGCTCCAATCCACCGCCTGCACAACAACCACAAGAATGACAATCAAAGAAAGAATTTGCAGGGCAAGGCGGAAGCCAGGCGCAAGGCGTAAGGCGCGATTCACCATGTTTGGGATGGCCGCATTATAAACTGTGCTGCGCATAGGGCCGCTTCCTCGCTCTGTACTGTTTGGACACCACCCCGAACCGTCGCGGCAGCCCGCCGGAGTTATCACGCCCAAACGAGCCGCCGTAACTTACTCGCCTGCAAAAAAACGCTATCTCGGATGTATCTACGGCTGCTCGTCCTGGCTCGCCTGGTTGGCCACATTCATGCTGCGCAGCACGTCATTGGCGAAAAAGAATTTGCCGTCGGCGGGAACCATCATGATCTGCAGTTTGTCGGAAAGCTTCTCCGCCACGATTTTGTTAATCAATAGCGGATTCTGTTTCAGGATCGCAGCCTCACTCTGCAACCGCTCGGCATCGGCCGCCGCCGTCACCCGGATCCGGTCGGCTTCCGCCGCCGACAACAGCTTCCGCCGTTCATTCTCGGCTTTGCTGTCGATCACCTTGGCTTGGGCCGCAGCTTCCGCGTTCTGAATTGTCGCTTCCTTGCGTGCTTCCGCTTCCAGCCGGCTCTGCTGAATTTGTTTTTCCTTCAACGGCAAGGTGTACTGCATCGCGTCGGCTTCGCCTTTTGCTTGCAGCACATGCACCTGCGCTTCGCCCTCCGCTTGTTTGATCTGCTGCACTTTAGTCGCTTCGGCCTCCAGCTCTGCGATGCGAACTCCTTTCTGCTTCAGTTCGGTCTCCACGCCCATGCGGTCGTTCTCTTGCTCTTTTAGCAGCAAGGTTTCCAGCCCCTTGGCATACTCCTGCGGCAATTGGATATCGCGCAGCATCACTTCTTTCACAACGATTCCGTCCCCAGCCAGCTTCTGCGTAATCATTCCTGCCGCGCGCTTCCGCACTTCTTCGCGCTTGGCAGAAAAAACATCCCGCACGGTATAGTTTGGGACCAGCTCGCGCCACACGCTGGCCACCGTCGGCGGAACGATCTCCTTTTCCACCGGATGTGGCAGATTACCCTGAATGTAGTCCAGCCGATTGGGATCGAGCCGGTAACGCACCGTAATCGCGAGGCCGAGTGTCAGCCCTTCCTTCGCCTGCACGTCGAGAAGCTGACCCTTCGTCGAAACATTCGCGGCCGCAGTCTTCCCGTCTTCCGAGGTGCCCGTGGTGAAGACTTGGTCTCGGGTATCGAACAGCGCGACGTCTTCCACCAGGGGCATCACGAAATGCACGCCCGGATAAAGAGTTCCTGGCAGCGTCCCGCTAATCTGGCTCACACGAACTCCGGCCATGCCGCTCGGCACCACCACGATGCTGAAAGCCACCAGCAGCGGTCCCCACGCCAGCAGTGCCAGAGCCAGAGATGTGCGCCAGCGAAGTTGAGGACTCGGCTCGACCGATCCTGCTCCCGTCACAGCCAGCGCGCGGCGGTACAACATTTCGCGATAGAGGTCATACGCCAGAATGCTCACGGCCACGAGAATCATCCCGAGACCACCCACAACCAGCAAATACTTCAACGCCAGCATTGTCTTTCTCCTTTGCGCTTCAGCGCCTCTGCTCTGACTTCACCTGCACCGCCTGCCGGGCAAAGAACACGCGGAACACCTGTCCGAAAATCAGTTCTTCCGCCAGTAATGCCACCGCCAGCGAGAAGATCAGACCTCCAACAACCGCCAAGAATGTGATTGCCATCTGCATGATGCCCCTCCCTAGAACTGCTCACCCTTTCCTTGAGCAGGCCGCTAACCGCCACGTATGTCGCTGATTCAAAAGAGCGATTTCTATTTTCGCGACGCGCTCGTGTGTTCACGAGGACACGCCGTGGTGGATGAGACACGCGAAGCAGCTCTACTCTGCCAGCAGATCGGACTGAATCCATCGAGGTTTCACTAACCCAGGTTCCACTAACCAGGTCTCGCTGACCCAGGTTTGACAACGCCCATGGGTTCACCTATCGTGCTGGCGACAAAAGGGTTTTTGGCGTGGAGGAGACAAATGGCCGAGGGACCGCAACCAACCGCCGGATTTCACAGATTCGTTGGGTTATGTGATGACGTTCTTGCTCTTGGCAAAGACTTTGCCATCGTTCTTTTCGTCGTGCTTTTCTTGTTTTTTGGAACCTACCTGCGCCAGAAGCTCGACGCGCTTGGAATTACAAAACTGGGACCGATCGAACTGGGAGAGGTTCAGAGATCGAATGCCCAATCCAAAGTCGCGGCCTCGCAGGTGAATACAATTCAACAAAAGCTTAGCGACATAGAATCGAAGCTCTCTGAAGTAGATCCGCATAATGCAAGCGCCCCCACACAAATCGCCACGTTGAAGGGCGAGATCGGGGCGTTGAAAAGTCAGGCAACATCGGCGGAGGAATCGTTGAAGACCAGTCTGCTCTCACAGCAGGACATAATTCAGAAGGCGGCTCCACAACTCGCGGAGAGTGTCGGATGGATGTATGCCGGGCAGGTCGACGAATCGAAGAAAGCCTGGGCCGGGATCGGCGCCAAGAATATCTCCCCAGTCCCGCCTACTCCCGACTTCCGCCCGGGACAGACTCTCACCGTGACGTCCGATGTTTACTTGCACAGTAATCCTCCTGGTGGGAGTTGGCACACGCAAGGCGATGTCGTGTCTGTTCTGAAACAGGGTGATCGAGTGCAAGTCGTAGACTTCGATATGAATTCGCCGGCCAAGACCGGCGGGTGGTTCCTGTGGCTGCGGGTGAAACATTCCGCGTAACGATCTTGGCGAAGGAATGACTGCCGGTAGTTTCGCCTGCGCCTCCGTTGACTTCGCCCGTCTCTCGTCGTATCGTTGGCGCGCTATGAACGTAGTCAAAGCAACTCGCCAATTTGAGGACTGGCTCGGCCGCCACACCGACATCGTCAAGCGAGATTTGCGCCTCAAACACAGCAACATGAAGGCCGCGATTTTTCCCTTCCTGCGTGCCACCTATTACCGCTGGGCGCAGATCTGGCCGAAGGTATGTCCCGATCTTGCCAAGGCTCCGCATGTGCTTGCCGTGGGCGATCTCCACGTGGAAAACTTCGGTACATGGCGCGACATTGAGGGCCGCCTGATCTGGGGCGTGAATGATTTCGACGAAGCCTCTCCTTTGTCGTATGCCAATGATCTGGTCCGTCTGGCGGTGAGCGCTCACTTGGCGGCCGAAGCGGGTCATCTGGCGCTCAAGGAGAAAGGTATCTGCGACTCCATCCTTGAAGGCTACAGCGACTCGTTGCGAGGTAATGGCCGAGCCTTTGTGCTCGGAGAACACAATAGCTGGCTGCACCAGATCGCCCAAAGCAAACTGCGCGATCCGATCCGCTTCTGGGAGAAGATGGATGCTCTTCCCGTCGTGAGGGCAGGCATTCCGGTCAGCGCCATCGATGCCCTTGAGCATCTGATGCCGGCCCGCAATCTCACCTATCGTGTGGTACGTCGAGTCGCAGGACTGGGAAGCCTGGGGCATGCCCGCTTCGTCGCGATTGCGGAGTGGGCTGGTGCAAGAATCGCGCGCGAAGCCAAGGCGATGGTCTATTCCGCCAGCCACTGGGCAGAAGATGAGAATTGTCCGGCGGAGATTTTCTACCAGACTCTCATAAGCCGCGCTGTGCGCTGCCCCGACCCCTTCGTCCAGTTGCGTGGACGATGGATTGTTCGCCGTCTCGCTCCCGACTGTTCTCGTATCGAATTGGCTGCTCTCAGCGCTCCGGGCGCGGAGTTGCGTCTGCTCCACGCCATGGGATGGGAAACCGCGAATATTCACCAGGGAACCAGCTCGGCCCGCCGCCTCATTCTTCGCGACTTGGAGAAGCGGAAGGCGAAGTGGCTCCACGCCGCCACAGCTGACATGCTGAAGGCCGTCCGTTCTGACTGGGAAACCTGGAAAGAAGACGGGTACCTCTAGCTGGTTCGGACAACGGCCCTTTTGGGCGGCGCAGCGCTTCAGCGCTGCGATAAGGCTTTCCTTTCGTCCGTGGCTTTTAGCCGCTGGGGCAAAGTACCCGATTCGACTTTTCCCGCGAGCTACCGGGAAGACTTGGACTCAGGCAACTTCGCTGAACGCCACTTTTGGCGCGACAGATACGCTGGCGACCGGCCGCCGTGCTGGAGCGAGCTGAATTCCTTGCTCCCGACTGTAAATCAGCGTCCACTCAGTCGCACAACGGTCACACAGCCAGTAACGTTCCACCCGCCGTTTTGGCCGCGCACGAAGAAATGGAGGCGGTGCTGCCTCGCCCGGTTGGCCGCCAAGATCTGTTTCTACCAGGAACAACTTTCCCTCGCTCAGTCTGAGGAATGGTTTAGAACATCCTGTGTTGGCGCAATGACTCAGCATCGTCTTCCTCCGCATTCTGCAGCATCAGGAAAATCACACACTCAGAGTGAGTGGTCCTAAGCATTTGGAAGGCCAGGGGTTCCTCTGTTCGGGTACCTCTGTTTCCCCGGTCCCGGTATATTCTGGCAGGAGCACACGTGGCCGATCGCAAATCTGCTGCCGACTGATCGGCAGTGGTGCCGAAGGGCCGTCACCGAGAGGCGCCATGAATACAGATCCTTGCCCGTTTGCAGCCAGGCCAGCTACCATCTTCACGCATGTCCCAGCAGGTCCTACTCTGTCCGCCAAGTTATTTTGACGTTGTGGACCAGAAGAATCCGTACATGTCGGGAAAGTCCCCGGTGGACAGCGTCAAAGCAAGCGCCCAGTGGCAGGCCTTGTGTGCCGCTCTCGAGGAAAGTGGATACGAAGTCGTAACCATCGATCCGGCTCCGGGCTTGGAAGACATGGTTTTCGCTGCCAATCAGGCCTTTGTCGGCTACAAGGAAGGTATCGGTAGATTTGTGGTGCCCAGTCGCATGGTCTACCCTTCACGCCAGCGCGAGGTGGCCTTCTTTCTGGATTGGTATCGTCAGAGAGGCTATCGGGTCATCGAACTGGATTTTGGCGGCGACTACCTTGAGGGTCACGGAGATTTCCTCTGGCATCCGGACGGCTCACGAATCTACGCTGGCTACGGCTTCCGCACCACTCGGGGCGGCGTCGACAAATTCACTGCCGCCATGTCCAAAATGGGAGTTTCCGTCATTCCTTTGCAACTTGTGGATCCCTATTGCTACCACCTCGATACCTGTCTCTGCCCACTGAACGACGAGGCCGTCCTCGTCTATCCAGACGCGTTCTCTCTGAGCGCCCTGAAGGTGCTGCCTGAATACTGGAAGCGAATCCATGAGTTGACAGCCGATGAGGCTCACAAGCTCATCGGCAACGGAATCGTAGCCAATGGAAGGTACATCGCGCCCTACCGGACTGCTCACCTGGACGCAATTCTCAGCCAGGAGAGCCTGACCCCGGTCGTCGTAGACACATCCGAATTCGAAAAAGCCGGCGGCAGCGCTTTCTGCATGAAGACGTTTCTCCCCTGAACGGTCATCTTCGGGAACAGCCGCGACCGTGCGGTAGCCCATGCAACTCTTTGACTCAATGCACCATGAGTCCCGTAACCGCCACCACAATCCCGACTGCTCCCAGCACCATCCCCACACTCCAAAATATCCGCTTCCCTGACAGCAGTGTGATGGAGGTAATTACCAGCCCGATTTCCAAAAACACTTCCGCCAAGTCAAAGCGGTCCGCGCGAGTCCGTTCGGTTGCAAACTCGCGCTCCAGCTTGCGAGCCTCGCCCTCAATTTCCTTCTGCTCGTTCTTATAGTGTTCTGCCTCTTGTGAATACTTTTCCCGTAGCTTGGCCACCGCCGCGGTATCGGTCGCGGTAGTCACCGAGGTCAGATCGGCAAAGAGTTCATCGTTATGCCGCCGAATATTTTTCGCCTGGTAAAAGGCCCACTGATCCGTGGACTTGGTCTGAAGCACAACTTCTTCCGTGTGGGCGCGATGCCCGCCCAGCGAAACCACCGACACCAGCACGGCCAAGACCGCCATGGTCAGCGATACTGGCGCCATGCTGGGATCGTGCTTGGCATGTTCTGCATGTTCCTGCAGTTCATTCAGCTCTTCCGAACTCATCTACCTATCCTCCTGAGTTGAAACAGGGTCTTCATCGTCACCACGATAACTCGATACGATAACCGATTCACTCCCCCATCACCTTCACAATCACGCGCTTATCCCGCTGGCCGTCGAACTCCGCATAAAAAATCCTTTGCCACGTGCCCAGATCGAGCTTGCCCGCCGTGATTGGGACGATCACTTCATGATGAATCAGCAGCGCCTTCAAGTGAGAATCCCCGTTATCTTCGCCGGTTTCGTGATGCTTATAGTTCTTGCGAAATGGCGCCGGATGCTCCAGCCACTGATCGATGTCTTCAATCAATCCGCTCTCGTTGTCATTCACGTAAACCCCGGCAGTGATGTGCATGGCCGAGGCCAGCACCATGCCTTCCTTGACCCCACTTTTCTTTACAATCTCCTCCACCTGCGGCGTGATATGCACGTAAGCGCGATGAGTTTTTGTATGAAACTTCAAATATTCGGTTAGAACCTTCATTCCGCCAAATCCCCTCGGAGAAATCCCGCACTTCCGTGCCGCACGGAGGGCTCGTTACCTGCGTTATGCCTCGACGGCGCTTGATTACAGACAACCGGCAGATGCATGGTCATAATAGCGCTTGTGGAGGTTTGTTCGTGATGTTGCGACTTGATTATCTGTCTTGCGTGCTGACGGTTCTCTCAACCGTCCTTATCGGTCGAAGGTATTGGGAGGGATGGGTGCTGGCGGGCATCAACAGCGCCATTGTTTGCGTCATCGGCTTCAGAACATCACAAATCGGATTCATCCCCGCGAATCTATTCTGCATTGTTCTCTACGCTTTTAACCTGCGCTCCTGGAGGAAGGCCGAGGAGTCCTGATCGGATTCCTACTGCCGGCTGACGTGCAGCGTGGGGGGTGGATCCCTGCATCCCTTCACCAGACTCCAAAAATTGACGTGCACGGATCTTCCTTTTCGCGCATAATTCCATGCTCCCTCCATGGACACATCGCATAGTGATCTCGAAGCCATCCGGCAGATGCTTGCCGAACTCACCACCCGGGTGTATCGAATCGAGCGCAAGCTCGGGATGGACTCCGAGTCTGCTGTTCGGGCGCCCGCAGGCACACTCGCTCAGCCTTCACCGCCTAAGCCTTTGGTGACGAATGCAACGGAGGAGAGGAAAGCACTGCCAATCCCCCCACCTCCTCCCTACATCCCGCCGCGGGTGAAAACGGCGCTTAAGACTGAGCCTGAGACCGATCTTGAATCGCGTATTGGCTCGCACTGGCTCAATCGCATTGGCATCGCCGCACTGCTGATCGGGATTTCTTATTTCCTCAAGTTCGCTTTCGACAACAACTGGATCGGCCCCGCCGGAAGAGTGACGCGAGCGCTTCCGCGCTAAGGATTACAAGGCTTTTTCTTATTCGCTCAAAGCGGTAGGGATTGGCGCGCTCTATCTGTCGTTGTGGGCGGCATTTCAGCTTTACAGTCTGATTCCAAGCAGCGCGGCCTTTGTCATGATGCTGGCGGTGACGGCGTCGACAGCGGCAATGGCCTTGGCGCAGGATGCGCAACTTCTCGCGGCGTTTGCTCTTACTGGCGGCTTCACTACCCCGCTTCTCCTATCGACTGGACAGAACCGGGAAGTGGCCTTGTTCTGCTACGTTGCCCTTCTCGATCTGGGGGCCTTGTTCCTGGTTGTCTCCAAGCCCTGGCGCCGGCTTCTGGTCATGAGCTACGCGGGTACGCTGTTGCTGTATGTCGGCTGGTATTCCAGCTTTTACACCCGCAACCAGCTCACTCTCACCCTCGCTTTTGCCACGCTGTTCTTCGCCATATTTGCGATCGCGCCTCTGGTCACGTTGCAGCCGGAAGACGAAGCTCCGCTGTTCGTTTCGATTCCCGCGGTGCTGGCTTTTGTGAATGCGGTGGTCTATTTCCTGCAGGCCTACGTCATGATCGAAGAAATCGACAAGACTCGCATGGCATGGTTCGCTCTAGGCCTGGCCGCGGTTTACATCTTTCTCAGCCGGCAGGTTCAGACGAGACAGGTTCAGGGCAGGAAGATCACGCCCGGCGGCACGCAGGTCTTGCATTTTCTCCACTTGGCGGTCGCCCTCGGTTTCATAACAGTGGCGATTCCCATTCGGCTCGATGCCCACTGGATCACGATCGGATGGTTCGTAGAGTCTGGAGTACTGCTCTGGGTGGCGGATCGCATCGAGTCTGAGCTGCTGAACGTCTTTGCTCTGGCCGCTCTCGCTCTGGGAGTGATGCGGCTGCTGGCGATCGACAATTTTTACACCACGCAGCTCATCTTCAACATGCGCATGGCAACCTATACGGTGGCCGTTGTAGTGCTGGGGGCAGTCACTTGGTACGCCGCGCTCCGCACCGATGAAGTCGGGCGCACGGTTGCCGCGGTCGCGCTGGTTGCCCTGAATGTCCTCGCCCTGATCGCGCTGAGCCACGAAGTGGCGGATTACTACGCCAGGCAGATCACCGCGCTCCAGTCGGCACGCGGCCGCTGGATTCCTGCCTACGCCAGCGATTGGCGGCGTATCCAAATCGAGCGGGACTTCACCTACTCGGCTCTGTGGATGGCCTACGGAGCTATGCTGATGATCGTTGGTTTCTTGCGCCGTTCCGCATTTGTCCGCTGGCAGGCTTTACTGCTTATCGCCGCGACTATTGTGAAGGTCTTTGTCTATGACGTTTCTCAGCTCGATCGCGGGTACCGCATTGTCAGCTTCATCGTTCTCGGAGTGTTGCTGCTGGCAATTTCATTCGTTTACCAGCGGGATTGGCTTCAGCTCTCGAAACGGAATGCGCCGGAGAATACAGAAGGGAACCCGGCCAGCGCATGAAACACGGGTTACTTTTTCTAT
>WNFI01420201.1_pt1 | contig 30466 bp, 20 predicted proteins | sample 5400471 | NCBI WGS metagenome assembly WNFI01 (sample SAMN13153348, study PRJNA577476) | soil metagenome | isolation source: 100 cm saprolite on Douglas fir-dominated hillslope | place: USA:California | collected 2013-09-17
TTTCCCGTCGCTGCGCAGACAGAGAGACCGATGAGCGGCAGTAATCCGCCCAACACGCCGTTGCCGACGTGATATGGCAGCGAGAGCGAAGTGTAGCGAATCCGCGCAGGAAACGCTTCCACTAGATACGCAGCAATCGGCCCGTAGATCATGCAGATGTACATCACTTGCACCCACACTAAGAATACGAGCATAGGCAGATTCGGTTTCGGCGCTTCTTTCGCTGGCACCTGCGCGTGCGTCGCCGGATCAAGAGTTATCGCGGTCAGGCTGACTGCACCAGTCACCTTGTTCCTCGTGGACTTTACCGTCACCACGTTGTTTCCCGCGGCCCGTTCCATGGCTTTGTAAATGGGAAGGTAGGTAACCACTGCGAGCAGGCATGCGGCCATCATCAGCCACTTACGCCCGATTTTGTCTGACAACGAGCCGCAGATGGTGACGAAAGGCATGCCGATGAGCAATGCTACAGCGACGACGATATTTGCTGTCTTCCGGTTCACCATAAGAATTGTCTGTAAGTAAAACAGCGAATAAAACTGTCCCGTGTAGGCTACGACGCCCTGCCCCGCCGTCACTCCAAAAAGTATGATGAGCACCCTTCTAAGATTCTTCCCGCTTGCGAATGAATCTTTCAGCGGCTGTGTGGACGTTTGTCCGGTGCTCTTGATCGTCGCAAAGATCGGTGACTCCTTCATCTTGAGCCGGACATAAAGTGAGACGAACACTAAGAGAATCGACAGCAGGAAAGGAATTCTCCAGCCCCACACACTGAACGCCTCTCGACTCATGGATTGTTCCGCAAGTAGGATGACAATTAGCGAAACAAACAGACCGAGCATCGCCGTGATCTGAATGAAACTGGTGTAGAAACCTCGTTTGTGATCTGGAACATGTTCCGCCACATAAACAGCCGCGCCGCCATACTCGCCTCCTACAGCCAACCCCTGCAAGATGCGGATGACAATGAGGGCAATAGGAGCAAACCACCCCGCTGTCTCGAATGTGGGGAGCAGACCAATGAGTGCCGTCGCTCCACCCATGATGGAGAGCGTCGCGAGGAAAGCATACTTGCGCCCAACGAGATCGCCGATCCGCCCAAAGAAGAGCGCCCCGAACGGCCGCACTACAAATCCCACGGCGAAAGTAGCCAGATAAGCGATATAAGCGAAAGTTTCGTTTCCGGGCGGATAAAACTTCAGCGAAAGGACCGCGGTCAAGCTCCCAAAAATGTAAAAGTCATACCACTCGATCATCGTCCCTGCGGCGGAGGCCACAATCACACGCCAAATGCCGTAAGCAACACTCCCCTCAGATCTAATTGCTGCCGGTCGACTTGCCATCCGGCCTCCTGTTGGAGTTTCCTCGTGCAGGTGCAGAGGTAACCGAGCCGGGCTTTTGCACCAGGTTCATAGAAGGAGTTTTTATATCACAGGCATGAGCGGTGAAGACGGATTTGGAAGGACAATTTCGGGGGAGTTTTCTATGACGCAAACACAGGGCATTGCATCCAAGTTGGGAAGCCGAAATTCAACTGCTACTTAGACTCCTAACGAGTCGATACTGGGTCTGCCACTAAATCATTCGACTGCCGCAAAGGTCGCTCTGCCGCTTGATCCAGGCACTCACACAGCCTGGTCACGAGTTCCTGCACGTGGTGTTCAATCAGCGAAGCTCCAGGACTCATCGACATAGAGAAAAACTGCACGCCTCCCTGCGCCACCTGTCCCCAACCGCTCAGAGGATCCCCGAATCCTGCCAGGCGCCGCTCAGTCAGGAAGAGCGTCAGTTCGCCAGAATATGGTTTAACGGGTGACTCTCGAGATTGGAAAAGTCACGACAAGTATAAAGAGACATTTGCAAGATTGCTGCGCGATTTGAAAGCTTCGGAGTTGCGAAGATAGGATTTCACGGGGAAGAACGGAATACGATTCCATGCGCGATGCTCGATGCTAGGCACGAGAGCGCAGAAACTTTTTGACCCAAATCCGCAATTTCAATCGATCAAGAGCTCGCACAATGGCCCGAGACAAAAGGTCCAGCGCGGAATGAAGAACAACAAGAAAGAGAATCCTTCCACTTCGGCGGAAATGGTAAACGTCCGCACAGCGAACACTCGCAGTTGCGAAGAATCGTTTTAGATCCCCCTCTCCCTCCGTAAAGTCAAAAATGCAGGAATCACGTTGCGAAAAAAGCTTCTCGAAAACCAAACAAAATAGCACAGTTCCCGGGGACCAGGACCGGAACTCAGGGTCATAGCCTACATATCGATAGAGCGAAACGCCGGTATTCGTCAGGGTACACAACATATAGGCGATCGCCCTTCCGCGATAATAGAGCAGATAACCTCGAGTCAAACCACGACTCGCTAATTCGAGAACCTCTTTCTGAAAATCCTCGCCCTTCGGAAGCCCGGCATTCAAGAGACGTTCCTGGTAAGTGAGCGCAGAAACTTGCAGCGCCACACGATAAAACTGTTGCATATCTTCGGCGGTGCGATACTCCCGCCAATCGGCCCGGCCACCAGAGGACTCCGCGAATTTCCTCACCTTTCGCCGTAGAGTGTTGCGCGATTTCGAGGAAAATTTGCGCAGGTACTCCTCAAACGAAGACTGCATCGCGATGTAGAAGCGCTGGTATTGCGTTGGCACATACTGGATCGAATCAGGAAGGAGGCGCAGTTGCGGCGGAGCTTCTCGCACTGGCAGGGAACGCACGAGGAATCCATCTGCCGTCGGAGGGATCTGTTCGATAGCCATCGCAGCCTGTCCCGGATTGCCTAACAGGTCCGTAAAATGCGCATCCAGGGTGAACATCGAGAACTGCGTAGCGAAGAGGCGAATTTCCCCCAGTAGGAATTTCAACTCGACTCTCTTTTCGCTCCAACGGCCTTGCGCTAGAGAATGATCCGAGTGAGCCCTAGCAATCCCGCGGCTTTCGGTTGGTATCCCTTGGTGGCGTGGCGCCTGGCCGGAGAGGTCCACCCCGATGGCAAAGTCGCCGCTCTCCTTGGGTTGGCTGTAAGCGACGCTTCCTTCTGACCGAATGCCATTCCGCAGAAAGGTAACCAGCACGCGAGTTCCAGCTAGCCAGCGCCGCACGGCGGTAACGCGTGCACCGTGTAGCCTCACGTTCTCACTGAGCGTCATTTCCTTAGGCATAGATTCGCCTGGGCGAAAGCTCCGCTGCCAGTATCGTCGGGATACGCTTGTGGGATCGCCCGTCGGGCCGACGGGTTAGAACGAGCGCGAGCATAAACCTTGACGACCTCCCGGACTGGCAGGATGCCCCAAGCGTCAACTGTCTCTAACTAATAGCATTCACATCACCTAAAATCAATACAGTATTTACCCTAAAATGGCGGGGTTGAACATCTTAAAGCGAAAACGGTAATTGTGCAGACGGCAACGACTAGCGCGATTGCTGCAATCGTCGATACACAGTTCCGCAGCTCGCGAAGCAGGGCAGTTCGCATTCTCGATTGGGCTCTCCCCAACAGAAGGAATCACCTCTAATCTAACCTCGTATTGCGCGAGGGCCTCCTCCTAGACATCCGCAAGTTTGCGTGCTGGGACCCGCGCCGGCAGCATCCGGCTGGAGGCAGCGCTAGACGCCTGCCAGTGCCCATCGCGCTGTTATCTTCGCGCCCAGGATCTCCAGGTGAAGTTCTTGCCCTAAAAGCTTATTTGTGCCCCGAACCGCGAAGAGGTCCAGTAGTTGGTAATACGCATTGAGAAAGACGCTATTGATGAGGCGCAGGTGGAATGGAACCGGCCAGCGGATCTCCTGGTGCTGACCTAGATCTCCGCTAACACTGATTGCTAGATTGTTCCCTGCTATCATCGAGGACAGAACTCAACTTTCGCCTGGGGACAGGCGTAACGAAATCTGAGGAATGGGCTTTTCAGGAGGACAGACTAATGAGTAGGGTTAACCGTGCAATTTGAGTATGGAGTGGTGCCGACCGGAACGGCAAAGACCATATCTGGCTTGCAACTGCTCACCGCAATTATGGAGGGTACGCTACCTGCGCCTCCCATTCAAAAGGCCCTGGATTTTCGTCTGGTGGAAGTAGCGCTAGGGCATACCGTTTTTGCTGGAACTCCGAAATTTGAACACTACAATCCAATCGGTTCAGTACATGGTGGATACACGGCCGCCCTCCTCGATTCGTGCATGGCCTGTGCGGTGCACTCTACGCTTGAAGTGGGATACAGCTACGCGACATTAGAAATTAAAATCAACTATGTGCGCGCAATGACCACAGACACAGGTGAGGTACGCGCAGAAGGAAAAGTCATCAATTCAGGAAAGCGCATTGCTACGGCAGAAGGGCGACTTTTTGATTCGGTGGGAAAGCTATATGCACACGGAACCACAACCTGTTTCATCCTTACTCTCTAGACCCTGACCGCGAGCACCAGTTGCCCACCTTCCTAAGAAAACTGAGCAAAGAGCTGCCGCTGGTTGCCAGTAGCCGGTGGCGAGGAAACGAGCCATGAGCCATCATCTCGGCTCGGTTTGCGGTTTCATTGGAGGTCTGAGTGCGAAACGGTTGAGCGGACTATTTGCGCTTATCTCCAACCATGTGACTACGCCTGTAGGGCTAAGGTCCGCTACAAAAATTATTGAAGTATCGGAGCGCGACGTTTTCGAGGCCATAGCAGCTGCCAAAGGCCTGCCCGTAAAGTTCGCCGGCGTACTTCGTCACGCCATAGGGCGAAATCGGCTGCGGCTGCATCGTTTCGATCTTCGGCAGTGTCGGAGTTTCGCCGTAGGCCGAAGAAGAAGCGGCAAAGACCACGCGCTTGACCTTCAACTCCTTTGCGGCAACCAGGACGTTCAGAGTGCCATCAATGTTGATCTTGTTCGTCTCGATGGGGTCCTTAACGGAGCGCGGGACGGATGTGCGGGCGGCGAGATGGAGAACGTACTCCACTTCGTACATGGCATTGCGCACGACCTCGATGTCCGTGATGCTGCCTTCAATGAACCTAATCTTGCTGCGGATTTCGGCGAGGTTGTCTTCCTTGCCGGAAGACAGGTCATCCAGAACAACAGCGCTGTGGGCGCGGCGGACCAGTTCCTCCACCGTGTTTGAGCCGATAAAACCTGCGCCCCCGGTAGCCAGGTAGCGCAAGCGGAAAGCCTCCTGTTTCTTGCGCATTAAGCCCAATCAAAAATAAAAAGTGTCCGAGAATACTCTGTATATCGGCCACTCTTACCTCTTGCATTGGGTTTCGCAACGCCGGCATCTTTTGCGGGCGCAAATAGCCTTGACCTACGCGGTATTTTTATTTTTTTTTCGCCGGATTCCTGCAGCGAGTCCCAATAGGCCAGTGCCGAAAAGCAGTAAGCTGGCGGGCTCAGGAGTTACGGTTGGCTTTCTCTTTTTCGGATTCCCCAATTCCAAAGTGTTACTGCCGATTCCCGCAAAAGCCGCAATACCCGGTACGGCGCCTGTGGGGCGAAAATCCCCCGGACCGCTGGCGTTCGCTGAGAACGTTCCCACAAGCACCATGGGCAACAACCAACCAAAACGTTTGATCGACATTCGGGACAACCTCCGTAGTTCACGTTGGATAGACTTACCGCTTCGTGTTCCTCCTTTAGTGCAATCTGCGTGCCAACCGTGAGCTTCACCTAATATCTTGTAGATCAAAGACTTACGCGCACAGCCGTGTAGTGGATTTGCCAATCCATGGAACGTTTTTTGAGATAGCCGGCAAAACCTTAGACTCTGCCAGTCAGAGGTAATCGCGCCGAGCAGAATCCCATTGGCAGGATTTGTCTTAGCGACTTGGCTTTCCTTTTTTGTCAAAGGCTTCAGACTCCAGATTCCCGGCAAGTTCCCCAAACCGCACCACTTTTGGTTGGGCACACAGTTGGCCCGATCAAACTCAAAGGGGGTGAATCAGCCGAGTCGTGAATGCGGGACCCAATCTGTCAGTTCTGTCAGGTCTTTTCTTCTTTTCATTAAATGGGTTTCAGGATTGGCATACATCGAACAGCAGATGAATCGGTGGCTTTCGAGCAGCTGTTAGACCACCTTCTTGTAGCGACGGCTAGTGTTCCAATGTACTCCTTGCAATTCTCCACCTAACCCAGATTTCCAATTTGCACTCCACGAACGAAACTTGGGAAGTTTATGTTCATCTGTAACTGTGTGGGTTTTGAATGGGATGATCGGATGATCTCCTTAGTAGCAAAGTTGAGAGTTGCGATCTGCTAATCTGCTGATGCCGCTGATGCCGCCGCATCATTAACCTAAATGCTCTCACCTGGTCCAGACGGCCTCAGGATGGCTCAGGATGACGCTTACGCTGATGCGACGGGCGCATCGAAAGCTCCGTGTACCCAGGGAGGACAGCCGATCCGTTCGGCAAGGATACTGTACTAATTCTGTCCCAAGACCAAGTTGTTTGATGCAATCTCAGCTGTTAACCTCCTTGTGATATTGAAATAGGCTAGAACGGGTCCCTCCCCTGAACTCGCTAGACACACACCAAATCGTCGAAAAATCGAATCTGCGTTAGGAGCGAATTTGAAAACCTATCTCATCATTGTCTTCTGTTGTATGATTACGGTTTTTGCACCTCAAGCACAGCCGCAAACCTCCACAACAGAGCTTGTGATAGGTGCACACTGGGACGATGGGACCTATGTCCAAGGAACAGTGACCCTTGGCCAACTGACCGTTTCAGGGCCCGACTTCGTGATTGCCACAAAGGCCTTGTCGAATGGCTGGACCAACGTTTCTGAGCCTTTGCGCGCGGCGACCATGTATAACGTAACTCTTCTTACCGCCGCTGGTCCGCAACTTGTGAAGTTTCCAATCACCACCGCAATGATCAATCCGGGAAACCTCAAGCGGGCCGAGATCGATCTGATTTTTCGCAAAGCTGACAACTCCTTGAAATCTGCAAACGTTACCGTGTCGATGGCGTTTTAGCTGGGCTCTGTTGGCATTTTTTGTTCGAGACTTCCCGTTGAATTCTTTCGGTAGTCGGGCGTCTGTTCGGAACAACTCTCCCAAATCGCTTGTTTTGGAAAGCATTCGTCGAGCAGAGGCCGTTGACGGTGCATGCGCAATTCAGGAGCGTGCAATGATAGATGATCTCTATGACCTGGGCCGCCACTGAATCTTTCTACAAAAAAGTCTTAGCACATGAAGATCTTCGCCACTTTTGAAGCTTCTGGAAAGCGCGCCAAGGTCCTGAATCGCTGAGACGGTTGGAATCCTGACACTCTTCCAACGATCTTTTGAACAGATCGACAATTTGCAGACCTACTCTATGAAGATCTCCCCAAAATTACCTGTTCTGGGGCACTTCTGAGCGCGCCCATATGCGTGGAACGTGAGGGATTTAGGCGCGTGATTCTAGCGAAGTTATTGAAAGAGTGTTTTGTGCCCTGGAAGCGTGTGGCCCCGAGGATTGCTCTGATCAGATCATCCAGCCAAAGGTTTGCCGGTAGACTGGTAGACCGTAAGCGCGCGAGAAGAAAAACAGGTGCGGCAAGGAGGACAGGAGAGGAGTAAGGACCAGGGCTGTTCCTACGAATGCGCCGAGCCGCGGCTACGCAGCGTGAAAGGAACCTGGCCCAGATCGTCTAAAGGCATCGCTAGCAAAGGCATAAGCCAAGTGAGCAATCGAGGACCCAGCGCGGTTCATCAGGTACGCTCGCAATTTGATTTGCAGAGCTAGTGCGGAATGTGAGTGTCTAGCGTCAGAAGAATATGCTTGGTGAATTCTACGGCGCGGTCTTCTGCCTTGTGTGGGCCTTCCTCGGATTCGTATGAAGTCAAAATGCGGACGAGAGCGCCATCCGTACGGTTAAGTCGCACGGAATCCGTTACGAGAAAAATTTTGGCCCAGTATTCGCTGGGCGTTACGCGTCCGTGAGCCTGGTACCAATACAATACCAGCATGCGCTCGGAGCCCTGTCCAACTAGGTAACGATTAACGGTCATGGATGTGCCGTCGTAGCCAGAAATCTGGATTTTGCCAGCCTGCAACGGTGTCCAGCCTGCGCCTGGCAAGCAATTCCGGGGTGAATGAATCGAATCACCTGACCGTTGCGAGGGGTAATAGGCCAGGAAGAGGTTTATGGGAATCTCAGTCCCTCGAGTGTAGTCGCGATCCAGGAAGTCGCCCTTGCCGAGAATTGCGAGCTCTTCTGGAAGCAAGGGGATGTCAGTACCGACCCAGCCATCAATACGAGTGGGAAATGAGGAGAAATCCCGATGCTGCGGCACTATTTCGCGGCTAGCTCTGGCATTTAAGAGTCCAACCGTTGATATCATAATTAGTATTATGGGTAAAAAGTTGCGCCAGGGCGCAAGTAGCTTCATACAATCCGCCGGGATTGCAGGAAGCGATCGGTCCAACCAAAGGCTGAGTGCAAAAGCATGAGCAGCAGAAGCGAGAGAGCAAAGACGACAACCCCAGAAAAGGTATGAAAGAAACCTTCAGCCTTATCGGGACTCCAGTACTCGCCGATGACTCCGCTCCCCATGATGCGCAGGCCGTTCGCGCCAATAGCCACAGGAATTGCGGCCAGCACAATCCAGACTCTTCGCGCAAAGCTAGGCTCTTTGAGGTATCCGTAGATAACCGCGATGGTGATCAACGAAATGAGGAAGCGCAAACCACTGCAAGCCTCCGCTACATCGAGCGCGAGGGAGGACATTTGGATAACGTTTCCTTCGCGCACTACGGGCACGCCAACGAGGGTAAGAAGTGAGCTGCCCAGACGTGACGCCATGAATTGGAGCGGCAGAGAGATTTCATTGAAGATGATTGCTGGCAAAGGAATCATTAAGAAAAGAACAGCCCAAGGGAACAAGAGCACTCGAAAAAAGCTCCATCCCCGGAATTGCACTACGAGCCCCGCTAACACAATCAGAAGGGAGGCGCGGGACAAGAAATTTTCTGCTCCCAATACACCCAACGCCAGGATACCCATCCCTGCAAGAGTAATCAGAATCCCTGACCAACTTGGTGCCGAAGGGAGGCCTCCGAGTCGGTCCTTCATTTTCCACATTACCCAAGCACAAAAGAGTGGAACCACAAAACCGTGCGAGTAATTGGGGTCGTGCCACCACTGTCCAGCCAGATCGGTTAGAACAGAAATGTAGAGTGCTCCAAGAGGAACGCCGAGCAGACACAATTGCATCAACCCCTGGGTGGTACGGCTAAACATATTGTCGTTGTTGCGTGGGGAACTCTCGGAACTAGGATTCATCTAGGACGGCTAGACCTCATTCCGGTTTATGATAGTAGCAATTGCGCTGCCAAAATTAGACCGTCGACGTCGAAAGGTTATCCCTTGCGAACACGGAAGGATCACCGAAATCTGGCTTAACTTATTTAACATGAATGACTTGCTATAGACTTCAGTCTCCCCGGCGCTAGTTTTGCGGTATACAAGGCGTTTGTTCACCAACTCTGCCAGTTAGGAGTCTCTGAGTCCCAGTTAGATGGAACATTAGGGAACTTCCTTAGACTCTTTCAATGGACTGGGAGGTCAATGGCAACAGCATCGCAGCCTGCAGGTTCACTAAACCGCTTTTTTTCAATTACTTACGCCATGTCCGGTGGGATTGGCTTACCCAAAAAGTGCTGGCATCTTTCTTGCACCGGGCATGGCGTGGTTCGAATATTCAATTCCTATGTACCAGCCCGCTCGCTCATCATGCTCTTGGGCGAGATTGCAGTGGTTTGTCTCTCTTTTGCGTTAGCGATCCTCCTCTCCTTTCGTGGGGAAAGTGGGGCCGTTTTCATCAATCAGCAGGCCATTCTCAAGATTCTAGGAGTTGCAGCTCTCGCTTTCCTTTGCTCCCATTACCTCGAGCTGCACGACCTACGACGGTTAAATAGTCAGGGCCAGATTCAGTCCCGTATCCTGATGCTGGTAGGGATCCTATCTTTTATACTAGCAGCGGTCAGTTATGTTTTTCCGGGGTTTAAGGTTGGGCGCTACGTATTCTTGACAGGCCTATTCATCTTGGCGGTCGCCTGGATGTCCTGGAGATGGGCGTGTGTCCGCCTAATTTCTCTCCGGGCGCTAAGAGAGAAAGTGTACCTTTTAGGGAACGGGGAGCGCGCGCTCCGAATCCGCGAGGCTATCGAATCGCGTTCTGAGCTCGGAATGGATTTAGTTGGCGTTACAAGTTGCGATAATATAAACTTCAATAATATATCGCTTGCGGAGACGTTAAAGAATCTTGGGGATCGGCGGGCAGTTGATCGAGTGATCGTCGCGCTAGCGGACCGTAGATCAGTTATGCCTGTGACTGAACTATTGGATATCCGCCTTCGTGGAATACGAGTGGACGACGGAACTTCGATTCTCGAGAAGGTAACCGGGAAAATCGAAATTGACGAATTGCATCCGAGCTGGCTAATCTTTGGTGACGGATTTCGCTTGACCCAGCGCCACTGGTTTCTGCGACGAAATATCTCAACGCTGCTCGCGTTGGTGCTTTCCATACTGACCCTGCCTTTGATTCCAATTATCGCCTTGCTTATTAAGCTCACGTCTCGGGGACCCGTACTCTATCGACAAAAGCGCGTGGGTTTGCGAGGCCAGGTTTTTGATTGTTTCAAATTCCGCACCATGCGGAGTGATGCCGAAGCGGATAGCGGTCCCACTTGGGCCAGCGATGATGATCCTCGGATCACGCGGTTCGGAAAATTCCTGAGAAGGTCACGTTTGGATGAGATTCCGCAAATCTGGAACGTATTGCGTGGAGACATGGCATTCGTGGGCCCCCGCCCTGAGAGACCGGAGTTTGTGGCGAAGCTCAGCCAGGAAATCCCCTACTACAACGTGCGACATGCGGCTCGCCCAGGAATCACCGGATGGGCCCAAATTAACTATGGTTACGGATCGTCTGTCGAGGAAGCAAAAGAGAAATTACGTTTTGATCTTTATTACATTCGCAATATCTCTGTGACGCTCGATTTGTTGATCGTGTTTTACACCCTTCGGGCTGTGATCATCGGCCGGGGAGTGCGGTAAAGAACGGCAGTCCATCCGTCGACGAGCACCCTGGAGAGCACCTCTGGAGCTAACGATCAAAAGATGTTGAAGATATGACCACAGAAATCAAAAGATCATTGAAAGTCCTGGTGTTGGACGAAGAAATCCCGTTCCCACCGGATTCAGGAAAGCGCATCCGCACCTGGAACCTGTTGAAACGGCTAGCTAAAAATCATACCGTTCATCTTCTATGCTATGGCCGGCCGGAAGATGCCTCTTGCGAGGCTCTCCGGTCGGAAGGTGTGGTGTTACACCTTGTGGAAGCTCCGAGAACCTTGACGGGCTTTGCTCTCTATATCCGGCTCTTGGCGAATCTGTTCTCTCGTTATCCTTTTTCTGTGACTAAGCATTACTCTCCCCGCTTTCAAAAAACGCTAGACGATCTGCTGAGGAGTGAGAACTGGGACCTTGTACAGTGTGAATGGACACCATACGCAAAGTTCCTTTCCAAGGTCAATGTCGCGACATTGATCGCCAGTCATAACGTGGAATCCCAGATTTGGCAAAGACGGGCGGAAAATAGCGACGGGTTCATCAAGCGAGTTTTCTTTCGCTTGCAGGAATGGAAGATGGCTTGGTTTGAACGCCGTTGCTTGCGCCAGGCAGGAGCGGTAACCGCGGTGACCGAAGCCGACGCCCAGATGATGAAAAGTTGGGGCGTCGAACGAGTCACGGTGGTTCCGAACGGCGTTGATCTCGAGTTTTACGATTTGGCACCAGAGCGCGAGAACAAGAACGAAATTCTCTCCATCGCCTCGCTAGATTGGTTTCCCAACGCGGATGCAATTGATTACTTCACGCGAGAAATCCTGCCGTTGATCCATGTCAGGAGGCCGGATGCGATCCTTCGGGTAGTAGGGCGCCGACCGCCAGAGTGGTTGAAACGGAAACTCTCCGAATTGCCGGGAGTCGATTTCGTGGGAGAAGTTGACGACGTCCGACCGCACCTGGCGCGCGCCACCGTGGTGGTTGTGCCCTTGCGTATCGGCGGGGGAAGCCGCCTGAAGATCCTGGAAGCCTTAGCGGCTGGGAAAGCCGTGGTATCCACTTCAATCGGAGCGGAGGGTCTGGAGTTGGAATCTGGGAAAGACCTGCTGACAGCAGACTCCCCGCATGAATTCGCCCGGCGGATTACCGAACTTTTGGAATCACCGCTGGAACGGCGAGAGTTGGGTGAGAAGGGAAGGAAATTGGTTACCCAATGCTTCGGCTGGGACGGAATCGCCAGAGGGCTAGAGGCCGTCTGGTTGAGAACCGCGCAACTCAGGGTAGACAGCAGTCCGAACCGCCCGCGTATCATGCATTTGCGCGCAAGCAATTTTGTAGGCGGACCTGAAAAACAAATTCTGCATCATGCAGTAGACATTCGAGATTTTGGGTTTGATGTGTGGATAGGATCCTTCCGCGACGGGCAGGCCCGGCCAGAAATACTGCAAAGCGCAGCGGAAAACGGTTTGCCCGTTTTTGAAGTGCAGCGGGCCGGGCGGTTCGATCCGCGCGGGATCTTTGAAGTCGCAGCATTTCTAGAGCGAGAGAAAATTCAAGTACTTTGCACGCACGGATTCAAAGCGAATGTGATAGGCGCGTTAGCAAAGAAAATTGCTGGAGTCCCACAAATCGCTTTTTGCCGAGGTTGGACAGCGGAGACACGGAGCGTTCGGTTCTATGAGTTTCTGGAACGCTGCTTGCTAGCGCTGGCCGACGAGATCATCTGCGTCTCCGAGACTCAAGCGGAGTACTTCAGTTCGAAGCACTTTCTGCAGCCTCGCGTGCGCGTTGTGCACAATGCGATGCTGGACAGTGTCGATACTGGGCTGGATTGCAATCGCGAAGTGTCGAAGATAGAGCTAGGATTTTCGCCGAAGACCCTGCTAGTTGGGGCAGTCGGCCGGCTGAGTATCGAGAAGGGACAGCGGTACCTAGTTGAGGCGGCGCCTGCCTTGCTACGGGAATTCAAGGATTTGAAAATCGTGCTGCTGGGCGAAGGGCGGGAGCGTTCGAACCTGGAAGTACTTATAGGCCGACTCGGATTAAGCGAAGTGGTGGTCTTACCGGGCTTTGACAAAAATGTCGCGCGTTGGATGCAGGCCTTCGATGTGGTAGCAAATTGCTCGCTAACCGAGGGCATTCCAAACGCGATTCTCGAAGCCCTGGCCGTTGGAACACCGGTCGTGGCGACTGCAGTCGGAGGAGTACCGCAGTTGATTAAAGATAGGGAAACCGGCCTTCTCGTGGCGCCGGGCGACGCGGACGCTCTTGAGCGCGGAGTGGCAGAAGTTTTGCGAGACCCGCAACTTGCGCATGAAGTCGGACAAGCTGGGCGGGCCTGGGTGCGCACTCGTTTCTCAGCTTCCGGTCAGCGCGATGCGCTTCTTGCAATCTATCGGGAGAGATTAGGAAAATACGCTGCCCTGCCGAATCGATCTGCGGAACACGCAACCTCACAAGCGCCGCCAAATACTCCACCCAACCCGGGCCGGCCCGTGGAATTGGGATCGGTGCCGTTTATCACGATCGTAATCCCGGTACGGAACGAAGAAGCCCACCTGGAAGCAGTTCTGCAAAGCTTGCTCGACCAGGAGTACCCGCGAGACCGTTATGAAATCCTGGTTACTGATGGTAATTCGGTTGACGGCACTGCCCGCATTGTTGAACAGATCAAGAATGCTAGCGTGACGCGCGTAAAGATACTTCCAAATCCACTCCAGCTATCGAGTGCCGGCCGTAACGTTGGCGTGAGACACAGCGCAGGAGACCTGATTTTCTTTGTTGACGGTCACTGCCATATTCCAAGCAAGACCTTGCTGCGAGACGCGGTCACTTTGTTCGAGAAGACCGGAGCTGATTGTTTGTGCAGACCTCAACCGCTACATATGGGAGAAAATGATTTTTTCCAGAAGGGCGTGGCACAAGCGCGCACCACGGCGCTCGGTCACGGAAGAGACTCTACAATTTTTGACCTGACGTACGAAGGACCCATCAATCCTTCAAGCGCAGGCGCTTTGTACAGGCGTAGTGTCTTCGATCGCGTCGGCCCCTACGACGAAAGCTTCGACGCTGCTGAAGATGTAGAATTCAATCATCGAGTCTTTAAATCGGGTTTGGTCTCCTACATAAGCCCGCGACTGGCGATCGAATATCAACCGCGAAAGAATTTTGGTGCGCTGTGGGGGCAGATGGTGCGCTACGGAAAAGGGCGGTGCCGACTCATCAAAAAGCATCATGATGCGTTCTCGTTCAGCCAAATCATTCCGACAATGCTGCTGATTTGGCTGTTGCTAGGCGCACCGGCATCATTGCTCTCAAGACCATTTCTCATGGGTTTCGGCCTTTCGCTGGCGATTTATGCCGCGACTCTTCTCTTCTTTTCGTTCAGGATTGCATGGCGTCATGGTTTCGCGCTGCTGCCAATTACTCCAGCCATTTTTCTCACAATCCATCTCGGGTTGGGCGCCGGATTCCTAGCAGAGGCGGTGAGGTGGGGTGGGGGCAAGGGCCACCCTGAAAAGACGGGTTCCGCGATCGGGTCGGGCAATGGGAAGCCGCTGAAACCACCGTATTCGATTCAGACGTAGCGTTATACGGGTCTATGGCGTGCCGCCGAGTAGAAGACTACGTTATGTGCCTGGAGTCCGGTTCAACGGCGTGTTGTGCCGATTGGGGGAAATGTGTTTCCACTCTTCCCTGCGAAGTCAGATGAAGAAATGATAGTAAGTCATTATGTATCAATACTTTAAAAGAAGTCCAAGCCCAACCTGAATGGGTCCCAAGCTGCAATGTAGCATGCTGAAGCTGAGTTTGTTCATGCCACTATATCCTCACGACAAGTCTGGTCCTTTGCCGAACGCGATTTCAGTCGACGTGGAAGATTATTTTCATACAGAGGCGATGAGCAAAGCTGTATCGCGAACCGATTGGGACAAAATGCCGGGTCGTGTCCAGCGAAATACTGAACGGCTGTTTGAGCTCTTTGCGGCCAAGAAAGTTCGAGGGACATTCTTTTTTCTTGGTTGGGTTGCGGAACGTTATCCTGGATTGGTTCGGCAGGCACGGGAACTCGGCCACGAGATCGCATGTCACAGCTATTGGCACCGCCCAATCTATACTTTATCGGCGGCGGAATTTCGAGAAGATCTGCACCGGGCTAAAGCGGTGATTGAGGATGCCGCCGGAATCAAAATTAAAGGTTATCGCGCGCCCAGCTTTTCCATGACTCAAGGAACTGAATGGGCGGCGGAGATACTCGCTGAAACCGGGTTCACTTACGACTCGAGTATACACCCGGTTGCGCACGACCTATACGATAACCGCAATGCTCCTCGTCACCCGTTTCGGGTTGCGGGGACGTCCCTGGTTGAAATCCCCATCTCGACGGTTCGAATGGGCAGCAGAAACTTTCCGTTTGCTGGCGGCGGCTATTTCCGTTTGCTTCCGTATGCGTACGTCCACTGGGCGATTCGAAAGTTCAATCGGGTTGAGAAACGCCCAATTGTTTTCTATCTTCATCCATGGGAGATTGATCCGGAACAACCGCGGCTACCGGCGGGGCAAAAGTCGAGACTGCGCCAATATACTGGTCTCGGAAAAACAATGAGGAACCTTGGGCGACTTCTGGAGGAATTCTCGTTTGCGCCAATATGTAATGTTTTTTTCGAGGAGGCAGCAGTGCTGCCCCGAGCCGACGGGATTGCCCAAGATTAATTAGATCTAGATGCCAATGGCAAAGTGGCGGAGAGCGAAGTATCTGCACAAGTACGCTGTTGACAAGGTGAACTTCGTGCTCTCTTCCCGAAATACGCAGAAGCAAGATCAGAATTGACATAAGATAACCATGTATAAGTCCATTGAAAGTGAAAACAATTTGAAGATGTTCAATCCTGTCCAGCCCTCAAGAGATGTAAATCAAGGCTCCGAAGTGCGAGGATTCTGGCGGCAGATGGAATCCGAGATATTACGCAGAACAATCTATGCAGTCATTCGACGCCGCACATATCCGGACAGTTTTGCAATTCTTAAAGAGTTCCGGAAATACGAGTTTGCATCCCCGGCTGCAGTCGAAACCTACCAGTTGAAGAAACTGCGCTCCCTTCTAGTGCACGCGGGGCAAACTGTCCCGTACTATCAAGAAATATTCCGCTCCGTCCAATTCAAGCCCGAAGAAGCTTCGCTGTCCAGGGACATGTCCAGGCTTCCAATCCTTACCAAGTCCATTCTCCGGGAGCGCTCCAAAGAACTCCTTGCGAAGAGCAGCGATCCACGCTCGCTAATGCCGAATGCGAGCGGTGGCTCGACCGGCAAACCGGTTGAGTTCTATCAGGACAAAAACTACTGGGAAACGGCTCATGCAAGCCGCTCGATGTTCATGAGTTGGTGGGGCATAGCACAGGGCGAGCCAACGGCATCCGTCTGGGGGGCCGATCGCGATATCCCCGATTGGAATTGGAGAGAAAGGCTGCACCACAAGCTTTGCCAAGTAAAGATATGCAACGCATTCGCGCTGAGCGAAGCACGCCTGGAACAATTCTGCTTGGACTTGAATAAGTGGCAGCCACGGTTTGTGAATGGATATGCCACAGCTCTAGAGGTTTTTTCCCGATTTCTTCTGGAACATCCGGAGTTCAAAATCAGGCCAATGGCTGTGGAATCATCCGCTGAGACTTTGACAGATGCACAGAGAGAGCGCATCGAAAAAGCCTTCGCTGCCCCGGTCTTTAACTTCTACGGGTCGCGTGAAGTGAACAATCTCGCAGCGGAATGCAATGCCCATCGCGGGCTACATACGAACATGCTGTCGCGCTACATCGAGGTTGTGGATGACGATGGCTGGCCACTGGCACCAGGAGTGCCTGGACGAATCCTTGTCACAGATCTAAGTAATGCCGTAATGCCGTTGATCCGGTATGAGAACGAGGATATCGGCAGTTGGTCTGATTCTGCGTGTTCATGTGGGCGCCCATTCCGATTGCTTGAGAAGGTTTGGGGAAGATCAAGCGACATGATCACCACACGCTCCGGAAAATTGATTCATGGGGAGTACTTTACTCATCTCTTTTACCATGTGCCCGAGGTGAGTGTCTTCCAAATCGTTCAGGAGTCCATTGATTGTGTCCGCGTATCAATCGTTTTGCGGCAGGGTGTCCAGAATTTCAGTTCTGAAAAGATACGGGAAAAAATCGCTGGAGCACTGGGTGAAGGCGTGCAATGCGAGGTCTCGACGGTTGAAGCAATTGCACGGTCAGCGAGCGGTAAGCATCGGTTTACCATCTCGCGCGTCAAACCCAGTTGGCGAGCCACCCAACAAGACCGGTCTGGGGGAGGGCTCTGATCATGTTTCCGGCTTATCACCGTCGTTTACTCAACTGGACATATACTCAGGTTCTTTATCCGAGTTTGGAACCGAGTACGTACAAAGGATTAAGTGCCCGGCTGAAGGAACTCCGCAAGCGGGAACAGCTCTCGCTCCGTGAAAACCTCGACCTGCAATGGCAGGACGTTGTAAAAATTCTGAAGCATGCGCAGAAGACCTCCCCGTTCTATCAACGGCGATTTGCAGAAGCGGGGTTGAATGTCGTGAAGATCCAGTCTCCGGAAGAATTGAAGAAGATACCTCCACTGACGCGCGAGGATCTTCGCATGCATTTGAAGGAAATCCAGTCTCAACAGTTCAAGGGCGAAGATCTTCAGACCGCTGCAACGGGAGGCACTACTGACACTCCCGTCCCGATCTTACGAAGCAAAGAGTCAGTTGCGTGGAAATCGGCGGTCCAGTGGCGTTTTAATGCATGGGCGGGAATGTATCCAGGGGATAAGGCCTTTTACCTCTGGGGTGCCCGCCAGGATTACAGCGAGAATCCCAGCTGGCGTTGGCGTTTCTACGAAAACCATTTAATGAGAAGGGTCTGGGCACCGACGTCTTTGTTCAATACAAAAGTGTTTGAAACTTACCGCGAAATGCTGAACTACTTCCGTCCTCGGATCATTTATGCTTACCCTACCCCCTTGGCACTTTTTTGCGAATACTTAAGAAATTGCAAGCGTACTTTTCATCGCCCCGCCAGCGCGATCTGCACTGCCGAGCCCCTAATGCCCCATCAGAGAGAAATCATCGGAGAAATACTGGGATGCGAGATTTTCGAAAATTACGGTTCGCGAGATTTCGCGATGATTGCAGCGGAGTGCCATCAGCATAGCGGGCTGCATCTCAATCCTGCTGCTGCTTTTGTGGAGTATCAGTCTATTGAGGGAGCCGACGTCGGCAGCCTGAAGGAACTCTTGGTGACGGATCTTTTGAACTACGGCATGCCTCTCATCCGGTACAAGATCAACGACTGTACGATTGAGGGACCTGGCCAATGCGAATGTGGAATCGGGTATCCGCTGATGCAGAAAATTGTCGGGCGAACCATGGATAATTTCCTGATGCCAAACGGAGATGTGGTGCCAGGGATTTCCTTTCAAAATAGAGTTATCAAGGTATGTCCCGGGCTTGCAAAGACGCAGATTATTCAAGAATCTCTTGATGAGTTTAGGATCCGGTATGTGCCTGGGCCAGGCTTTTCAGCGGCAGACCTGGAACTATTGAGAGGAAATTTAAGACGATTCTTACCAGATGGCTTGCGCTGGACGTTCGAGCAAGTCGCAGACATCCCGCGGGAGCGCTCTGGCAAGACGCGCTTTTGCATCTCGCGTGTCACGCGCCCCACGCGGTCGGCCAACTAAAGAAGTGACGGCTGATGAGGCCCGCGACAAGGGGAGCAGTGACGTCGCAGATGTTACATGAACTCAGGGAATTGCGCACGTTCGATCGTCTTGCTCGGGGTAAGGCCGTTTAAGTCTCCCCCGAATTCTCTGAACTTTGCAGAATGGATTCACGGATGAACTCGGAACACACTTTGATTGAGGAACCAGGCTCGCAGGCTCCGCCCGCGCGACGAGTTCATATTTCGCGCGGGCATGTTCTAAGAAGCGTGCTCAGTAACTGGTCTTACCTGATCGTCAATGCAATTGTCGCCTTTCTGATGACCCCTTTCATCGTCCGGCACTTAGGGGATAGTGCTTATGGCGTTTGGGCGCTGGTGCTGCAACTGACGGGGTACATGGGGGTTGTGGACGTGGGGCTGCGTTCCGCGCTGGTACGGTTTGTCGCTAGCGCGCACACGATAAAAGATCAAAACGGGCTGAACCGGCTGCTCAGCAGCACGATCATGATTTACGGGGTGATGGCGCCTCTTTCTTTGATTGTGGGGGGGGTGTTAGCCGTGTTTGCTCTTCCCCATATGCACATCGGACCGGAAATGTTGGGAAAAGCGCAGATCACACTGTTCATCGCGGCGCTGATCATCGCCTGCGACTTCTTGTTTGCCACGTTCCACGCGAGTCTTGCGGGCTTTTCACGCTGGGACTTGATCAACACGCTGGGGATCTCCGGAATCTTGATTCGTACCGGACTCATCGTGGGATTCGTCAAACATGGATACGGACTCATCACCCTCGCCCTGATCCAGCTGGGCATTAACGTGGCCAGCTACCTGATCGAAGTGGTGATGGTGCGGAATATCATCCCGGAGCTCCGGTTCATCTGGGAGAAACCAGATAAAGAACGGTTACGTCCGGTATTCCAACACAGCTGGTATTCCCTGCTACTCAGCTTGGCGAATCGCATAAATTACCAAGTCGATACAATTGTCATCGCGATATTTCTCCCGATTGGAGAGGTTACTTATTACGTAATCGGCCTGCGGCTCATTGAGTACCTGCGCGACCTTTTGAATTCCACGACGATGATTGCTGCCCCGCTGGTCAGTTCTCTACAAGCGATAGGGGAGTCTGATCGAGTGGCGGCTATGCTCGTCAGAGGAACAAAATATAGTCTTTTCGTGGCTTTCCTGGGTGTTGCCGGCTTTCTTACCCTGGGGACGGATTTCATCGGCTTGTGGATGGGACCTAGATTTGCGTCCCTGTCGGGAGAAGTGCTGATCATATTGACGCTGGGTTTGCTTGCGTCGGGTAACCAATTCGCGAGTGCTCACGTGCTGTTCGGTCTTGGCAAGCACCAGATCAACCTCAACTGGACGGTGGTAGAGTCCGTCTTGAATCTTGGCTTCAGTCTCCTGCTTGTCCGCAGATATGGAATCCTTGGTGTGGCCGCGGGGACAACCCTCGCGAACTTTCTCGTCCGCGGCTGGCTTTATCCGCGGGCTGTTCTGAAATCCTTGCATGTTGATTGGAGGCGCTACGCAAGCCAAAGCGTTCTGGGCGCCGTGGTCCCAGCCTTGTCGTTCGCGGCTGAGGTGGTGGTATACAGGAATTTCTTTCCGATTCGGAACTTCTTGGAGTTCATTCTGGCTGTATTATTCGGTTTGGTTCCGTATGCAATTTGTCTGTGGTTTTTTGGCCTGGACGATCAAGACAGAGCGATGATCCGGCACAAGGGCAAGAAAGCTGCGGGATGGTCGTGACTGATGGTTCTGCAGAAACCCTCGGAGACCAAGTAGGAGACTAGCCCTGCGTTGAAAGTCCAGGACACTTTTCCCTTAGTAAACGAAATGGAATGACCTTGAGTGATCTGTCTCTTTTTATAGGTGGGTTGCTCGGCGCCTTTCTGGCGGTTCGCGGGCTCTTTCGGCCTTTCTTGGGTCTCCTTGTCTTTATGACTCTTCATTTTGTGCAGCCTGGAGAAATGATTCCAGCGCTCGCGCCCTTACGCCTCGAGTTGGTGTATGGCACATTGATGTTAATTATTACGGTCTTTAAAAATTCCAATAGGATCAAGACCATTCTCAGAAGCGACCCCATCGTGCGGGCAACGCTACTTCTGGAAGCCGTCGTCGTATTTACAATTCCATTTGCCATCTGGCGAGGAGGCGCATTCGGGGCAGCGACCGATTTGGGCAAGATGATCGTCCTTGAATTGCTAATGATTGTCTTCATCGATTCGCAAGAGCGCCTGCGGTCAATTGTGTGGCTCTTAGTGGGTTTCATGATGTGGTTCGCAGGCAGTGCTCTCACTAGTTATCTTCAAGGACAGTATTATGTTGTGAATGGGGTCGAGCGTGCTCAGGGAACGAATAGCATGGTGGGAGGCCCAAACCAGCTGGCCGGGCTGCTCCTATCTTTGCTGCCTTTCCTTGTCGCTCTGATTCTTTGCTCAAAGAGTTTCTTTTTGAGGCTGATGCTTATTGGTTGTGGAGGGCTAACTCTCTTTGTGCTCTTACTGACGGGGGCGCGTATTGCTCTCATCGCCCTCGTCGCCTTAGCCCTATTTTATGTTCTTCGCTCAAAGCGGAAAGTGATAAGTCTCGTCATGGGTGTGGTTCTTGCGCTCACTCTGTGGTTCTCTCTTCCTAAACAGTATCAGCAGCGATATTTGACCGTAAAACAGTACGCAGAAGGCGGTAAGCTTGACGATTCGAACAAACTTCGCCTTGCGATTTGGGACGCTGGGTGGCGAATGTTCTTGGACCACCCGATTCTGGGAGTAGGTGCTGGGCAATTCCCCACAGCCTATGGCACGGTATACTCAGGCAGATACCACACCGCTTGGATGAACCCTCACAATCTTCTGCTGCAAGTAACCTGCGAATTGGGATTGGTCGGCCTGGTCGTCTTTGGGTGCTTTCTATTCCAAATCTGGAAAGGTATCCGCGAAGTTCTTCGACGCAGAGAATCGCCGGGCGTCGAGATCAATTATCAAATTGCGTTGGCCTGCAATTTCATGTTGCTTGGTGTCGCGCTAATCAGCAGTGTGAGTCACACGCTCTTTCGACCGTATTGGTATCTCTTGGCTGGGATTGTTGCTGCGAATCGAGCCGTCGCTGCAAGGCAGGAGTTGAACGTTGGTTACGAATCAACCGCCGACAATATCGAGACTGATGATCGATTTGCCGAAGCGCAAGCCCATGGGTTTCGCGGCCAAATGACCTAATGATCGTCAACGGCGCTTTGGTGAGGCGACCATGCGCCATCGGCTCTGTCGACGCTAGACGCAGGTTAATTACGAGAGATACTGTAAATGAGGATAAGCCCAATAAATATCTTTTCGACTGAGTTCCATGTGGCGGGCGTTGTCAGCGGGAAAGAGCCGAATAACCTTGCATAAAGCGTTCTGGCGTCGTCAAAAATCAGCGAATGAACGAGTGCGGATTGCGATCGTCATCGATCGGATATTCCGATGGAATGGTGCTGGAACCGAACGTCATCTCGCACAACTCCTTGAAGTTCTCGACCGTGATTCCTATGATCCGGCGGTTTTTACTTTTGAACCTTCCGGCCATGTGCTCCCAAGTCGACTCGATTTCCCAGTCGAGGTTATCCCCCCAGGGGACCCGAAACAGCACGTCCAGTTGCTTGTGCACCTGACCGCTACACTGCGCCGTTTTCGACCGCATATTGTTCAGACCTTCTTTCGGGATGCGACATACTTTGGTCCAATTGCAGCCCGACTGGCCCAAGCTTGCGCGGTCGTTATCTCTCAACGTGATGTCGGTGAGCCAGCCCAGTGGTGGGAATCGCCTACCATGCGCGTATTGGGCAGAACTGCAGATTCCTGGATCTGCAACGCACCGAGTGTGCGCGATTGGGTCGTGGCTAAGTGCTGGGCGAAATTCAAGAAAATAGAAGTACTTCCGAATTGCGTAGACCTTGATCGCTTTCGGCCGCCCTCGAAACCAGAACGTGAAGCTGCAAGGAGGAGACTTGGCCTTCCACTCGATGCCCCCATATTGGTTTCCGTCGCCAACCTGCGACCAGTGAAGGGCCTCAGCACAATTGTCGAGGCGGCCTCCCTCATCGGTGCCAAACTGCCGGGGGCTCGGTTTTATCTGATCGGGGAAGGTCCGGATTCCGCGGAATTGAGTACGAAGATCCGATCCTTGGGATTGACCAACGCCGTCTGGCTCGTCGGAGCCCAAAGTGATGTGGCTTTGTGGTTGACGGCCGCAGACATAGGCTTGTTGACCTCCTTCCGAGAAGGCAGCTCTAACGCCTTGCTTGAATATATTGCTTCGGGCCTGCCGTCAGTGGTCTCTGACATACCGTCCAATCGTGAGCTGATAGATGATGTCTTCTTCCCGCCAGGGAACGTAGAGACACTCGCTAAAGAAATAGTTCGACTTTGGAACCAAGTTGAGTTTCGGCAGCGCCTCGGTCAAGACTATCGAAGACGGGCGACACAGTTCAGCCAAAGCGTCTTCGCTGAAAGAGCTAATCGCTTCTATGCAGAACTTGTCAGGAAGCATTGCTGAATTCGAACCGTTTGAATGGAAAGGTTGCCGCGATTGATGGACCATGCTCCAAGCGTAGGTCGTATACTCGTTATTAGAAAGGCAGTGCTTGCTTTGGAGAGGTGAGAAAAAGTTTGCCACTCTTGGGTCGTCTACTACCAACACGAGGCCTTTCAAGGGAGCTAACCTGCTTGTTTTCAACGTGGTACATGTGGAATCGAAAGTGCCGACTCTAAAAACGAGATACTTGTGAGTTGCAATAGATTGGCGCTTCCAGCAGATTCCAAAGTCCTAAGTCCACGAAGGAGTGGAAATTCGAGACATGCCGCTCACCGCTGACACTGAGCAAAACAAAGAAGAATCGGGTTCTAGCATTCAACTCTCCCTTACACAAGAGCGGTTGTGCATCTTCGAGCAACTATTCCCGAAGAGTGCTGTGCACAACGTCTCGATCGCGTTGAAAATTGATGGTCCGTTAGATCTTTCGATCCTCGAATCCAGTCTCAGATCCACTGTCCTACGTCATCCAATGTTGCGTACGGTGTTTCGAATCGTTGGCGGCGAGACGCGACAATTTGTCAGTTTGTCTGACACAACAACTCTGAGAGTCTACGATATGAGTGAGTGCTCGCCAACAGAACGCAGAGAGCGCGCTCATCAGCTGGCGGTTGAACAGTCACAGCGGCCTTTTGATTTGACTGCGAGCCCTCTTCTCCGCTCGTTTGTCTTCCCGATTGATCGCGAGGAATATCTACTTCTATTTGTCTCACACAAGCTCGTGATGGACAAGGAGTCTGAGGAACTCTTCGTAAGCGAGCTGATGTCGAACTACGAGTCGTTGAAAACCAAAGGAATTCCTCACTCTCTTGAAATGAGAGTCTCGTTCTCGGATATTGCATCACAACAAAAACATGATTTTCAGCTGCAAGAGCCTGAGCAAAAGCTTCAGTACTGGAGAAATCAGCTAAAGGGCTCGTTGAATAGTCCCGAACTACCAACACGCCGTTCACCATCTTCCGTTCGAAATTTCCGGTCTAGTTTCTCGTGTAAGCAACTTTCTTCCGATCTTTCTGCCAGGCTCGCAAAAGCTAGCCAAGTAGAAGACACGACGTTGTTCGCCTTTTTGCTCACTGGTTTTCTCTGTATTCTGTATCGCTATTCCGGCTTGGAGAATATTCTAGTTGGCACTCGTACTTCGCTCAGAAATGAAGGCCGTTGGAATGATATAGGGTGCTTTGACACCTATCTCCCGACCCGCGTCAACTTTACGAACAACCTCGAATTCCGTGAAGCCCTAAAGAGGGTCACGGAGACAATCGAGGCTGGAGAACAAGCTGCTATCCCCTTCGAGCAGATCCTCAGTGTGTTGAATCCAGAGTTAGGCGCTTCCCGCCATCCCGTGTTTCAAATGACTTTTGAGGAAATGAGCCCCCGAGACAAATGGACGTCCTACGGCATACAGGCGACCCGAGTTGCATCCCTATTGCGCTTCACAGAGTTTGATCTGGCCGTATCTATTCGCAAAGGCTCAACAGTTGAAGTTAGGATTGACTATTCTTCTGACCTTTTTGCCACATCCACGATCGACCAGATCCTGGAACATCTAGCCGTGGTGTTGGACCGAGCAACTCGGGAGCTCGAGAAACAAGTCTCCCAGATCCCTATCCTTTCGATTGATGAACGCGAGCAGATTTTAGTGAAGTGGAACGACACTCAGATGGAGTATCCAAGGCGGAATCTGCTGCACGAATTGATCGAAGCACAAGTTCAACGAACACCGAAGTCCACCGCTCTCCAGTTTGAGGACAGGGCACTTACTTACGAGGGACTAAACGGGCGAGCCAATCAACTCGCTCGCTATTTACAAAGGCTTGGTATCGGCCCCGACACATTGGTGGGCGTCTGCATGGAGCGCTCGCTCGAGATGGTTGTCGCACTTTTGGCAGTCCTCAAAGCTGGTGGGGCTTACGTTCCGCTGGATCCGAGTTATCCGAAAAGCCGGCTTGGATTCATGTTGGCGGACTCCGGCCTAAAAGTCGTGGTGACACAGGAACCTTTGCTTGGGATCTTTTCTGACTTTTCCGTCGAACTCGTGTGTGTGGACCGCGACTGGGGCGGGATTTCGAGTGAGGATACGAAGGATAAATGCCCTGAGGTAACTCCGGACAACCTTGCCTACGTGATCTTCACGTCCGGATCGACAGGTAAACCCAAAGGCGTGCAAATCCCTCATCGAGCTCTTGTCAATTTCATGGAGTCGATGAAGATTCAGCCGGGAATAACTGAGCGGGACCGTCTGCTCGCTGTGACCACGATTTCGTTTGATATTGCAGGTCTCGAGCTTTACCTTCCACTTACTGTGGGGGCGCGGGTTGTGATCGCGGAGCGCCAAACGGCGATGGACGGGCTCGCGCTCGCCCGGCACCTCACGAGAGACCAGATCACTATAATGCAAGCCACGCCAGTCACGTGGAACTTGCTGCTCGAAAGTGGATGGAAAGGAAAGCAGGACTTAAAGGTCCTGATTGGAGGAGAAGCCCTGACACGAGAGTTGGCCAGCCGCTTGGTTGCAATGACTGCCTCCCTGTGGAACATGTACGGCCCGACGGAAACTACGATCTGGTCAACCCTTGCATGTGTCAAGCCGGAAACCGAAACGATTCTAATCGGCAGACCCATCGCAAATACAACCACATATATTCTTGACCAGAATCTTCAACCTGTTCCCGTCGGTGTTGTAGGAGAGCTCTATATTGGCGGNNTGAACCGGCCGGAACTGACGCAAGAGCGCTTTGTTGCGAACCCTTTCTATTGCGGGACGAGTATATATAGGACCGGTGATTTGGCGCGATACATGGTAGACGGCTCGATCGAGTGTCTTGGTCGGGCAGATAGCCAAGTGAAAATCAGAGGGTTCCGTATCGAGCTTGGAGAAATTGAATCATCGCTAGCGACACATCCCGAGGTTCGTCAATGTGCGGTGATTGCCCAAGAAGACGTACCGGGCAACAAGCGGCTCGTGGCTTACGTCGTGTCTCATCCCCACTCGACGCCTGATGCAAAAGTCCTCGAACTCTTTCTCAAAAAGAAGTTACCTCTTCACATGGTGCCGGCGGACTATTTCTTATTGGCGGAATTGCCATTAACTCCCAATGGAAAAGTGGACCGAAAGGCCCTGCCGGTCTTAACCTCGAGTTCCCGGCCGAGGAAAGAAGGATTTTCTGAACCGCGTACTCCCGTGGAGGCCAGGATGGCGGCCCTCTGGGCCCAAGTTCTTGGTCTGGAAAGAGTCAGCGTTACCGACAATTTTTTCGAAATGGGCGGCAATTCCCTGCTCGCTGCGAGACTTTTCGCAAAGATCGCGAGCGAGTTCGGAATTGAACTTTCTTTGAATTCACTGTATAACTCGCCAACGGTTGAACAGCTCGCAGCACAGATTGATGCGCCGATCATGAAGCGCTCACGGCATCAGCTTGTCCCGATACAACGTCAGGGGAGGAACTCGCCACTTTTTTGGATTCCTGGCGGGAGAGCGATCAGCGTTCTCGGTTTTCGAGAAACCGCTTTGCATTTGGGCTCTGATCAACCCGTTTACGGCCTAGAATCACGGCTCGCGGAACCCGGTGAGCAGTTTGAGAAAACCGAGAAGCGGGCAGCAGAATACCTGAGGCTCATTCAAGATGTACAGCCTCATGGTCCTTATTACTTGGCTGGTTTTTGCACGGGAGGGTTGGTGGTCTATGAGATGGCTCAACAGCTACATGCCCAGGGGGAGCAGGTAGCTTTGTTGGCGCTCGTACAAGCAGTCTTGCCCGAATTTCCAAGGACGAGATACCAAAAACGCCGGATGAAGATGCAGCGAACCCGTTATCTTGTGAGTTCATTCTTTCGGTTCATTGCGACGCGAGCAGCGACAAAGTTCATAAAAGTCCGCCATGAGACCCAACAGGAAATCCATGCTCGCGTGGCCAAGCTCATGTTAGGCTGGATCGGAACTTCCTCGCAACTAGCTGATCAAACGCAAGTAGATGCCGATTCAATCTCCAACCTGTATGTTCCTTCACCGTATACGGGAGATGTTGACATTTTCGTGGCCGAGGATTGTTTCGAGTCTGCTGGGATCGCTCCGGAGCTGGACCCCAGACTCGGGTGGCGACATCTAGTTTCAGGAACCGCTCGCGTGCACAGCTTGCCGGGCGATCACTACACGATGTTGATTGGATTGAACGCAAACCAGTTTGCCAATATTCTCAGTTCCCGCCTAGCGCGGCGGGAAGTTCTTTCGCCCGTTCTTTAAACCGGCAGCCCCCAAGTAGAAATTGGGTAACCGCCATGCGCGACTTACTGTTTCCGAGATTGCCATTAGCAGCGACCGAGAGTGACGGAAGCGGTGGCGGAGATGGACAAGCCGGGCTAGTTAGGGGCAACTCAGAGAAACGGGTGCCAAGGCAAATTTCATAGCACTGTAGTGTAGACACTCTCAGTGAACCTGGTACAAAAGTCCGGCTCGGTCAAAAGCAAGGAAGATTCACGTTCGTTGGCGCGATGATGGTCACGCTTGTTGAACTGCTACAACCAGCTCCGCTGTAGGAGATCGAATGAGGCGTATAGTTCACCCTCGTTGGAGAATTTGGGTTGGTCCCCGAAGCTGAGTGGTTCGTCAATATAAGCGTGACTTTCCCGTTCACATCAGTGATCCCGCTGACGGTCTCCGTACCGCCGCCAGTCGCCGTCGCTGTAACCGTCACACCAGAAACGGGTGTGCTCCCATTCAGGACGGTGGCGTTATAGGACCACTTGATGAAATAACTGTAACTGTCACCGGCGCCTGTCGGCGGGCCGTTGATGTCGTCCTGGTTAGTGTCCGGCCCGACGTAAGTGTTATCGATGAACACGTTGTGCGTGGTGTCTTGGCCTGGGTTGCAGTACCACGATGTGTGGAAAGTCACGAAGTTCATCGGATTCGCGGCTTCGATGAACGTGTTTCCTTGGAAAGTCCAATAGTTCCCGCAGCCGTCTGGCTGAGTGACGTCTACAATCGTGCCGTTGCTGGTGATGTTGTTGTTGAAGAAACCACTTACGCCGGGGTCTGGAGGGGTCAGGTCTCCGTAAATCGCGCTGACCGGGAAGCTCGCCGAGGTCGTAGTCGCCGTGATCGTGTTGTTGGAGGCGGTGATGTTCGCAGCAGCCGGCCCGCCCATCAGTTTGATGGCTCCCTGCGATACGCAATCCGAATTGACATCAGTGAAAAAATGTACCGGACAAACACCGGGGCCAGAATGTACGGTGATGTTGTTGTTGTAAACCTGAATGTCGTGCGAGCCAAATCGCACCTGTATGCCGATCGGGTCACCCGAAGTGTATCCCCCACTGGGTCCGTCAACAGTGAGCGCTTCGTTAGCGGTAACAATATTGTCGTGAACCGTGCCGAGTCCGCAGCCGGGACTCGATGAACTGTTCCAGCCTTCCACGAAAATGCCTCGGCCACTACTCACGGTGTTGTGTGCAATCTCGAATCCAATGTTTGTTGAGGCTGAACAGCCTATCGTGATGCCGTAGCTGTCGCGCACGGGAGCGACTATCGCGATGCGGTTATTCGTGATCGTAACATTGGTTCCTGGGGAGTCGAAGAAAATTCCCATCATCGAAGTGAATCCCACAGACTGGCCCGTGACCGCTAAACAGGTCGTACCGATGTCGTTGTTGTTTATGGTCACGTTGCTGCCATTCTTCAGGTAAATCTCACCGAAATTTGCGAAGTGGTCGAGGGTAACCTTGGTATGGTACGGGCAGATTTGATTGTCATGGATAGAGACAAGGCTTCCGCCAATGCCGCCTAAATTGACTGCTTGATTGTCCAACCCGTAATCGACGAGCAGCAAGTGGTCGACTTCCACGCTTCGAGGCATATGGATAGGGTCGGCAGTGGCACACAATCCACCACCAGTAGTCTGCACATTTACTTTACACGCCGTGCTTTGCGCGACTGTTCCCCCAGCCACGGATGATGTGATGTGGCTGCCAGTTACCGAACCAGCGGTGACTCCGTATACCGATGCCGTGGCTCCTGTGTCATAGGTTACCGTATGGCCGTTTAAGTCCAGCGTGATGCCCGACGCAGCGAGCGTGAAGCACGTTCCCGTCGAGGATACGTCATTCTGTAGCACGTAGGTTGTTCCGGAGTTACTTAGAATCTGGCAAGAAGTAATAGATGTCCCGGTCCCCGTGGCAGACACGAAGATCGACAACACCGTCGTTGCACTCTGCGGCACGGCGCTTGAGTCTTTTACGGAAATCGTGAACGAGGAAGTCCCGGTTGTCGTCGGTGTGCCTAGAATCTGCCCGGTGGAAGCTCCCAGCAAAAGACCCGCTGGCAACGACCCTGACGCGATGGACCAGGTGTAAGGCGTTGTGCCGCCATTCGCCGCCAGAGTCGTCGAATACGCCGAACTTACCCGACCATCCGGCAAAGACGTCGTCGTGATCTGTAACGGCGTTACTCCTGCTGCCACCACGATGCTCAAATTCTTCGTCGCACTCTGCGCTGGTGAACTCGAATCCGTTACTTTCACCGTGAACGAAGCTGTCCCTGAACTCGTCGGTGTGCCACTGATTTGACCCCCATTGCTCAGCGTCAACCCTGCCGGCAAGGAGCCGGAACTCACCAGCTATATGGTGCCGTCCCGCCACTCGCTGCAAGCGAACCCGAATAACCGCTGCCCACCTGTCCATTCGGCAGCGAAGATGTCGTAATCGTCGGTGCTACCACTGCCGCATTCACCGTCAGTGTCCCTGTTGCGCTCGTTACCGTTCCTGCTGTGTTCGTCACCACCGCATCGAACGTCGATCCACTGTCCGAGGTCGTCGTAACCGGCGTCGTGTAACTTGCCCCCGTGGCTCCCGCAATATTCACGCCACTCTTCTGCCACTGGTAACCGAGCGGCGCTGTCCCTGCCGCCACCACCGTGAACGTTGCCGTCTGTCCCGCTGTCACCGTCTGATTCGCTGGCTGCGCGGTGATCGTCGGCGCCACCGCTGCTGCTGTCACAACGATGCTGAGATTGGCCGTACTGGATTGCGCAGGTGAACTCGAATCCGTCACTTTCACCGTGAACGAAGCTGTCCCTGAACTCGTCGGTGTGCCACTGATTTGACCCCCATTGCTCAGCGTCAACCCTGCCGGCAAGGAGCCGGAACTC
>WNFI01294760.1_pt1 | contig 30441 bp, 39 predicted proteins | sample 5400471 | NCBI WGS metagenome assembly WNFI01 (sample SAMN13153348, study PRJNA577476) | soil metagenome | isolation source: 100 cm saprolite on Douglas fir-dominated hillslope | place: USA:California | collected 2013-09-17
TTTGATAATGCGCAAACTTCTCCAACTATCAATCAAGCTTCAATCTCTTCTGGTTCCGGTACTAATCTTACAGTTCAAGCTCAGGGGGCTACTGGTGGAGGAAATAACGGAGGAAATTTACTCCTAGCTGGTGGTACTTCTGGTTCTGCTACGGCTGGTAATTTACAACTTCAAACTGGCGGATCTGTTAGATTAACGGTTTCTGCGACAGGAACTTTAACAGTTGCTGGATTTAGTTCATACGGAACTGTAGCTAGCGATAACTCGGGTAATTTATCTGATGTTGCATTGACATTAGGTCAACAATTAGTTGGACAATCAAGTGCAGTTCCAATTGCTATAGGTATCTCAACAGCAAACTTAACAGATGCAAACGTTACCGTTGATTGCGGTGCCTCTGTTGCCGGAACGCTCAACGCAAATCAATTTATTTTGCCAGCAGCTACACTTTCTACTAATCGTACCGTTACTATAAATACAGATAGTGCAGTTACAGGAGAAACAATTACTATTGTTAGACTAGATGCGACTGCAAATACTTTAGCTATTGTAAACGGTGGGGCTGCAGCGGGAACTATGTATACTTTCCCAGTTAGCAAAAAACGTACTGCATCATTTTATTTTGATGGAAGTAACTGGAATCTTTCTGCCACAGCAGCATTATCATAATGGAGATATAAAGATGAGCATAGCTAGCGGTGTTGGTGATGGATTGGGTAACGGAGTTTCTCCAGCCTTTTTACCTAATTTTAAACCCACCAATATTTCTGGGTGTGTATTATGGTTACGTGCAGATTTAGGAAAAACTCTCAACGGATCTACTGTCAGCCAATGGAATGATCAATCTAGTAGCGGAAATAATGCTAGTCAAGGCACTGCGGCAAACCAACCAACAGATCAACCAAGTGATACTCCACAAGCCAGCCTCCTCTTCTCGGTTAATGCTACCGACACAACTCTCAATAGATTCAATATCTCAGATTCAGTATCATTGCATTCAGGTACTGGTTCTTATCATCTCTGGGCGGTCATAAGGACTCCAACAACTTATCCCACTACGCATAGTATCCACGGTCCCATTTTTGACAAAAATACAGCTTCTCCATGGACCGGGGGTGTTGGCGATGGATTTGGTCTTGGTATTAATGTCGTAGTTGGCGTGGGACAGCCTATCGTTGTCTTCTCAGGACATACTGGAACAGTCAATCCTGGTATCAACACAACGACCAACACGCTTTACTTACTTGAGTACGTCTATGATGGTAATGGTACTCATACGATCATTATCAATGGCGTCTCTACTACTGCTTTATCTTCGTCTACTGTAACAACTCCTGGTAATAATACACTTGTTATTGGAACTACAGCCGCAGGAATTAATAGATCTTTTGCTGGAAATATCTTTGAACAAGGTATCAATATCCCAGCTCCGCTATCTATTCAGCGCACTCAATTACAAAATTATGTTCGTCTTAGATATGGTGTCGGATAAATTATAATTTCAAGATTATTTTGGATTAATTTACTTAGTGCGATGAACCACTTATGTAGTTCACTCCGGTTGGTCCAATAGTGATGTGCTTGTTATCTCTGGGATCTCTCAGGCTGATCAGCGCCAGCATCTTATCAGCCGATGGTCCAATCTTTACGTCCAGGGTGCCTGGAATTAGTTCTTATTGTGCGAAGTCGCGCACGAAGCCGACCGTCACCTCTGCGATGATGTCCTGACCGGACCCCGGAAAGCTCCCGTCTGTAGTCAGCACGCATCCAAGGTTCAAGCCGGGCGTAAAGGATGCGGCGTTAAGCGGGTTACGTGCCACGTTGATCGTGGACGGATCGCTTGTGAGGGTCGTATCAAGGACGAGATTATCACCCGTGTAGCCACCGTTCTTGCCGACCTTCACCTGCAGATTGCCGACCCCCGTGTTGGGGAGATTGAAGACGTCCACGCCAAGGACATACCCGTACTCCGGCATTGAGTAGTACGTCGATCCGGATGTTGTTGCCCCATCCTCGCGCAGCATGGGCTGATTAGTGAGGACGCCGCCCGTATTCTTCAAGATATACCTATAGAGCCTTGTCCTGAGGCTTGGGAACTTACACGTCCTATAATCCAGCGCTGTATCTCCTGTTACTGCGCTCTTACTTGCAGGAATTACTAGCCAGCTACCAATAACCGACTCGAACAACCTCGGATCGTAGATCGAGATGTAGCTATTCGCGGGATTCTCGACGAAGCCAGGGAACAGGACGAGTTGCCCGAACAGTGTTGAAAGGAAGCTCACCCGAGGCGCCCTGGCCACGAGCTTGCCGCCCGCTTCACACTGGAAGACGGACGTACAAAACAGGTTGTACATCTGCACGAAGCACGACGCGAAAACGAGCTGCGATGCAGCACCGGCATAACCGGCAGACTCAAATGGCGCTCCTGCCGGACTGCTATTTGGGTCCGTGGGCCCGGTCAACCACACGTAGACGTTGTTGGTGTTGTACGTAGCGGACGGGAAGGTCACCGTCAGGCCCGTAGAGCCGAGTACCTGGGGTGTGGACCCGTTGACACCCGTTGCTTGCGTTATGCCGTTCAACTTCCAAGTAAATATGGGCCCCGTCGCATTCGTAATGTCAATCTCAATACCAGGCGAGTATGCGCCTGCCGGTGTCCCTGTGACAGATATCGCGGGAGGGGATGTACCGGTCGTTCCTATTGCGCCGATTGTATCTGCTCCACATCCCTCGATCCAGCATTCGGAGTCGAGCGTCGCACTGGACGTAAAGGCTGTCTGGACTGCGCGCAAACAGCTTTGCCACACGCACCGGGAGAACGCAATGCCGGTGCTCGTCTCGACATAGGCCCCAATGTAACAATGCTGAATATACGAACGAACAATGTGGACTATTCCAGATCCCTGCCCAGCGGCGGAACCAACCCAAAGACCGATTGCGCTCTGGTAGTAACCGGCTTGTGTACTTGCAGCCTGACCCCCATTACCATCGAAGTAACATTCCTCAATTGTTACATCGAGACCATTCTGGACGTAGCAGCAAATCCCGGAATGTCCATTGAATGGCCCCGGTAATTTGCCGGCCGTCGCGGGGAAAGTAATAGTTCCGTCGCTCTTCGGTCCCTGGATTACAACCCCACGCATGCGGAGCGCGTTCGGATACCAGAGACGAAGAGCTGTGATTGCCTGAGCACTAGATACGCCACTCGGCGTCGTGATCATAAAGTTTTCTAGCCGGTTGTTCAGAATGAACGCGGTGCCACTACCAACGTTGGAGCCAACTGTCATCGCCGTAGGTCCGGTGCCTACGTAATTGAGGATTGTCTTTTGTAAGTATGGATTCACGCCGCTTCCATTGGCAGACCGGGATTGCCCAATCAATGCCGCATTGCTATTCGTGATGGCGAGACCCACCGCACTGCTGATTGCTGATCCAATCGTATATGTTGCAGCACGAAGCAAGACAGGAATCCCCGACGCCGCAACCGAGTCAAAGGCGCGCTGCAAGGCAAAGCCGCTTGATGTCGCACCCCACCAGTCGCCCCACACATCTGGCTGCACGGTGGGAGATACCCATGCGATGCCGCCTGCTGTCTGCGTGCTTCCGAAGATATTAGCCGCCTTGGGCGCGACGACTTCGCTTCCAAAAGTCAGCGTGACGCCTCCCGAAGGGACAACAGACGAGCCGGGCAAAAAGCGCCACGTTCCAGCGGTAGTCGTGTAATTTGAACCAATCTTGTAAGTTCCTGGCGGCAGGACCACTTCGCTGGCTTGCCCAATGGCAAGCGCAGCTGCGGAATCTGCAGCCACTAGAGCCGCCCTATCATCCGTCGTACCATCACCCTTGGCACCAAAATTTTTGACGTTCATAACTGGCTGAACACCGGTTGGTACGTAAACACCTCCGGTAGAAACCAACGCATAACCATCGTTAGCTACCGAGTTAGTAGAAACCACTACGCCCCTAATTTTAGTAACAGAATTAGATCCACTCGTACCGGTTACGTCACCAGCCAAAGCGGTGGTAGCACCTAAATTAGCAGCTACCCACGTACCTGGCGTACCTGCCACCGTTAGCTGATAATAGGTACTGTTAGCTGTAACATAAACTAACATTCCTACTTTTTGATTATTTAGTGGAATAGCATCTCTAGCAACAGTGGTAGGCTGAACTTGAATACCACCTTGTACATCAGTGTCTCTGACGACAGGAAAATTGCCACCGTTCTTTGGTTCTATTGTATCTATAGTGTTTACTGGCATAATAGTCCTAAATATAATACCAAAATTTTAGTATTATCCCTTATAGAAATTAACTCCATCAGTATATAGTGTAGCGCCGTTACTATTAGATATAGTAATTGTATTACCAGAGGATCCTCCACACACTAAATTATGACCACCACCAGTAAAATTATTGATAAACCAGAATCTACCCGCTGTTAGTGGTAATACTACTTCCCGATCCAAAGTTAATGTTCCACCAATATTAATAACTTTGGCTAGTGCCTGAGTTTCTGTCATGAATAAGGTAGTATCAGACATTGTAATAGCATTGTATCCATCTCCAGATACGGTACCATTTTGATGTAATACCGGACGACCATAAAATTGAGAATATAGTGAACTAGAGTAAGCGCTAGCATTAGTTGGGACATAAGCTTGTGATGCCGCATCTATTAATTGAAATGCCCAAACATAACAATCTGATGGTTCTGGATCTAAACCACCGGGCGCGACGGCTAGAAGCAATGTATTAACATGTGTTGGATATACAATCGGTATTTGATACTGTTTCCAAGACGAAGATAACGAGATAGTTCTAAAACAAATAATTTGATCACTACCGTTAATATCTCCCGCCATTGAAACAGATAATGTAGAAGTCGTAGAAGCACCTAAATAACCATCTCCAGCTTTAGCCCAAAAAATTAAATTACTGACGTTAGGTAAGTTGCTAATATCCCAAGAAACATCGGCAATAGCTTCCATTAAATTACCACCGTTATCAATCATTTGTTGTTGACCGGTTCGGAAAATATGGCAGGCGCGAGTAGTACCTAGCGGGTCAGTTGCTCCAGTAGTAACTGAAACTTCCCCAACTACTTGCCACATATTTTGGTTTTCTGAAAAAGTAAGCCTGTTTTGTAGCTTGACTTGTTCTACTGGTTTGGGGATAGAGTCGAAAGATACCAGCGGAGAATCTTCTCCCATAGTAGCAATAGAAAACATTCGACCGCCACGTACAAATTCTTTAGTTTGGTAACCGGCTGATCCGCGCATTACATTATCACGAAAAATACATCTACCTGTACGGTCTCTGTTATCTTCACCAACAAAATCTATACCTGTATCATCAACGGCTATTGCAAATTGTGAAAAAGTATTATTATTAATTGAAATTCGTCCTACTCCCGTATTAAGCGCAATAGCTGCAACATTTTGAGACTGAATAAATCCACCTTTGTTTGATTGTGAAACATTAGATGCCGTTTGTGCCCAGGAGACAGTTTGAGTAGTTCCTGGAGCACCAATTGCTGTAACAGTAAAAGTTCCATTGAAACTAGGATCATTAGCAACGTCAATAACCTGAATAGTATCTCCTATCGCCAAACCATGCCCAAAGGAAAATCCAATAGATAGGGTGGCAGTAACTGTGTTGCTGGATCTGCCAATAGAAGTAGCTAATAAAGCACCGGGTCCTAAGAAGAAATTATTATTGATAATTCCAAATTCTTGACCATTAGCTAACCCGGCATAACCATCTATCTCAATACGATGTCTGGATTTATTAAGCCAATATTCTGTTTCAGATCGAAATTGATTATCATGAATATTAAAATACCCAGCACTATAGCTATAAACATCATTACAGGCTATTTTAATATCTGGATTGGTGCTGGGTGGAAAACCAAAAAAACGACAATCTTGAATTGTAACGAAATCACTATTATATAAGAAAATAGTCGGTCCGGCAGTGCCCTCAGAAGATATAGCTACACATTCTTTAACTAGTAATTCAGTGTTATCAAAATTCATAATAGCACCGTAGTTAAAGGAAAAATAACATCTAAATACTTTGGCATAGAAAAAAGATGAATTTGTAATAATGGCATAAGAGTTCATTCCATTAAACGTACAATCTTGAATAATTAAATTGCCTTCTGTTACCTGATCAACAACGCCAATTGTATTAACGGCTCCACTACCACCATTAAAATAAATTCTTTCAATCAAAAAATTTATTTGCCCATTAGTAGTATTTGGAATGATATATGGACTAATAAATTTAATAGAATACCCATCAGAAGCATTATTTATTATAGTGGAAAAAGTATCTTTACCGCTTAACACAAAATTACTCTGAACATTAAAAATATTAGATACTGTAGAAGTAATATTGACACTATCTAATAAAAGTCTGACAGGTTTATTTATTGATACAGAATGGGTAATGCTATAGTTTCCTTTTAATCCAGTAGCGTCTATAACCCCACCAGTACTAGGTAGAAAAGTAATCGCGGCATTAATAGCTGTACTTAAATCAGCAGTAGAAGGATTGAACCATTCTATTTTAACGCTACCAAGAGATCCATTGATAAATTGTGCTCCATTAAAATAAAGATAGTTTCCTGTACTTGGTGATGTTATTGTTACGGGATGATTTTGGATTTTGGATATTGTATTTGATCCGTTTGTACCTGTAATATCTCCCGCTAAACTGGTATTAGCTCCAAGGTTAGCAGTATTCCATGTAACTAAATCACCTGCTAACTGATAATAAGTAGTATTAGCAACAACATAGACTAACATACCATTTTTTCTGTTGTTTACCGGTATAGCATCTCTAGCAACGGTGGTAGGTTGAACTTGAATACCACCAGCTACGTCAATATCTCTAACAATTGGGAAAGCACCACCATTTTTAGGCTGAATAGTATCAATAACTGTTACGGGCATAGATTGGTCCTTGGTATAGTTTGTCAATTAATATACGCCATTATTAGCATTAAAGTATAAGCTACTATTATCAGGACAACATGAATAAAAATATTAAACAATTATTAGATATCACAACGAAATATGCTCAAAGTGTTGGATTTCAGGCAGCAGACATCCAAGTAGCTCTAGGTCAAAGTGAACAAGATCCGTCACAGAATCGAGGATACTACGCCAAATCTTCTATCGATGGGCTAGTTACAGATATCACAAATAAATTCAACCTAGACGATAATACTAATGGAAAAATAGATATTACCTGTACTAACGGCTCCATATCGTTCATCACTACATTAACAAATCAAAAAGAACTACAGAACAAAATTACAATGTATCTAAAAATCAAGTATTCAGCTGATATGGCAAAGAAAATACAAGCTTACTGTGCTATTAAACATATTCCAGTTGGATCAGCGGTTGCGTCTTGGATTTCATTTTAGGCTAATTATGACATTATTTGATGATGTTTCTACAAAGGCTAAAGAACAATTTCCAAATATACAAGTTAAATTTAAGAGCGAGTCAACATTTATGCGGATTCTTGGTGCAATATTATTCTTCAATCCAGCATTCATGAAAGAATTCGTAACGACAATTGGAAATAGCATTTATTTTCCCACTAAAGATTATACAGCAAATTCTTCAGTTGATGCTTCGGTTGTTTTGCTTCATGAGTTAGTCCATATTTACGATTCACAAAAGAAAAGCAAATTTATATTCTCATTATTGTATTTAATGCCACAGATATTGGTATTGTTATTTATCCCACTTTTGTTTTTATTTGGATGGAAAATTGCATTACTTTCCTTAATTTTCCTTGCACCATTTCCAGCTTACTTTAGGATGGTTAGCGAAAGAAGGGCATATACAATCTCTGCTTACGTAATGAATAAATTAGCAAACCAAGGATACAGTATAGATTTTGTTGCTGAAAAACAATTTTACGTTGATCAATTTAAAGGATCAAGCTATTATTTCATGTGGCCTTTTAATAGTATAGAGACATATTTTAATAACATTATAAATCAGTTCAAATCTGGCACCAAGTCAAAAGAAATTGAACCAGAAATTTACGGAATAATTGATAAAATTTTGCCATAGTTGATTAATAATTATTTACAGCGATATATACTTCATTAGACAATCTTGTGAGGTATTTGATGGAAAAAAATGATATTGGCGTGATAGGTTTAGGAATTGCAGGTAGTCTCGCGGTATTCAAGATAGCAAAAGAATATAAAAATCTAAAAATTATAGGGTTTGATCTTGGGAGGCCGCCAGCTAAGCGTCGGAAGGCCGGGGAAGGCTGGTTTGGATACTTTCAATCCGGAGATGGGAAGCTATATTTAAACGATACAGATAATGTTTTAAATTTAGTTGGCGCAAGAAAGACCAATAGTGCATTTCGCTGGCTTAAGGAGAATATAAACGACACCACGGAGCTTAAAACTATAAAGGACAAATCTCCATCCGTATCAATGAGTAAGAAGATAAAGAAAGGTGGGTTTGAATTAAAACTAAATAACTATATTCAATTATATCCAAAAGACATTCATATATTATCAAAATATATGGCAGGTATAGTATCTGATAACAAAAATATATCGTTAAGTTTTGATAATGAGGTATTGAATATAGTAAAGCAAAAGAACTCATTTATAATAACATCAAATGATAAACAAGTTGAATGTAAAAGAATTATGGTTTGCACCGGAAGATCTGGCTGGCGTTGGACAAAAGCTCTATATGACTCGCTCGGTATTGTGGAAGATAATAACATCGCTAAATTTGGTATTAGAATAGAGGCGTCATCATCAGTTATGAAAGATTTTAACAAGTCTAACTGTTCAATATTTAAGGAGAATTTAGATTTGGGGCCGATGTGCTGGAACGGATCTGTTATTCCCGAAGATCATATAGATTTCGCAATATCGTCGTTTAGAGGTAATGAGCAAAGATGGTATTCTGATAAGGTTTCTTTTAATTTAATTGGGAGTAGGTATTTCGAGAACGCTGGATCCGAGCAAACAAATAGATTGGGACAGCTAACATTTATATTAGCAAATGATAGAATTGTAAAGGAAAGAGTTTCAACAATTTTAGCAAAGAAAAGCAAAATATCCGTCATTCCTGAGTATGATTGGTTGATCGCTGCTATTAATGATATAGGACAGTTCATACCGGATATTATTACAAGAGGTTCATATCATATTCCAACAATATTACCATTAGTCCCAAAAATAAACATTGGTAATAATTTAGAAACAGATATTAAAGGTATGTTTGTTGCAGGTGAGGCATCGGGTAATATAGGGATTCTCTATGCGATATTATCTGGCTTAATCGCAGCAGACAGTATATTAAAATAGGTAAAGAGATGGTTAACAAAAATACATACAGTAACAATAATAGCTATAGTTCTGATGAGCAGCGAGAATACAGCGGTAAGCATATATTAAATCATCACGAGTTCGATCTCTATCACGAAGAACGAGATGTGGTAGAGAAATTGGTATCAGTAAAACGCACCAAGAAGCCTTCAAAAGGAGAACGTTGGCATATTTTTATAGATCGTGAGCCTTTATTTATTATTGATGGTAATAAGCTAAACAAAGGAGAAATAGACTTCCTAAGAACAGCTGCTGGGTTTAATTTTTTAATTGCGCAGGTTAAGGCCGGTGTTAAGAAATTGACTAAATTAAAGATAGAATTAAAAAAGAAAGTTAAAAAGAAGAAGAATGAAAAAATTTGAATTATACGTAGCTGATCTTGAGTCAACGGGGTTATCAGAACTACATGATATTATTGAGATTTCTCTGCACAGATTATCCACCAACGAGCAAAAAACATGGTTCATAAAGCCAATGAATTTTAGCAATATAGAACAAGATGCCTTAAGGGTGAACGGGCATAAAGTTGAGGATTTGCAGGGATTAACTGAATTTGGTAAGAAGACATATACAGAACCGACAAAGGTAGCTGCTGAAGTAGAAAATTGGGTCCTGGAAGATATGCATACTGCCGAGGAAAGATTATTAGTGGGACAAAACATTATTGGATTTGATAAAGGTATGTTGATTGCATTTTGGAAAAGATGTCATGCTGAGCAAACCTTTCCGTTCTCTAAAAGATTTGCCCTCGACACAATGCAAATTCAGGTCCTACTCGATATAATTAAAGATGATGACTACTGCGAAAATTATAGCTTAAAAACATTAGTAGAAAAGTATGGTGTTAAACGAGAAAAGGCACACCGTAGTGAAAATGATGTAAAGATGACAAAAGACGTTTTCATAAAGCAGATCGAGTTACTTAAAAACAAATGTTAAAGGCGGATATGAAGATTTGTATAAAATGTAAAATTGAAAAGGATGAAAATGATTTCTATTTTAGAGACAAAAATAAAGGAATAAGACGTCGAGAGTGCAAATTATGTACTAATGAACATACCAAAAAATATTATGAACAAAATACAAAAAATATACTGAACCATAATAAACAATATCGTATCGAACATAAAGAAGAATTAAAAGAATATTTTAAACAATATCGCATTGAAAATAAAGAAAAAATAAAAGAAAATAAAAAGCAATATAATGCTGAACATAAAGAAGAGATAAAAGAATATTATATTGAAAATAAAGATAAAATAAAAGAATATTATAAACAATATAATATTGAAAATAAAGAAAATATAAAAGAAAATAAAAAAGAATACCAAAAAAATAGAAAGAAAATTGACCCCGCATTCAAATTGAGAAATAATATAAGTAGTTCAATTAATAAATCTTTGCGCAGAACTGGCTCCTCCAAAAATGGCTCATCAATTCTCAAACACTTGCCATACACAATAGAAGAGCTTAAAAACTATATCGAATTACTTTTTGAGCCGTGGATGAATTGGGAAAATCACGGTAAATATAATAATAAAACCTGGAAAGATAATGATAAATCAACCTGGACCTGGCATTTAGATCATATTACGCCACAAGCTCACCTGCCTTATACAAATATGGAAGACAATAATTTTAAGATATGTTGGGCATTAGAAAATGTACGGCCATACAACGCTAAAAGGAATACAGAAGAACGTGATTGTCGCTCACAAGAAGAAATTATCAAAATAAAAAATGATATAAAAGAACGTTTAGAAAAATTAGGATATCAAAACATATTAGATGGCGCAAGTAAAACAAAACCTATATGAAAATTTTATACGCTGCTGGAAATAGACTTGGCTCAAATTACCAGCTCAAAAGATTTCTAAACTCGATCTCTAATAAAAACTACAATATAAAAGTTGCAGCATATAAAAAATCAATTGGTGATTTAAATGTTGACTATACGTTAGATTGTTTGTTAAATTTCACAAACCCAGAAGGAACAATATCATTTAATAACAATTATTCATATTACTATAACCAGGTAAAAAGATTTTCTCCTGATCTAATTATAAGTGATTTTGATATATATTCTTCGGTGCTTGCAAATGATTTAAATATAAAACTCTGGCAATATAGTCCAATCAATTTATATTACGCATTAGATAATAAAACAAAAAAATCGGTTGCAATTCATAAATATTATTCTCACATTATAGAATCGGATCATAAGAAATTTGATTATATAAACTATGTATTAAACAATTCGGATCGGAAATTTGTATTATCTCATTTGTGTGATTGTGAAAATGCTCCAACATTAACAAACAACTACGAGTATGCACGACCGTCATTTGTCCTTGGGGATGATAAAAATAAAATAGATAACGTTGTAGCCTTGGTTCGATCTAATAAGAAAATAATAAATGAGTTCAAGGACAAAAATTCTATATTATTCTCCCCATATGTCTTTGAAAAATATAATAAGATGATAGTTGAGGATATTAATTCGGATGTCTATAATAGTTGTATAGGAAATTGCAGCAGATTTATTACAGACGGAGTAGGTGTATTTCTGTCTGATGCATTTTACAACGGGCATTTTTGTTTTTCCATACCGCGGCTTGATGATATAGAATCGATTATCTGTTCCTATATGAATGAATTTTGTGGTGTCGGGAAAATGGAAATTGGAAAGCCTGAGAAAATCAAAATTAAATTAGATGATAAAGTTAAGTTTATCTCTGAATATTTAGAAGAGTTTTAATGATGAATAAAGATCATATTTGTTTTGATATCGGAAATGTTTTATGTAATGTTGATTTTTCATTCTTTATTAAAAAACTATCCAAATCTATAAACATATCTATAGAGGACGTCAATTACTTTCTCGATCGGACCCAAAAACTACATGATTTAGGATTAACGGATATTAGATCAGAATTGTCAGACCATCTTAAAATCAAATCATCTCCAATAGTTGATGATCTTATAGTTGAATGGAATAAAACTGTCACTGCTCACACATTTATGATTTCTACACTAAATGATTTGATAAAGAATAACATTAAAATTGCATTACTTTCAAATATAGGAACAGAGCATGCGGCATTAATGAGAAATATATTAACACCAGATATTTACGATAATTCAATTAAGTTTTTTAGCTGTTTTTTAGGCGCAAGAAAACCAACACATTTATACTACAAAACATTTTTAGATATGTATAGTAATTTTAGAGGATCTATTTATTTAGATGATAGGGCCGAGAATGTGGAGGCTGGGAGAGAATTCGGATTTAAGTCTCAACATTTCGCATTGGATAGTTTCGGTTCTATGTCTGAATTATCTGATAGAGTGGCACAAATAAAAAATAGCATGAAATAATTTTCGACTGCTGATATATAATAGGAAAGAGGACATATGAATAAATTTACGACACCGGGAAAAGTAAAACAAGTAAATGCAACAATAATAGCACCACAAAATGCAGGGTTACGACTAATAGTTAATCTTGTTGGGCAGGCAGGAAAATTTGATTCCAAGCTCGATACAATTTTAAGTAAGATGTGGCCGAAAGTAAAAAATGATTATCGTGAGGCATTTGTAACACAACATAATTTCAAGATGGGATCGCTCCATCAAACCGCAACGACCAGTGATTGTTGGGTTGTAAATATGTTAGTGAAGGATAAAGAGAATAAGGTTGATAGTAATGCATTGGCTCTTGCAATAAAGAATTTAGCAGCGTTGGCAAAATATGAGCAAGGTTCCGTTCATGTGAGTAATCTCTTAGTTGAGGAAGTTCCGGAGCTAAAACAGATGCTCATTTCTCAAGTAGCAGAAAACGGAATACATCTATATTTTTACGAAGAACCAGTAAAATAAGCTAATATTCTGCCATATCATTAAATGGCTAATCCCGGCGATCAAGTCGTTTGTAGAATCCGGGATAGTTCAATCATTAATATTTATGATAATGATCGGTATGAAGAGCATATTTTTGATGTCGTCGCTAAATACGAAGACGGACATTTGCTATATGTCTCAAATGTATTTTTCTTAAATGACTGTATAAAAATTACTAAAGAAAACCATATCAAATACAATGTCGATAAGAGGTTTATTGACTGCAACGTATATTATATAGGCGACAACCGTATAGTAAGAATATATCGTAAGATTGATGGGATGCGTTGCTCTAAATGTGATGACTTCATACAAATGAGCGAGCCTAATCAAACGGATGGAACGCTGATCTGTTGGCGCTGCAGATCCTACCCCCAGTATAAATAGGAGCTAAACTGCTACTGGGACTTTTATAATGTCACCAGAAATATAATTCTCCACCACAAAGTCATCCACAGTATAACTAAAAATATCTTTCGCTGGTTTCAATTTTAATGTTGGTGCGTTTATTTCTGGCCGTGTTAAATATTCATTGGCAGCATCTAATTGGTTAATATAGATATGTGAATCGGCAACATTATGCACAAGCTCGTAAGGTATTAGACCTATTTGCTGTCCTATCATATAAAGAAATGCAGAGTAAAAGTAAACATTTGCGCTAACACCTGGCAACCAGTCTCCACTACGTTGTGTAAGTATTCCTGTCAGCCTATTCTCATTATCAACAACAACCTGAAAACTATAATGGCAGGTTGGTAGCTTGACCTTATCGGTTGTCATTACATTAGGATCCCAGAGGTTTATTAATGCTCTACGCGAAAACTTATTTTCTTTTAGTTCATTAATTAGATAGGAAACCTGATCAAACCCATTAGTTTTGTTATAATCTCCGCCAAAATTTCTAAAGCTCCATCCATAAATAGGCCCAAGCTCACCACTAGAATATCCATTTCGTTTTTCAAATTCGCTATCTCCCCAGAAGTCCCATATTTTAGAGCCAAGTTTATTTAGGTCGTTTATATTCGTCGACCCGGAGATCATCCAAAGTAATTCCGCAAAGATTGATCTATAGAATGCCTTTCGTTTTGTTGGGATGGGGAAATATTTATCTATCCTGTAGCGACACTGAGTTCCGAATAGTGCTAATGTATCGATGCCTGTTCTATTGGGCCGTCTAATACCTTCATTTAGAATTCTTTTCAGCGTTTTGTCGTAGTCTGATAATATATAGTTAGAATACATTTTAATTATCCTGAATTACAACTCCATGTATCTTACTTTCCATTATACTTGAACTTGTTATCCTTATAAATTGGGGGTCCTCTTTTAATTCAAGTAGGTTTTTGCAATTTTGATAACTACATGCACTCTGTATTCCCTGACATATATTTTTAATTACATTTTCTACTGGACCTTTTGGTTTTACTAAGCCCTTAACTCCCTCAATACGTTCTTTTTTGTGTGTGGAACTTCCGCTGTAGCTTATATATGTTTTTCCATTGGATTCGATTTTTATTCCTGATGCTTCGTCGGTTCCAGAAAACATTCCGCCAAGCATTACCATATCAGCAAAACATAAACTTTTAGCACAATCAGCTGTAATTTTGTGCCCCCCATCAGATATAAAATATAACTTTCTTCCTAGTTCTTTTTGCATAGTATTTTTATATTCAGCAACATCTATTAATGCTGATAGTTGAGGCACTCCTGCACCTGCTTCTAGGCGAGTAGAGCAAATACCACTTGCACCAACTCCAATTTTTACTATATCTGCACCAGCTTTCCATGCTCGTGCGGCAGCTTCACCAGTTGCTACATTTCCAGCGATCAACAATTTATCTGGGTAAGTTTGGGAGATATAATGAACCATCTCAATTCCAGCCGAGGAATCAAGGTGAGCAATGTCAATACAAAATATTTTTATACCAATATCGGAAAGAGTTTGCAATATTCTATAATCACAATATTTCACACCAACGGAAGCTCCAACAAAATTAAAAATATTACTATGTTCTTTTGAAAGCTCCTTGAATATAAGAATTTGATCATCTAACGAACAAAACCTATGCATTATACTCATAGCTCCTAATGAATACATTTTTACAATCATTTTTTTGTTCGTTATGTCAGCCATATTTGCTGGAATTATGGGTATCTTATATTTGAATCCTTTTGGCAAAAAAACTGATAAATCGACATCTGCTCTACTTTTTATTGTTGAGTGTTTCGGCCGCAAGAGCACATCGTCAAATGTGAAACCGTCTATAATATTAATCATTTTAATTTCTCTTTACGATTTGTGCCGATATGTAATTCTGCCCTGGTTTACATCATAAGGAGAGACCTCACATGTAACCAAATCTCCTACTAAAATCTTAATACCGTTTTGCCTTATTTTTCCAGATAAGGTTGCAAGCACATAATGACTATCGCTTACCTTAACTCTAAATTTACCATTAGCAGAATCTACAACCTCACCACTAAATTCCATACGATCTTCTTTCGACATTAAATATTATCTCCTTTTATCCTATTTAGTATATAATCAAATTCCTTCAGTTTATCACTTCTAATTGGTAGCGAAATCAAAGCACATTTTTCCACATCAAAATCAATAAGTAAATCTAATCGTTTCTTATCAATTTCAACATAATGTTTTCCCATATGCTTAAGTAATTCATAATGTGTATTTACTCCAAGCAATAGTGGCGAAATTCGATTCCACTTACCATTATATGCGAATACTCTATAATACTCATCGCTACAATATACTGCAACAAGGCAAAAATAACTTCCAATATATTTCCCCTGCGCTAAAAATATAGATTTGCTTGTCTCCGCTATATTATTAATAGCTGACCCATAAAACAAGTCGCTACTAATTTTCGTGTTCTCGGATATGCACGGATCGTTTAATAGTATTGTTGGTATTTTATCTTTTATCTTTAGAGAGTTTCCAAATTCGTCTACCCAGTGATCCTCTAGTCTTGTACCTGGTTTAAATTCACCAACAAATATACTGTATGGTTTTAATCTACAACTTTTAATTACATCAACAATATTCTCATTCTGAATATATGATCCAATAAGAGATATTCGCCCTCTAATCTTTACATATAAGTTTTCTAAATCTATTGTATTCATTCTTCTAAACTATGAGGGATCCGTTTTATACAATCAAGATAATCAACCTTATTCATTAATTCCTGCCATAGTAAAAAGGTGTTGCGGACGTCATCGGTAGCTGTGTGACTTCTGGCATATTTCTTAATTCCCATAAGATCACATGAAGCACCAAGATTTAATGCAGGTTTTATTATTTGGTTTAGTTTAGCATACTTCCTCATTAAATGCATTGTGTCAAGATATAGAGAAAATGGAAATTGTTTGTTAAATAACTCCCATAACTGCCATAAAAATTTACGATCGAAGTTTATGATATTATGTCCGATCAAACATCTGTGCTCATTTGTTAATCCGTCCTCATGAATAAATTGTTCTGCTATATCTATAAGTTCTTTCTTTGATATGCCGTTTCTTAAGTCTGCCATCGTCTTATTGCAAATTCGTAGCGCGTCAAATGAGCTGTTTTCAACCTTATCAACACGAACCTGTCTACTTAATTGTGTTCTGTCTGATGCACGGATGATAGAGAATTCGTGGATCTCGTGGAAATTGTTCTTCCAGGAAAGCCCACTTGTTTCCAAATCGAGCACAAAAAAAGATAAACCTGCCGCCATTCTAAACCCTAAAATTCTTTATCAATCGTATTAGCGAACTCCCACTGTCATATACCGTGGCTTTAATAAGTTTTTTCAAGTTGATATTTGGTTTTATGTTTATTGGGTGGGCTTTATTTACTTGGTTAATTGCATCATTCTCGTCCTCCGCATATATTCTGTAGGTAATGATGCAGGGAGTAATACATTCAACATTAACAGTATAATACTTCTTTTGTTTTGGTTGTGCTATTTTATTTAATTTCTTATCTTCTTGTTCTCTACGTTTTCTCTCCTCGGTTGCCTTTATTTCTTCGGGATCTCGTCCTTGGATTTGTATGATATGTTGTCGCATTAGGTTCCTCATTGTAATAATTTGTATGCAGTTGGAATATCATTTATTGTTATTTCAATACTATCATCAAAATTTACGTTATTAATTAGTTTTGGGTTTGACTTAAATCTTTTGTAATCTTTTTCTGTTACGGTGGCAAGAAATAATGTTCCGAATTTTTCCATACGGGTGCTATTTTTAAATCCAAATAAACATACTTGTTCCTCATCAATAAGATATTCTGTCGCATTATTATCAATTACTACTATCGTTACATCTTCCTCTTTCTCTGATGGAAATGCTATTATAGTTGTTGGTGGATCGATAGAGAATTGATACAAAATAGATTGCCAGTAAATGTATTCCTGTCTTTTTGATTTTGTTATTGCTGATATATCTTTCATTTATCGCCCGAACTCCCGAAACCACCACCTCTGCCAGCATTACGTTCTTTACATATACGTTCAAATTCCTTATTCGAAATTGTCTCTACGTTTATATCCTCACGACGAGTTGGTATTATTTGTCCTATACGATCTCCAAATGTTATTATGATATCTTTCCCTAATGATCCAATGTCTGGAATATATTGGCCCACAAAACTTGTCTCGAGTTCCCATCCAAAATCAACAATTCCAATTAAACTGTGCATTGATTTTTTAACAAAGCTGCTACTCCTCGGGTGTAGCTGATAATACCAATTAGGTGGGCATATAGATCTAAAACCAAGCGGTATCTTAAAATATTGTCCAGCTCTTAATATAATATCTTTCCTATCTTTTTGACAAGCTCGTACGTCGTAGCCTGTTGCAAATGGTTCCGACCTCATTGGCAAAAATAAATCTTCTGTATCTAATATATCATCACGCAATGCAAATTTAAATGTTTGTAATTCTTTATTCATGGTTAGTTTATGATATCCTTTCTCATCGGCATTATACCGTATAATTGTTGTTATGATCCTTAATAGTCCTTCTGCAATTATCTACATAAATCCGGATCTTACCGCTCAAGTCCTCGGAGTATTTGTTAGACAACTTTATATAGATCAAGTTTTATCTGCTGCTGAATTTGACGCATTTATTGCTGCTGATCCAAATTACCCAATAGAAATTCATCAGGATGGTAAGAGGATTTTGATTTTGAGAAATTTACATGACCAAACCAATCGAAATTTAGCAGATATTGTATTATTCGCAAAGGGAGGTCTTGTATCTGTTTTATCTTCGCGTGTTGGGCCTCCTGGGATCACGCTACCTATAAATCGAGTATATATCACTGCATTAATTAACTTGCAAAAACCACAACGAGAGACTGAAAAAGTGCCGGATTTGGATGATGATTTTATTGGTGAAATTGATAATGATGATTTTGACGGTACACATTTAGATCCGCAAGTGAATAATGAACCGCCTGATGAACAAACAAATGGAGAGCCGGTAGAATTGGATTTCGATTCGGGCCCATTTGGAGAGAACAACGATTAATCAATACAAATCTCCTGGCCAGCCTCCTCTACTGCAGTCACCATCGTAATAAGATCCTTCTCTTTTGTCTTTTTCGTAGCTTTCTTCGCTCCACAGATCATTTCTACCAATGCGACTTAATGATGACCTGCCTCTCCTGTTGTTAGATCTTTCGCTATAATCTGTAAATGTTTGCGATGTGTGAATTTCCTCAATATCTTCCTCCAAATCAAAGTCTATTTCTTCTAAAACCGCTTCATTCTTATCTTCTTCAAGGTAGTAATATTTAATTATACTGGAAACATACTTTACCGTATCTTTTGCTTCCTGAATATCAATAAATTCATCCGCCTGTGCTCCAAATGACATATGATAACCACAAGTCATATTAACTGCTTCCTTACACATGTGATTAGTGATCAATGCAAGTACGTCTGTCATTAACCCATTTACATTATATCTAGGCAAACCTATGTCTTCTGCTATCTTTAATAATCTTTTTGCCGTCTTACCCGAGCATAAATCATAGCCGCCAATCGTTGTCACCAATTGATTTGAATTATTGCCTCTATCAACCTGTAAAAGTATATCAAAATTCATTAGTTCTGAAAACTTAACATATTCCGCTGATACTAAACCAACTTCTTCATCCGTTGTAAATAGTAAACTAACATCATAACCAGTATTTAATGCTATCCATGTATTGATCGCTACCCCGAGACGATCATCACCGCCAACCTGAACTTTGCAATGTCGGTCTTGTATAATAGCTGTCATTTTATCGTTTATTTTTTCTATTTTAATTACAGGATCAACCTTCGGAATATCAAATGCATGATCTCTGCAAACATCGGTGTGTGCTACGAGACAAACATTTGGGTTGCCACGAATTGCGAGCATATTGTGAACGGTTTTGTATTTTTCTCCCCGATAAGTTTTATAATCGTCTTCTTTGATTTGAAAACCTGATCGTTTTAGAACCCGTTTAAGGAATCGTCTTAGATCTGACTCGGTAGACCGGCAGCATTGTATGATCCAGTTCTCGAAAGAATATTTAAAATTTTTGTCCATTGTTTTGTTCTCGCTGTTGTAGTTTATATGGTGTATTTTTACTGATTCGTCGATTAAGATTTAATCTGCCGGGATGACTTTAACTTTTCTAAACGTTCCTTTATATCGTTTTTTATTTTGATAATTTCTTCTTGAGATCGATTATTACCTTCTTCTATATTCTTTTTAGCGTTGTGGGGTCTTAGGTTTTCTAATGACCAACATATCTTAAAATTATCGTCTTCCATTGATGTATATTTAAAATTTGAATGTGGGTCTATATGATCTATTTGCCATTTCCACGTAGACTGATCGTTCTCATCCCAGGTATTAGCATCATATTGGCCGTGGTTTTTCCAATTCATCCAAGGTTCAAAAAGTGATTTTAAATACTGTTTAAGTTCTTCCATTGTATATGGTAAATGTTTGAGAATTGATTGACCATTTTTGGAGGAGCTATTCTTGTGTAAAGTTGTATTAATAGCTCTACTTACATTATTCCTCAGCTTGAATATAGGGTCGCCCTTATATTTATTTTTAAGGTGTTGTTTTTTATTTTCTTTTATATCTTCTTTATTTTCAATACGATATTGTTTTTGGTATTTTTTTCTATCTTCTTTATTATTGATAGCATAATGCTTTTGTTGTTCTTTTATATCTTCTTTATTTTCAATACGATATTGTTTTTGTTGTTCTTTTATATCTTCTTTATGTTCAGTATAATATTGTTTTTGATATTCTTTTATACATTCTTTACATTCACCTCTGTTCTTGTCAAAGAAACCCTCATCCTTTTCAATTTTACATTTCGTGCAAATTTTCATTATTTTAATTTAAGCAGTAATTAATAATCGTCAATAGTGAAAAATAACAATATTTTTATCTCTCCTGGCCTAATGCATAATTTAATATTTTAATTGATTAGTATTCAATGCTAGCAGGAGAATTTATTATGAGTTTAGCCGAAAGAATAGAAAAATTTGATTTATTGATTGATCGGTTTAATAGATCTTACTTGCCAAAATCGATCCAAAAAACCCAAGATTTATCAGCTAAATTCGATAAAAAATTAGCACAAATTCAGACATTTCCAGAACCTTCAGGGCTCGGTATCGCTGCCCCTTATGTGCCGGGGACTGAACCAGAAGTTGGCCCAAAGGTAGAGAAAGATAATACAATAATAGAGCCACACTTAACACAATTAAATGCACCATCAACACAAGAACAAGAAAAAGCTACAACAAAAGTACAACTACCAAGCTACGGGGACCCTGAAACTGTTGAATTACTGCAGGAATTTTTAAATAACTCATTAAGAGAAGAAATCATTGCTGGTAAAAGAAGCCCACTAGTTGTTGATAGTAGGTTCGGTAAAGATACTGCAGCAGCATTAAATATGTGGGCAACGAAATATAATATACATGCCCAAGATATGTCGGAACTGGTCAATATCGCATTAAATAAATCAAAGTCAGCAGCAATTAAAAATGATTTAGTTAAACTGGCCGATAAGTTTGATAATAAATACAACTGGTAGCGAAAATGTTCCGAGACATTTTTCAGCTATATTCATCGGCTGCATACGAATTTCCCGAATCATCTCAAAAATGGTTGCCCAAATGGTTTACCAAACACAAGTCATTTCAGCAAATTAAGGGTGATCGTATATTTAAAATATTTAGTCAGTTTGGATTGAATGATTTTAGAGAAAATTTCGAAAATACATCAGCGGTTGAAAATCTTAAGGACCGGATCATATCAAACCTCTCTGATATTGTTCAAGAAGTTTCAACGGATATAGCGGCAATTAAATCAGATCAACCAGATGAACAACGTCGTAAATATATGTTATTACAGCTAAATCAGGTTGCATACAAGTTAATTCACGAAATGATGAAAAATATCACTTGGACTTCCGACAAACATAGAATAACAACACAGGTCTCCTCCGAGGACAAAAGGTTTCGAATAGACAGCGGGACATCGGTTATTAAAGCCTATAATATTGTTAAAATATTTGCCGCTAAACTTGGCACCAGTCTTCCAAATATTGAATCATCAGTAGAATTTAAAGATTATAGTAAACGTGGTGGGTTCTCTATTGTATTTTCAACCATGCCTGAAGATATAGCAGCGATGTCATCACGGTCAGAGTGGGGTAGCTGCATGTCGTTTGACTCTACCAAGGGATTAAATGCCTGCCTGCTTGGATCAACATTAAGTAAATTTATAGGTATCATTTATATTACAACGGGGAAATCTTACGAAGAACGTGGCGAGGAAATGATTGCAAGGTGTTTAATACGATTTGCCATAGATACAGAAGATAAAAAACCAGCGATCATAATAGATAAAATGTATCCTGGTTTTAATATACAATTCTCCAATGCTATAAAATCAGCAATTCAGAAAAGAACATCTATCAAAGTTTACGACATAAATGAACTTTCTACCAATAAAGATTTTGCAAGATTTAAGATACCAGAAGAAAAAATATCCGGAGTTTTAACCCACGAAAAAAGTTATTTAGATATCCCGGAAGTATTTAAAGAACCGCCGGCAAACGTAATAAAGCCGGTAGAGTTCACGAGAAAATATATTAATGAATTGTCTAAATGGTTGGCAGTAAAATCATCATTATTCATAAAAAAATTCATAACAATTGATACTGACCAAGCGTTACGTGATTCGATTCCGTTGACAAGAAGTATAATTGTAGAACTCTTGAAACCTGTTGCTATTTCGGTTGCGCAACATTATCGATCGGGCGGAAAACCAATGAGCGAAAGCCACATAAGGAAAATGTTTTATGATGAGATGGCAAAACCGATACAACAATTAAAGATCAGAAGAATTATAAGAGAATTTGAATATAATATACAAGAACGTGGAATAAACTATCTATCCGATCCTGAGCTTAAAAAAGATCTATCAGGATATATTTTCTATCAGTTAATTAATTTGCCTGAATTTTAGTTAGAATGGGTGGATGTTGATATATGATAAGTTGTGGATAGTCCAAGATTTAAAAACTTGTATGAGTTCTTTAATTATATAGAATTTTGCCCTCTATGTAAAAGTAGAACGGCAATTAATATAACATACCAAAATACATCTTGTGAATTTAGCAACAAGGAGCTTATATTTCACGATAACGAGACAGATAACAAAAGATTTACAATAGATCTCCTTGACAATACTATTAGCAGGGATTATTATTCTCTAATATATGATACGAAGCCAAAGATCATTATTGGTAGGCAGTGTAATAAGTACCATTTCTTTTATAACGGTATAGCGGACATTTCAGAAATCAAATTAAAAGTTAAAAATATAAGATTAGACAAATACCATTTTATAAGAATACATGGCTTAACACATTTCACCGTTAATGGTAGTTTTATTAAGTCTTCTACAAATATTAGAATAACAACACCAAATTTCATAACAAGAGAGCTTACATTACCATTTGTAGATTTTGATTTATCCTCTAAAAAGAAGATAGATGCAAAATTAAAAAATATACAATTATTAGGTTAATTAATGCCGAAATATTTTCAAACATTTTCAGAATTAGTAAATTGGCGAAAAAGCTGCCCTATTTGTGGGAACGATTTAATTTATCAAGTCAAGACATATATAGATAAATCGTTAGATATTGTATTTGCCGATAAACTTAAGTCGAGATTTGAGATAAAAGTTAGTAAAGCTTGGGCCGAAACAAAAGGAGAAATAATAAAGACAGATTTTAAATCGTCGGATATGCAGAATATAGAATTTAAGATCGATGACTTAACGATAAATTTTAATAGCAACGAGGGATTAGCAAATTCAATTAACTCGTTTTTTAATGATTTCTATATACATATTTCTTGTGAGCACGAGATTATTGGGAAAGCATACGAAGCAGCTGGATATTTTAATTTTGATTTTGACTACATTGACGAAAACTTAATACCAATTAAAAATGATAAAATATACCTGCCAATATCTAATATTTCAATTCACAATGAAATATTTAAAATAATTAATGTTAAGCTAGAAGATGAAAAACCAAATGGAAATCTTATTAAAATAATAAATGATTTCAGAATTAATAAAACATCATTTTCACTGGCCGAATCAAATCTTGATGGCTCTTGGGGCACATGGAAAGAAAAGAGAATTAATTTGGTTGATGATAACTTTTTCAAATTCAATAGCAGCGAAAAAGTTTACTCACGAATAAATACAATTTTCCTTCTAAAATAAATAGATTAAACCTACCTTGCTAAATTGATTTACGATCTTAAATTGGTAAAATAAATGCACTATAATATAATTAAACGGTTTATCGAGGAATTTAAAAGATGTCCAAAATGCGGAAATCATCTTAAAATAAATGCTAAACAATTAGACAACGACCCCGGAAAAATACGTAAATTTTTCATATCATCAAAAAATGATGAGCTAATAATTAATATTACAAGTGATTATTTTGTTATCCCTGGTTCTGATAGTTTTGAATTCTCTATTTCTATATTAAATGGAAATATATTATATAGCGATCAAGCAAATCACTTTATATCGCTATATGACCTTAATATAATTTTGTTTAAGGATTGTAGACATTGCATGCGAATGTTACCACCAGAATCATTCTTCCAAAGTATTAATATATTTTACGATAGGTTAGAAAGCAGTTTTACGTTCCGGCCCTGGATAGAAAGTTTTAGCTTTTCTCACGATAACAATTTTTATTATTTTGCCAATGATTTTAAGGAGAAGAGATCATTACTATCAATTCAGATTTTGGAACCACCATTCTTAAATCCTATTATACAAACACCATTTATACCGTTTGATAAATTTAATTTTAGAAACAAAGAAAAGCTGTGCTCCAAAATGAATTCTATTAGATTATTAAAATGAATTTATTAAATACAATTAAAGGTTTTCCAGCAGTTTGTCCGCTATGTAGTCAAGATCTATCTATCACACTCAGGTTATTAACAGGTTTAGATAACAGTTATACCTATACATTATCAAATTATGAATACCCATTAATTTTTGACCGTAAAATTCCCCTTGGATCCGGACCCGAAACAATCTCAATTAATAAAGATAATACAACAAATATTCCGAAAGATATACTTGGCATATCATCAAAAATATCTTGTAATTGTGATAGCTATATTGTTAGTTTGTTTGCAACTTTCCTTGGAGCATTAAGGGACGGAAATTTAGTTAATATTGAAATACAGCCAATAGAAAGATTATTTATAAAAAAATATTTAATTAAAAACTATTACTGCAATGATCATAAAAAATCATATGTAATTGATTATTCAGATAAATTATTTTTCAAGCAACTAATTTCTCTACCGTTAAAACCAATTACTTACTGGCATTTCAACAATAAAACTAAATTTCAAGAAAAGATTAACAAATTACTACTCTTGGCATAAAATGAATAAAAAATACAATACAATAGTAAGCGATCTACATATTACATTAAACAATATAATGGCAGCGGATGCGGTAACGTTGGAACAGCAACGTGACTTAATAAGATCTATTTTTATCATATTCACACAGGCAAGTAATGACGCAAAACTACCAAGCGACATAACGAAAAATGCTATAATTGATTTTGTTAATATCTACTACCCTCACCTAAAAGAAGATTTAAATAAACTTCTAATATTATCATAATCTACAACTAAAATACTATATATTTATGCCGAAGAAATTAGAAACAGAGACGGACAAATTTAATGATGCACTAAACCGTGAAGAAATTCGTGGGGTATTAGATTTGTTGTCGCGTCATGTCAATAAACTATCTGGAAACGATTTATTGCTCTTGAAAAGATATCTTAAAAAAATAACTGATTATTAATGAATTTATTAGAATTTTTCGATTACAACAACAATTGTCCCGTTTGTAATAGTACGCTTCCTAAAAAAGCGTACGTAGACATAATGTTAGATAAACCACGTGGAAGAGATAATTTTGCCTATGCGGGGGTCTTAACATATGATTTTACCGGCAAGAAATTTGTTCAAAATATATTTGAAACTTCCTATCTTGATGGCCATAAAGAAACAGTAGATATTCTCCAAGAACAACTCCCAAAAACATTTACAATCAATAAAAGATTTACAATGAGACTTAACAAGCTTAATATTTCTAAATTCATTAAGCCGTGGTTTATTAATTCAATCAATACAAGAATTTTCAAAATGTGCGCTAATAAAAGTCACTATTACTATTATATGTCACATTTTATATTTGAGGGCGAGGCTGGAGATTCCATAGCACTTGATCAAGAAATCCTCGACACAAAAGGTTTTAGATTTCGTAATTCTTTTCATAATATAGATCATATTGCGACAGAAATAATTAATAAACAATCCCATGAGAGCTTCGGTTTTCCGCCGCTCCCAATGACAAAATGGAATCTTAAATCAAAGAAATCTCTCAAAGATCAAATAAATAAGCTAATATTATTAACGTAGTTTTATTTTTCGATCCTTTCTTGATTTGATTTTGTGGCAGTTAACACATAGAACTTGGAGCCCATCAACAGTACAAAACAATCTATCTATATACGTATTAAAGTCTTTAAATCTTCCTACTGCAATAATGTGATCAACGGCAATATATTTTCGCTTAAATACACTATTACAACCGGCACAACGATATTTACCCCGTTCTACTCTTGCAGCTTTAAGGGCACTTTGTCGTTGAATAGATCTTCCCCAGGTTCGCCGTAAAGAAGCCTTAATATACGCAACAACATTTTTTCTCATAATAAGGAATATATCAATGGATCCAGATTCGTTAGTTGAAAAATATATCGCAATAATAAAGCGCGCAGACAAAAAGAATGAATTAAAAAAATTTACAATAGAACTTTTAATCAAATATTCTCATAATAAATATTATCATTACATTCATTAGCAAGAAAGCCACGAAGTTTTAGCTCATTGATAAATTGTGTTCCAGAAACTATTTTCACTATAATGTCGATTTCTATTGACAGTATATGAATAACTGGTTAAAGATTAGATAACATCCGGTGAATACATAAGAACATCATTCCTAAAAAATCACACTATTCTTAAATAATTATCCCATTCTCTATCAATAATAAGCGCCAAATTATATTAAAATATTTTACCACAACCTACAGTATTTTTCCATCAAATATATACTATCACTATGTATAATCATTGTATAAAATTAGGTATCAACCAATGTTTTACCTGCGACCCATCCTATAATAAAATCAACTCACAGTGTATAGTTGATTACTATGAAAAACAAATCAAAGAACTTTCCGATAATGATCTAAAATACTTCTACCTAAATATAATGAGACACTATGTTGATTGGGAATATTTCTGGATAAACACATTAAAATCATTATTCCCACAACGCTTCCATATAGTAGAAAGATATATCCTATTAAAATGATGTTAGATTTCAATACAAATTATTCCATTCATGATATCGAAAATCTCTGCGAACATAAACCAACTATTACAGTAGAAGATGATTGGGTTGTTAGAAGTATAATCTGTTGTAAGCCATGTAATTACAGTATCTGGATTAATGGTAATATTTTTCTAACAAACAGGAAGATTAGTATGATATTTACAACCGTTGATGATACAGCATTCTCTATTTGGAATACCAGCACAATAGTCAATGGAAAAGAACTAAATTTCCCAATTATTCAATCCCCAATTAACATAAAAATACTTCCTAACATCTTAAAGAAACTATTAATATTATTATGAAATGTAAAGAGCTTAACGTCGATCTTTGTATTAAATGTTCTAATACTTTTATATCAGAAGATTGTGCTATAGATCTTGAGCTTCGTCTTCTATCCAATGCATTTAATATTAAAGAACACATTTTAGAATCTCTCTTGTTATATAATAAGACTGCACCATTAGTTTCATTTAAATTACAGTATATCAAATATATGAGGGTTGCAATTAAATACTATTACCCAAATTATTTAGATCTCTTTGACAAACTATCAATCCTCGTATGAAATATATTATAACAGAAATTACTAAATCTATAGTGTTTCTTTCTCCAACCCCAATCATAAAAGCATATATGATACAGGATGATTTCAATAACAGATCTTATTATACAATTTACCAAGATAGAACAGGATATTTAGATATAGGATCTAATATTTCTATCATGGTAAATGTATCTATTCCGCTTGATTTAACATCTCCAGAAATTTCTATTAACCGTATAAAGAAATTAAACGTTCTAACATAAGCCCCAATATAAAATTAATGTTCGATCTGTATTACTAAAAATATAGCAGTTGTTAAATTGGGTAGTATAGAACATAGGAGCCAAACAAGGAAGTATTATTGCATCTAAAATTGCATCTAAAGATAATTGTTCTTTTTCACAAGATCGGAAAAGAGAAACATAAATATATAATACTACTTTCTATATTATTGAAGTAGTTGTGCCCAAGGTAAAATCCCAAATAAGAGTAACAACATATGGAATAAGTTAAATAGTATTATAATAAAGATAATTTATAGTAGTTTATGCTATTTGTATTTGTTAGATAGGCTAAATATAGATTAGATTTAATGTATGTGGGTTATTGTTTGATTAATATGTAGGCTGGGTAGTATTGCATGATGTAAATGTGTTTTAAATAAATTAAGATAGTATTATGATGACGTGAACCTGCTTAATATAGATTGAGGTAGTATTGTATGTAGTATAATATACTCCAAGCAGAATTATTTACAGAAGATAGATTTATTTACAGATTGAGTATGTTTTGTTTCGAAAGTATGCTAGGGGGAGGCCCACATCGTCCCACACCTCCTCACACTACACCCCAATATCCCTCCTCTCCATTCCTTCTCTCACACAATCCTACATTATCTTTCAATTCTTTTCATATCATACATTATATATCTTTCTATTTACTTTACTACAATATACTTCTTTTACCTACAATCTACTACATCTTTCCCGCTGTTCATGTATACAGTTTCAACACCCCTCCCATAAACATCATAACACACTGCATCAGCCTATATCTACTACATCCCATCAGATCTCTCTCCCACAACCCTATTTACCTACATGAAAGCACCTAAACCCCTGTAGTCAAATACACACGAAATCACTAATAGTTACGCGGAGAAATTACACGTATCCAAAAGTTCTCATTTGGCTCAGGAATCGTTTTCAGCCGAAGATCAAGCAATTGTATGGGAGCGCGAATCCCTTGTCGTGGGCCGGCCTGAGCGCAGCAAATGGCAAGAGGAAAGGTGCGATAGCGGGCCCGGATGTATTCTAAAAACTCTCTGCCTGCAAAAACGCTACTCCGGGCCGTTTCTTGCTCAATTGTCTCTCTCAAAGCCATACAGGCGCCGCAATAGGGTGTCTGGCAATGGATCGGGAACCCATGCTAACCGACTGATAAGCAAATCATACTCAGGTGATCCAATTCGCTGTAAGATATCTGCATACTTTTTCTTTAGTTGTCGTTTTAGGTATACAAGCTTTTCTTCCACGCTGCCAAGAAATGAGCCAATGATACAGTTACACTCGATGCAGGCCGGAATAGTGGGACCAGACATACGGATCATTTGTGGTATAATGTGTTCTATACTGTTAGCTTGTAATCCGCAGTAGTAGCATATCTTTATTTTCTTAGGTTTATTTCGTGTATAGTCAAAAGAACACTCTTTACTACAGAACATCTTATTGTAGGAGTAATAACTATGAGCACACCACTTACATATCTTACCTCCTATCTTACTATCCTTCTTTCTTTTACGGGAGGCTTTCGTAGAACATAGCTCACTGCAATACATTTGATTAGATCTCGGGAACTCTACTACATCAAAACACATAGCACACTCTATAGGATTATTCTTACATGTAATCTTTTGTCCTACACTTCCGCATACCATACTACAGAAGCGTTGATCGGCTCTTGGGCTATGTATTATATTTGGACACACTTCACACTTTATGCTTGCCGGAGGTGTGGTGCAGTATATTTTACCACTTTTCTTCGCATGATATAGTTTTCTGCACTTGCTACTACAGAATTTCTTATTGCTCTTAGGTTTGACTATATCGCCGCTGCATTCAATACATTTACTTATACTCATACAGGATATATATCAATGGTATCGGACTGTTATCAAAATTCGACATACAGCGGAAAATAGGTGAGATATCATACCACATTCTACTACTCATTTTGATGTAGGTATTTTCCGACACATTGTATTCCCTGTCAGCATGCTTATCTTATCCCTTGCAGCAGCGGGTCTTTTTTCTCCCCCGCATCGCTCCTTGACAATACCTGATCGTGATATCTGGCACGCGGCTTGAAAGCGTTGCGTGTCTTCTGCATTCCCGCGCTCCTAGAAGGCTATGAGAAAGCGCAAAAAGGGACGGAAGGCATACAATGTAAGTAGAGCTGGGAAAGTGAGGATATCCTAGCTGGCGTGATACATTTCTCCCAGCTATCGGACCAAAACCCACATTATGACCGGCGGTGAACCTCGCAATGGCAC
>WNFI01218937.1_pt1 | contig 30430 bp, 39 predicted proteins | sample 5400471 | NCBI WGS metagenome assembly WNFI01 (sample SAMN13153348, study PRJNA577476) | soil metagenome | isolation source: 100 cm saprolite on Douglas fir-dominated hillslope | place: USA:California | collected 2013-09-17
GCGGATCAGAAAGGCTGATTCAGTTTGCCACTTTTCGACGAGTTCTTTCGTTCCGTCAGTGGAGCCGTCATCTACGATCAGCCATTCAAAATCGCGAAATGTTTGAAGGCGCAGGCCCTCATACACGCGGCTCAGCTTTTGGGAGCGATTAAGTGTGGGAGTGAACACCGTAAAAAGATATCTATAGTTCATGCTGGTTTCCATAAGTCATGGGGGAAAGATCGAAGTGGGGTCATCAACATCACCCACAGGACCGCAAACAAGAATGATCATTCAGAATGGCTTCCCGCCCCCTCTTCGGCTGGAATGGCTGACTCCCATCGCGCGCTTTTTCGGTTCAGACGATGCGAATCATCGACGAGATTCTCGTAAAATTCCTGGTATGCCTGGACCATCGTCGCGACATCGAAGTTTTCTCTTGCCCGCCGTGGGGCAGCCATCCCCAAGGACTGCCTAAGTTCTCGATTTCCTAAAAGAAACGACATGGAGTTGGAGAGGCCCTGAACGTCTCCCGGTTGCACGATCAAACCTTCTTTGCCACTTTCGAAGAGGTCTGGCACACCACCCGCAGCGGTGCTCACGATGGGCAGACCGGCGGCCATGGCCTCCATCACCGAAAGCGGGTTACCCTCGTAGTCAGAGCTCAGCACGAAAACATCCATTGCTCCCAACACGTCAGGGATATCGGTGCGGAGCCCGAGAAAATGGACTTGGCGGGCTAAACCGAGATTGTTGACTTGCTCTTCCAGTTTTTCCCGCAAGGTTCCGTCTCCAACCAGAACCAAATGAGCGTTCGGATCGGAAGCAGGACGCTGGGCGAACGCTCTCAGAAGCAAGGCGTGATTTTTCTGTGGAGCAAAGCGTGCCACGCAGACAAAAAGAACATCGTTCTCTCCGAAGCCTTCCCTTGCCCGCCATTCCTTGCGTGGAGTTTGCGGCCGAGCATAGCGATCCGTTGGAATGCCGTTCGAAATGACGCGGCACCGTTGAATTCCATAAAGGTGTTCTACGCTGAGTGCTACTTCCTCCGCGACGGCGACAGGAACAACTCCGTGGTTGAGGGCGTAATGTTGAAGCCAGCGGAGCCTAGGTTCAATCTCGCGCTCGGCCAGGTTGTGGACCGTATGCAAGAGCGAAACTTTCTTGCAGAGGAGCAGGAAAGGCAATGCGTATCGAAGAACGTGCAGATGAGTATGGACAATGTCCGGCCGGCATTCTTTGAGAACAGGTGGCAATCGGTAGTACATGCGGTAATCGAATCCCGGCCGTTTGCCCAGGTACCGCACTTCTATCCCAGCCTCCTCCAGCAAACGGTCCAGGTCGCAACCCAAACGGCCCGTGAACGAAATAACCGCTGGTTCAAAACGCTGACGGTCCAATCCCTTCACGATATGAACTGCCACGCGCTCGGCGCCACCGGGGCTTAGCATCGGAACGATATGGACGACCTTGATCTTCTTCATGATCTTAGCTATCCGGTCGTCAGCGAGATTTCCCTCATCATGTCCGCGCGAGCCTTGAGGATTACAATCAATGTGCAAAAAACTCAGCGGACTACACGCGCTGAGATTGGTCTAGAAGAGACGCTCAAGTAGAGGATCGCGAATTCTGGAACCAGAAGGTGATTCTCATGACTGTCACGCGCGCAGTAGGTGTAGCCTACCTTTCGCGAGACGGGGGCAAGGCTTTGGCGCCTCTGGGCCACGCTGCCGCATTGGGCCATTAACAGGCCAAAGAAAAACCAGGTCGGTTTACGCATCTCCCACGTTAAGCTGGACACTCCTACAACCCAAACAGCAAGAGATACGATCCATAGTCTCTGTTGGAAGGGGGGCATCGCCCTAAGTGACAGCGCTAGGACACCCAGCAAGGCGCAAAAAACCGTAAACCCAATTACGCCTTGCTCGACGAGGACCGACAGGAAAGTATTGTGCGCAGGGGGCGCCGGATCACGTTCATCAAGGCGAATCGGTTCAGTCAAAACACGGCTGACGATAAGCCGGAAGGCATTCGCTCCAATTCCCAGAAAAGGATGCACGCGGAAAATCTCCCAACCTGCTTTCCAGATGACCGTGCGTCCGGTTAACGTCCCCTGCTCAAGTTCGCTGGGCACCGTCGATAAGCGGTCCCATGAACTGGAGGGTACAAAGAGGAGAGCGCCATAGACGAGCAATGCTACCGTCAAGAGGAGCGCGATTCTCTGGCGGCCGGTCAAGCGCGCTTGAGTCAGGGGCACTATAGAGAGGGCCACAAGAGTCGCCAAGGTGGCTCCCCTTGAGGCTGTCAGCAAGATGGTGGTTCCTGCCAAAATAAGATGCGCTCTGTAGACCCACGCCGTCCACCCCTTGTTCTCAATGAGCAGGTAGTATGACATGGGGATGCTCAAGGCCATGATCAGTCCCAAGTCATTGGCATCTAGGCGAGCGCCGGCATAGCGTTGATAGGCGGATTCTTGGTGAGAGAGAAACTGATATACGGTGTCTATGCCAGAGATAAAGCTTCCAAAAACATAGGCCTGCATCAGCCGCATCTGTTCTTGCACCCGAGCGGCCAGTTCCCAGATCAGCCACACCATCGCAAGGAGCTGGATGTACGAGAAAGTCTCCACTAGAGTTCCCTCGGGGTAAAGACTCCACAGATAACTCAGCGCCGCCAGCAAAACAAATAGAGCCATCACGATGTGACCTGGTGCCGGGCGTCTGACTTTCCCTCTTTCGATGATTGCCAAAACACCAAAGCCTACAGTGACCATCCCGATCAAACGTACGCTTGTACCAAAATCCGAAATCGTGATCGCGTCTTCCCATGGCATAGCGAACACCAAGAGCCAAAGGAAAGCGAACGCAAACTTGCCCAGAACGGAAGACCCTTCCGCTCCAGCGAGAGAGCGGACGGCTCCATTATTATCAGGCCTCGGCGGAGCCGAGGGACGGCGCTGCATAGGCGCAAACCTCCTGATAGCGCAACCCAAACAATTGCGCCACTTCTTGAACAACTCCTCTCCACGACCGAGGGAAAGCGCGGAGGTGTCCCATCTCAATCACCGCTCATTGCCTTCCCGTTTCCGTGAAACGGATTTAAACCAATATGGCGTCGTGCTAATTCAACCCCTCCGGTGGACTTATGAGTGTGTGTTCGCATGGCTGCGACTAGAATTATGACGCTCGCTGCAAGCTGCACGATAGCGGCAATCAGCATCGCAAAGATCACGCCTAGGAGTCCCTGCCGTGCAACCAGCCAATAACAAGCCACTAAGAGACTCAGATTAGAAAAAATATTTAAGACGACCTGTGAATTGTAAAAACCAGCCGCAGTCAACCCGAATCCCAAAAACTGGACCATATACACGACGCCTCCGACGGCCATGATCCAGGGAAGAAGGTCCGCCCGGTCGGCGTATTCCGGCCGGAACAGGATGGTAAGGATCTCGCGTCCCACCAATTTTGAGATAATCATTCCGGACAAGCCTATCATTGCCCCAAAGGCGAGGAGCTTGCCGAGGAGTGAGCCGAACGCTACGAGGTTGCCGGTGGCATACGATCTGGCTAGCCTGGTGAAGGCAGACTGTCCAAGCGATACCACTGCCATGTTTCCTACCGATACCGCGAATCCGATGGCTGCGAATATCCCCAGGTCCCGTTCCCCGAGCGCATGTTTGATGAAATAGCTGGGGACACTGGAATTCAAAGCGGCTAGGAGCACTACTATTCCAAGAGGGAGGCTGACCCATAGCAATTCGCGTTCCATCGCTAGATCGAGGCGCGGCGTCAGCGCCTCGTTTCGAGAGAACCATTTCGACTGCGCACCCAGGCCATGGGTGCGCTCACAAATATCGTAACCGAAGAGGACGATTACGCGCGCCAGTACAATACCTGCAACTCCCCACAGAAGACTTCTGCTGACATAGGTTGCAACTGCCAGCCCGAGCACGGACAGCAGCGCTCTTGCAATCATTGATTTGGAGATTTCAGCCATTCTGTCGTGCAGTTGCAACCGCGCATAATACACATCGCTAACCGCTTCGATGGCGTACGCTACGCCCACCATCAGAACGACTGCCATTAGTTCCCAGGGACACCCGAGGATTTGCGTGATGGCAAAGATAATCACGAGGCCCAGCGACGTGGTCAGCAAACGCAGGCTGAGGTAGTAGCCGAAATGCGTGTGCTGGCGGGTGCCCGATGTCATTACCGCCCGGAGTTGCAGGTTCGCCAGATTGACCACGGGATAGACGATTGCGAGACCTAAAGCGTACCGCCCGACCATCTCTGGCCGAAGCAGTTTGGCCAACAGCATCAGGATCGCAAACTGGCCGGCCGCATAAACGACATTCCCCACGAACATCCAACTGAAATCCGCGCGCAAGGAAGTACCTTCGCCCTGCTGCACAGCCAGTATATTTGTGGCGTCAGTACTCACGTTCAACATTCGTTGTGCGTATGGTAATAAGCAAAGCTTTGTCCACGATCTCGACTTTCACGGCCTTTTGCGAAGGACTTCAATTGCTGTGCCCAGACTTTTTGAACGGAGATCACCCTGTTTATTGGGCGAAACGGGAGGCAAGCGTATCTCGAGTCATGACCCTCTCGGGAAGATCTCTTGCCAGCGCCGAGGTGAAAAGTACCGCACCCTCTGAATTGAGGTGCATCCCGTCCCGTTGGTAGAACTTTGCGGAAAGCGCTGCTGGATCAATCGGCACCGATATTTCCACCCCGGCAGTGCGCGCAGAGTAAGCCATCTGGCTCACTGCACTCTCCGAAGATAGAGTCGGAGGGACCAAAAGAATCAGTTTGGCTCCGTGTTCTTCACATAACTCGCGCAGCCTTCGCAAACGGGGAATCGCAATCTCTTTAAACGCCCCACCTTGTGGGACTTCCGGCTTCGGATTGACGAGCAGGAAAAGATCTTCAAGATGAGGAACCACCCGACTCAGAATCTGCGTTCGAATGACGCTGCGCGTATCCCAAAAGGTGCTCGAATGCGCAAGCAGGAGATTACTTGTTGCCGTCCGATCTAGGTTTAAATCTGAAGCCACGGCGAGCGTGTCTTGAGCATCGAAGAACAACATAGGAGCATAGTCTTGACGTACACCATTCTTCAGAAAGTAATTCACACCAACACCAACGATCACCACCTGTGGTCTTGCCCCTTGGCGGAATAGCCGCTGCAGCGCGTACAGCCAGTCATAGTAGCCGGTAGCCTCAAGGAAAACAGGGTAGATACGCATACTTGGGGAGGTCAACGCCCGCAAACGATCCAGTTCGACTCCGTGCAAGAGCAAGGAATTGCCCACCATTAGCACGCATAGGGGTTCGCCAGGCCCGGCAGGGCGCGTCTTCAGGGCTTCCTCATATTGCCGCGAAGTCCGCGCGTAGGTGACCGAATGATGTCTAAGCAGATATGCAGAGAAAATCTCGAGAGCAATGATGAGCGACACGCTCATCACGATCAAAGCCTTTGCGTAGGCTATTGCCATCGACTTAGAAGTCTTTTTCATTCCCTACGCGGCTTATCTGGGGGATTTGCAGTCTTGCTAAACGGAGTTCTCGTTCGAGGGTATCGGCTCTCTTCGGAGACGTCTTCCGGAGTGGGGCCCGGAGCCGGTTACTGTCCGGCATACGCTCGATAATCGTTGTAACTTCCGTAGCCGTAACGTGGGCTGGATTTTGGATCCCAACTGTTTAGAACCGTACCGAGTACGCGCGTACCGTCTTCAGCGAAACGCTGACGGGCGTGCAGCGCGCTTTCGGTCGTAGTTTCCCCGGAGCGAACCACCAAAATGACGCCATCCGCGAGCCGTCCCAGCACCCGCGCATCCGCGAGATGGATCATTGGCGGCGCGTCAATCATAGCCATGTCGAACTCCTTCCGCAGGCGAGCCAATAGCCTTGACATGCGGGGAGAATAAAAGAGATTCGACGGAATTGCGTTGCCGCGACTCCCCCCTGGCAGCAGAGAAAGGCCGGAGACTTCGGTCTCCCGAACAAGGTCTAGGATAGGAACAGTTTCAAGGGACGTGCCTGACCACAGTACGTCGCTCAGGCCCCAATTGTTGGGCACACCAAAAACTTTATGCAGCCTGGGGCGGCGAAGATCGCCGTCGATCAGGAGCACCTTGCGACCAATTTCCGCCACCGCAATGCTGAGATTGCAAGCCACTGTGGTCTTGCCGTCCCCGGGACACGGGCTTGTGAGGACAATGACGCGAGGAGCTTCTTCATTCTGGTTAGGCAATAGAATGGAAGTTAGAGTGGTTCGCGAGCATTCGGCGACCAAAGACGGCTTGCGCTTCCAGGTGGCTAGTTCGGGGCAATCGCTTAGGTGAGATCTCAAGACAGCCTCAGTGGGACGGGTTTGGGTAGAACGATGCAGGTGCACGGCACCAGAGGATTGCCGCGGGACAGCGAGTTCATCCAGAGGTATAACGCCTAACTCCGGCAGATCCAAGTACACTTGTGCGTCACCCGGAGCGCTTATCCTACGGTCAATGCGCTCTTGCAGCAGCACGAATCCAAAACCCAAGAGCACGCCGCTAAAAAGGCCAATCGCAGTGTTCATCGGCAAATTCGGACGATAGGGGAGCAGCGGCGGTCTGGCGCGGTCCACGACCAGGACATTGCTGTCGCGCATGGCGCTGGTCAAGCTTGTTTCCTTAACCTTCTGAAGCATTGTTTCGTAGAGCCGGCGGTTCGAATCCACGTCGCGCTTCAGCGTGTCGTAGTGGATAGCCTTCTCGGATTGGTCGGCCACGACCTTCTCCTGCTCGGTGTGAGCCTTGGACAGAAGTGCTTCCCGGCGGCGCGCTGACTCGTATTCGTTGCCGATGCGTCGCAGCACGTTGCGGCGCTCATTCAGCATCTGGTACTTGAGTTCGTTGATCTGTGCTTGCACGCGCTGGACTTTGTAGTGTTCCGGGGTCAGCGTGGCACTGAGTTCGGCATATTGCCGCTGCAAATCAGTCAGCCTTTGGCGGTATTCACGCATTGTCGGGTCTTCCAAGATTTCCGGCAAGGAATCCGCCAGTCCGGAAGTGCGCGCGTAATCCTGGAGCTGCGCCTCGGATTGTTCCAATTGAGTTTTCATTATGTTCAGGTGATTCGTTAACCATTCAGCAGTGCTCTCAGCAGACTTCCACCTTTCCTCTTGGGACAGCTCAATGAATTCGCTGACCAGCGTATTCGCGAAGTCCGCAGCCCCCTTAGGATCCGGTGACTCGTACAATATCTCCAGCAAGCGCGAGTTGCCGGATGTCCGCACAGTGAGATTGCGCTGTATCTTGCGAATCAATTCTTCCTTTTTCGGCTGTCTGCGGAACGTTAGTACTCGCCATCCGGTTGCAGGCTGGTCTTGGAGCTTCAGTTTGTCGATGACATGCTCAAGTAGGGACTCGCTCTGCAGAAGCTTGACCTGGGTCTCCATATACGACTCTGGTGTCGAGTAACTCCCGGCGGAGTCTGCGGAGCCCCTGTTTTCGGGGAAGCTGTTACCTTGGATCTCGAGAGAGGTCCTGACCCGGTAAATCCGCGTCTGCACCAGGCTGATTACCGTCGCTCCGAGGAGCCCAACCAGGGCAAAGCTGAGTAATGTCTTTCTGTGGCGGAACAGAATGTTCCAGTAGTCCAGGAGACTGTCGTAGCCCGGCGAAGCGGCGGACTCCATGGAAGGCGATTCCACATATCGGTACACTGTGGGACGCTGCCCTGCCCGAGGGCCGAATTCGGCCAAACGTCCGTCACTTTTCTCGAGAGGAAATTCAGAGTCTTTCACTTCTGTCCCCTAGTAGAAGGTTTCAAGGCGTGCGCCAGATGGCCAGGCCTGTTCCCGTTTGGATAGCTGCTTCGAGGGCACGAAGGGCCGCCTTCTTGCCTGTGCTTCCGGGGATAAACAAAATGTCATCGCCCTGAAGTGCCACGTCGGGTTTCTTTCCGTTAAGAACATCTTTCACGTCCACCTGCAACTCTTCGCGTTGATCGGCCTCGCGCTTCAGCCGAAGAATCCGGGCATGCCGTGTGTCGGCGCCTGCGTTAAGTCCTTCGGCGAGCGAAAGCGCCTGTAACACCGAGATGGACTGGTGTTCACCGAGAACGAAGCCGCCGGAGCGCTTTACCTCTCCGGTCACGTACACCATTTCCGCCTTCGGAACGGAAATCACGTCATGCGGCAAAATCTGAATGTTCTCCTCGGGGTTTTTGGCCTCCATGATTTTCTTTAAGTCGAGTTCGGCCACGCTGAACTGACGCGAGGCATCCAACCCTGCTGTCGGCAGAGGGATGCAGCCCCACTCCAGTTGCCGAGTGATCCGAACGCTGTACCCTGCGTCCTGCCGTATCCCGCCGGCGAGTGCCAGCATTTCCAGCAGCGTCTTGTGCCCTTGCACTTGGTGAACGCCAGGTGTGTTTACTGCGCCTATGATAGAGACTGGCTGGCTCCGGACTTCCGCGATGCTTACGACGATTTGCGGTTGACGGATGTATTTGCTCAGGACCTTGTTGACCTCTTGCTCGGTCTGTTGCGCAGTCAACCCGGCTACATGGACGCGCCCGCCTAGCGGCACTTCTATGTTGCCGTCGCTGTCAACGCGCACGGGCTTATTGGAGATCTCAGTCAGTTCAGGGCCGGAAATCTCCAGTTGGTCATCAGGCCCCAGCAGGTAAGTGGAGCGAACCTGGCCACTACACTTGGCTTTCATATCGTTGGACTGCGGAGGGGAAGGAACTTGCGCCCCTGCACTGGCGATTAGAAAGAAGACTCCCAGGCCGACCAAGATAGCTTTGGTAATCATGATTGCTCTTTAGCTGAATCCCGATTTATCTTGATGCGTATGATTTTGAGATTTAACCAGAACTTGGAACCGCCATCGTCTGGCTAACTCTTGAAGCGATAGCAGGAGTCGACGTTTCGAATGCCGCCACCTGACTTCGTTCTTTTTGCTTCTTAAGAATCCAGGAACGCAGTATTTTCTCCACACTGGCCGACACTGCGCTGGAGAATCCAATAGTCGTCAAGAGATCGACATCCATCCAAAGAGGAGATGTTGTGTTCTTTCTATATAGAGTAAAAGCGCCCAACCTTCTTCCGTTGCGCTTCACCAGGCTAAGAGTCAATCCCCAATTTGTGCTTGAAGCAGTCAGTGACCGATCCCAAAAGAATTGAAGCTTGGTCCGGCCGACAGGTTTGCATGGAAGAAGCTCAACCTCGGCCGGCAATCCTGATGACAAGTACAAACCGAAACCATCGAATCCAATGGGTTCAAGGCACTGCTGCAATATCTGGCAGAATTGCGAAATGTTGGTGCACGACGCCAGAGCATCTGTGGCCCGGCGAATGCTAATGTCATTGGCAATCACGTGACGTGCATTCAGTGTTCGCTCGGCCGCGCGTCCCAGCTCCAGGAATTCGTGATAGCGCAATTGCCGAACCCCAATCAGGACTCCAATCCCAACCACCACCAGCACCGCAGCTAACGCGGCGCCTCCCGGATTGAGGAGAAGAAGACTGAACAGGCCAAAGCACGCGCTAACCCCGTACAGCACCAGGACGGCTTGCCGGTGAGAAATACCCCGGCCAAGCAACTTGTGATGAATGTGCTCGCGGTCAGCGTCGAATAGTCGCTTACAACATAGAAATCGTCGGATCACTGCGACGGCGACATCTAATATGGGAAGCCCAAGAGACACGATGGGGATTGCAACTGCTACCATTGTTGGAGATTTGTGGGATCCCGCCATGGCAATGGCGCTGATTAGAAACCCGATCAGTAGGCTTCCGCAGTCGCCGAGGAAAATCGAGGCTGGATTAAAGTTGTACCGCAAAAATCCCGTGATTGCGCCTGCAAGCGCGAGCGTCAGAACGAGCACCACTTCATTGTGGTCCAGCATCGCTACAACACAGGTTACTAAGCTTGAGAACAGCGCCGATCCCGCCGCCAGCCCATCAAGGCCATCGATCAAGTTAAAAGCGTTGGTAACCCACAGAACCCAGAGAATTGTCAGTGGGAGCCCCACCAGCCATCCCAAATCCGGATGACTAGCGAGGATCGACAGCCGGGAGATTCCCAGACCGTTGCTAAACAAGAGCACTGCTGCCCCGGCCTCCGCTGCAAACTTTACGTAGGCGCCAATCCCGTAAAAATCGTCGATTAGTCCAATCAGGAAAATGATGGTTGCCGGCCCCAGTATCTTCAAAGCGAGTTGTGGCAAAGAAAACTCGCGCGTGCCGAAGTAGCCTGGCGACCAATGTGCCAGCAGCGCCATGCAACATAGCGTGAGAAAAATCGCAACTCCGCCCAGCCTCGGTACCGGACGAGTATGAACATGACGATCCAAAGCTGGGTTAGAGACCCATCCGTGAGCGATGGAACAGTCACGGACTAAGCGCGTGAGTATTGCCGATGCTAAAAGGGCAACGATAAATATCAGAAAGAGCATAATTTGTCGTGTTCGCTAGATAGTTGTCAGAGCCAAACGCTTGCAAGCGCAGTTAGAAATGTCTTCTAGACATCGCTTCCGTGCTCAATCTGGCTGGAAAGAACTGGAGCGGAAAGGTCTAAGAACCTTCTCTTTGGCATCGCGAAGTGGCACGGGCGGGGAACGCCAAAATATTTGCTGGGCACGAAGAAGCTTAAAATCAATAAATCGATGAATTCACTGGACTAGACGTTATTTGGTTTGTGTTTGCTCTGACGGGATACGCCGCGCCAATCCAGCTGCGATCAATTTCGACCGCAACCGAGCGCTGCAACAAATTAACGGACAACACGAGCTTCAATCCCGACTTGATTTTGATTACGATTCCTTCCATACCCCTAAGTGGCCCATCCTCGATTCGAGCCACATGGCCGACTTGCAAGTACGGCCAGGGCATTATCGAGAGGCCGCTCTTTCCCGCGCGCTGGATGGCAACGATTTCTTCCTCTGCAACCGGAATTGGTGCCTTGCCGACCCCAACGATCTGGATCACACCGGGCGCCATCAATACAGGAAGCCGGTTGCTGGGATTCATCCGGCAGAAGAGATACCCCGAAAATAGCGGCTGTTCAATTTCCTTCATACGATCGGACCACTGACGAATGAATTTGACGAGAGGCAGGTAACACTCATAACCTGCGTTCTCCAGAAGTAAGGTGGCATTTTTTTCCCTTCCCGTCCTGGCTAAGATCGCAAACCACGGCCACTGTTGATTGCGCACGCCCATGGTGACTTCCCCCAAAGAAGCTACCGCCATTGGAGTCCCAAAATTGATTTGGAAACCTAATGCAAATAAGGCTTGCACTCCCCGGAAGTGCATCCGTCAGCCGGACTAACTTTGCCGAGAGATGGGGAATGCGGCCAGTCACGAGGGTACCCAACGCAGGATTCCGTCACAATCCGGTCTTAACCCTAAATATTGGAGCGGATAATCCCCCACCAAACGGAGCGCCTTTTTTCTCCGCTTCGCGGCCAAACCAAGACTATCGGTTAGCACATCCAACTTCAGTTTTTCCTTCCACGTGATCCAATTTTGTCAATTTGTAAAGATGCGCCGGCAGGATACTCTTTTCCGTTAGGACTCAGGTATTGCCCTAGCTTCAATGCCATGATTCCACCGATTGTCGCCATCAAAAGCTTCTGAAAATGTTGAGCCTTGACCTGGTGCGAGGGTCAAAACGTCGAGGACTGGTTCGACTCAAAGCTATGCTTTTTGACTCACCTGCCTATTTCTTGTTCCTCATTCCAGTCGTGCTTCTGTATTGGCGTCTGAATCGCCGCGCCCAAAACGTCTTCCTTCTCCTTGCGAGCTACTTTTTCTACGGCTGGTGGGATTGGAGATTTCTCGCCCTGATGATCGGCAGCACCGCGGTGGATTTTCTGGTCGCACAGAAAATCTCCCTCAGTCGTTCGGCTCCGAATGGGAGGAAATGGTTCATCTTTTCACTGATACTGAATTTCACCATTCTGGGAGTCTTCAAATACTTTGACTTCTTCGCCGGCTCTTTTGTTGATGCGCTTGACAGACTTGGAGTCCACAACATTCACTTATCCTTGATTCGCATTATTCTCCCGCCGGGGATCTCTTTTTACACCTTCCAGGAAGTGGCCTATATCGTGGATGTCTATAAAGGAAGAATTGAAGCATCCAGGTCCTTTTTCGACTACGGCCTTTTCATCAGCCTATTCCCACACCTGATTGCAGGTCCGATTCAAAGACCGGAGCACCTGCTTCCGCAAGTCCAGAAGGAGCGGACCTTCGACGCGGATCGTTTTTTTGATGGTCTGATGCTGATTTTCTCCGGCCTCATCCGGAAATGTGTGGTCGCGGATAATTGCGCCGTATTGGCAAACGCAGTCTTTGGCGGTCAATTCGGCCCTTCAAACTTCTGGTTAGTGCTGCTAGGAACTTATGCGTTCACGTGGCAAGTGTACGGCGACTTCAGCGGCTATAGCGACATTGCGCGGGGCAGCGCCCAATTGCTGGGCTTCCATTTTATGGTCAATTTCCGCCAGCCCTTCCTCGCTCATCGCATGCAGGATTTCTGGCGGCGCTGGCACGTCAGTCTTAGTACATGGCTTCGCGATTATTTATACATACCCCTCGGTGGCGGCGCTCATGGAAATTGGAAAACTTCACGAAATCTTTTCGTTACCATGATCCTGGCGGGACTCTGGCACGGCGCAAATTGGACGTTTGTCGTCTTTGGCGCCATCCATGGGGTCGTGCTGGCTGTTGAGCGGTACTTCTTCCCGGCCAAATCCAAAGCTGTGGCGGATTCTCCTCAGCGGTCCACCGGTTTTTTCTTCCTCTGGGGACAGCGAATTCTGACTTTTAACATACTTGGCTTGAGCCTTGCTTTTTTCCGGGCTACGTCGCTCCGATCTGCAGTGCAGCTACTGGCCGGTTTGTCGAATTTCGCCTGGAGGAGCGAGTACGCCTCGGCCTTCTTCATGCTCTGTCTTTTCTCTATCCCGCTGTTCGTAGTGGACCTGCTGTTGGAAGCCAGCCGTCAGGAATATCCGTTTGCAACATCCCCTTACGCCGTTCGAACGGTCCTGGCCGCTGCCGCTCTTGTCCTTCTGGCGTTCTTTTCTGGGAGTAATCTCAATGCATTTGTCTATTTCCAGTTCTAAGCTCTGAGCTTCGATGGGATGTTACGAAATGCGCCGAAGAGCAGCAAGCGGGACAAATCAGTAACGGACTCGTAAGAGTTGGAGCCGAGAGTGGGAGTTGAACCCACGACCTGCCGATTACGAAATGAGCAGTTTTCTTTCATCCCTTTTGTTTTCAGTTTCCGGCCTTCGACGCCATTCTCCTCCTTTCGCCCCCTTTCGCCGTTCGATTATGCAACGCAATATGCAACGTTGCTCCTAATGTGATATAGGTCTAAGTATGAAAGCTCAATGCTCGACGCGCGAGGCGGCCAAGAAATTAGGCATCACGATATTGACCCTCCAACGGCATGTCTCGGCTTGAGAAGGCCCGGAAAGTTCTCGCCAGCACCAAGCCCGGAAGAAAAAAGCGTAACTAGTCCTTGTATGTGGTGCTTTTCTTTCTGATAGTTGGTGCGTGATCTCCCCCAAGACCCTGAGACTGTCTTTGACGCGCCGTTCGCTTAGGCGGTTTTCCCAGGCGATGATGCCGGCGTTTGAAGTATCTCCCTTCCATCAGCTCATCATCGATAATCTGGAATTCCTGCTTAACGGGCACATCAGGAAGCTCGCCATCATTACCCCGCCGCGTCATGGAAAGACGACGCTGGCCAATGTGATGACGCCAGCGTACGCGCTCGGAAGAAACCCGGCCGAGACGGTCATTTCGGTGAGCTATGGAAGTGAGCTTTCTGAGACTTGGGGGCGCCGCGTCCGGAATATCCTGAGCGACCCCGCGTTCAGTGAGGTCTTTCCATCCTGCAAACTCTCTCCCGATTCTGCTGCTGCCTACAGATTCACCACCACGGCAGGGGGTGAATATTCTGCCGTGGGCCGTGGCGGACCTGTTACCGGCCGTGGTGCATCTCTGCTCATCCTGGATGACTTGATTAAGGATTCGAGCGAAGCGAACAGCGAAACCACCTGCCGGGGGATTATCGAATGGCTTCAGCATGTGGCGTTTACACGGCTAACACCGAATGGGCGCGTCATCGCCATCAGCACAAGATGGTCCGAGCGCGATCCCATGGGCTGGATCCTCCAACAGAATGGGTGGACAGTCCTGCATCTCCCCGCACTCGCAGAGAAAGCCAACGACCCGCTGGGCCGCAACATTGGCGAAGCTCTGTGGCCAGGTCACTATCCCGTCGAAGCGCTTGAGGCTATTCGCGCCGATGTCGGCGGAAGAGTCTTTGAGTGTCTCTATCAGGGGAATGTAGCAGCCAGCCAGGGAACCATTTTTAAGCGCGACTGGTTCCGGCGCTACCAACAGCCTCCTGAGAATTTCTCACGCATCATCCAGTCGTGGGATACCGCCTTCAAGACAGGTGCAACAAACGATTACAGCGTGTGCGCGACGATTGGAGAGACGCAGAATGGTTTCTATCTGCTTGCGCTCTATCGTGAAAAGGTCGAGTTTCCCGAACTCAAGCGGCAAGTCGCACTGCAAGCGGATTTCTGGAAGCCTTCAGAGATTTACGTTGAGGACAAAGCATCTGGCCAATCGCTAATTCAGGAGCTGAAGCTGGCGACGAACTACCCGGTAATTCCCGTCAAAATCGACCGCGATAAAGAGACACGCGCGTCGGCCACGACCGGCTATTACGAAGCGGGAAAAGTATTTTTCCCCGAAGGCGCAGCGTGGCTGGCGGATTTGGAAGATGAGCTTGCCAGCTTCCCGGGCGGCCTGCATGACGATTGTGTTGATGCGATATGTCAGGCGTTGAACCGCATGCGCGACTCGGGCGGCCTGCTCGGCATGCTGGACTTGCTCAAGCGGCGCGCAAAGGAAATTGCCGAAGGGATCCGCGACGCGTTCGGCAATCTGATTCACAAGCCGGCGCCGAAGCCGGTACCCGTTCCTGTTCGCAAAGACGAAAAGTCGGCCGAGACGCGTGTGGAAGGTTACGCACGGTTGAAAGAGGCGCCCGCGCTTTGCCCCGTATGCGACACGAAAAATGTAGGCCAGCATCCGGATGGATTTTTCAAGACGCTGTGCAAACAGTGCGGCGCCGTCAATGGTGTGCCTCCACCGAAGCCGATCCTGAACGGTGTTTGTCCCGCCGATGGATGCGGCCTACCGCTGGTGATGTCGGGCGGTGTCTTGCGCTGCCAAAACCACGGCCAGATTCCCACTGCTGGTAATCCGCCAAGTGCCATGACTTTCGCGCAATACAATCAGCGCCGCAACCGGTTCTGGGGGTAAGGATGAGATGGCCAAAACTATTCTCGGGGAAACGCGAAAAGGACGCCTTTGCCGGCAAGTACTTTCTCATCGTCAACCACTGCGAGAGCTGTGGCGCAAGCCGAGTCGATGGGATGGGGCGAGTCCTTCAACGCGTGGACTGTGGCGGGTTCCCCCGCGGATATGCTGGCCGAATGCCGGGAAGTCCAACGGTCGAAGCATCAGCACGATTTGCCGGCGCACGTGAACTGAACGGAAGGGAGAAACCATGCCGGAAGAGACGAAGACGTGCCCGCACTGCCAAAGCTCGCTTACCATGAGATTGGGAAACGAAACCCATTGTAATTCTTGCGGGAAGTCGTGGGGCCTGGACAAGAATCCCGTCGCCACGCAGGCAGCCGCTCGCAAAGCTAGGCGTTCCGAGAAAACCGGCTGGCCGCCGAACCCGGCGCCGTAGAATTCCACAGGACAAATCTCAAATCGCCTCTTCCATATGGGCAATTTCTCCGATAGCGTTTTTGTACCATGTGGCCGTTCCAACAAACCGTCGTGGAAGTGGAAACTCCGCCCCTGACGCCGGCACAGCAGCTCGCGGAATGTGAACAACAATATCGCGGCGCCGAGCGGGAATTTAATCTTGCTCACCAGGCGCTTTTCGCCTACGCGAAAACGAATCCGGATCCGCGAAGCGTACTTCTAAATCGAACATTATTTTGCAGGGTCAACGCCATGAGCGCGAATCCGGTACGCGCGCAAATGGAAGCCGCACGAGCCAAGGCCCTTGCCCATCGAAACGAATTGCTCCAGCCGGCACCGGCGAAATCAGGACCAATCGTGGACTCGCAATTTTCAGACCTGATAAAAATCTCGGACGATGGCAACGATATTTCGGTCGCAGTTACGCACCAATTGTATGACGGCGATGCAGGCGTCGCCGACGTTCCTCACATCGTTGACACACTTTTCGAGAAGGCGCAACGCGACCAATTCCGAATCCCCGAAATAACCCCGCCGCATGAGGACGGAATTGAGACCGAGAGGTGCGGCGACCAGATTTGGAAATTTCACTGGAAGGACGGTCGGATCGTGAAGAGCGAACTTTGGGACCCGGAACAGGCTGGCGGTTACTTGTGCTTGGAGAAGCGCGACCTCTCTCTGGATGGCCTTCACAACGCCACTGCCCGCTTTGCCTCGCCAGCCGCCGACCTGGAAACCCTCGATTCAAGCTGGGAAGAGCTGCTCGGCAGTAGCGCCTATCCGGAGAAAAGACCTGAAATTTCCTCTGATTCCAAAAAGAAGAAGGCTGCTGGTAGCGAGACGTTTATCGTGGATGGCAAGCCACTCGCGAAGAGCGAACTGACCTCCAGGATGTTCCGTGTACTTGAGCAAATCCGCTCGTTTTGCCAAGGCGGAGAAGCGGCGCTGCTGGAAAAATCCATCAAAGCGCTGGACCTTACTGCATTCGCCGAACTGGCGGAACCGGTCCTGGCACGGATGAAGAACGCAACAGAATTCGCCCGTAGTCATTAAGGAGAAAAAGTCATGAGCAAGGTCAGCGAGCAGTTTCACAAAAAATACCACGCACACCACCAGGAAAAAGCGGAAATCCACGCCGAGCATGCCGAAGCCCACAAGAGCATGATGGACCATCACGACGACGGACCAGAACACGCGTTCCATTGATGTCGACGAACATCAGTGCCGTGGCGCCCAATGCCCCAGGTTTCCGCGCGGTTCCGCGCGGCGGTCAACCACCGGTTAAGAAACCGGATGTGCCGCTGGAATTCCAGAAACTGGTCGCGGTAGACGAACAAGAAGAACAGCCCGGCCTAATGTAAAAGAGAACAATGTCGAACTACCAGCAATCAGATTACAGAATTCCATCCGCGCCTGGCGTCACCGTCCAGGTCGAAAACGTCCTCAATCCCCTTGTCATAACCGCGCCAATCCCTAAATACAATCAGCCAACGGACCATCCAGCACCGCCGGTCAGCGGCCAGCTCGCTGACGCGATGGGAAAATCAAAACATACTTTCGCAGATGGACACTCGTCATCCACGTAAGGAGCGCGCATGGCAAGCCCCACACAACTCAACGTCGTCATCACGCAGAATGCCGGCGGTGGGAGCGGCGGCACGGTCACGACATCAACTGTAGTGGTTCCGATTTCAGCAGGCTTACAGGCTCTCGACAGCACGGCGCAAGGCGTCGTCCAACAAGGCTACAGTTCGGTCGACCAGGCGATTCGCAATATTTTCCGCGCTCATGGATTCACGGACAACGCGGGTACTTGGTATCCGATTTCGGTCATTCAAAAAATCACCGCGCAATAAAGTGTGAGGACCGCGCCCGTGGCCACGTCGCCAACACCAACGCAAACGGAAACGGAAATCCTCGCACTCACCGCCAGCCGTCAGACGCAGCGAACTATCGCTCGGAGAGTCAGGTTGAGCCGCACCATAGTGCGCAAGATTCAGCGGAAGCTTGGAGCCAGCCCGTGCGCCCCGAATCCAAGCAGGTTTAAGCCTGGACACTCAGGCAATCCCAAACCCACTCGAACTAGCTGGAAAAAAGGCGTGAGCGGCAATCCGGACGGCTCCGCGTTCCTCCGGATTCCTGTTGATGCGACCATGAGAAAAATGGCGCGCGAAAAAAGGTTGAGCGTGCAGGCCTACTTGCTCGAACTCCACCAAATCTATTACATTGACCACAAAGCAACATGACTAGCCAGGAACAAGCTACGCGCGTATCGCCGATCGGCGACCATAGCCCTGCGGAATTGCGGCTCGCCGTCATCACGCGATTGCGGGGAGGATGGTCGCAGCGGCAGATCCGTAATACATTGCCGGTTAGAATCGGCGCCATCACGAAAATCTCAAAGCAACTCGGCGGTGCTGCCTACTTAAAGCGGCGTGGCCGTGGCCGGCGCTTTCGGCCTGAATTGAAAGAGCAAATCCTGGATGCGGTCAGGGAAAAACGAAGGTCGGCCGAACTGCAGCGCACGTTTCACATTGACGATAAGACTGTCCGCCAGTTTCGACACCAAGTTGGCGATTGCGAAAACCGCCGCTACTGGACGAAATTATCTCCAGCGCAAATCAATCAAGCCACACAAGCGCTTCAGCGCGGCGAGAAATGGCGTACCGTGGCCGACAGTTTCCACGTGGCGTTGGCAACGTTGCAGAGAGCGGTCGTATATCGTAAACGATGTTGAGCACCATCCATCTCTCCAAAAAAGGACTCAAATATGGTTAGACGGGAATTGACGGTCGCTGAAAAACTTAAAATCTCCGCCCTGAGCAGAGGCGGTGCCAGGCAGCGGAGAATCGCCCGCGAACTGCAAATCGATGTCAGGCAGATCCGCAGATTCCAGCGCAGCGAACATTTACCGATCCCGACGAATGCCTTGCCGAAGAATCTGGTGGAGCAAATCTGCAAACTGAGCAAACAAGGCATGGCGCAAAATAAGATTGCCCGCAGGTTGCAACTCAATTCAGTTACGGTCAAAAAGTATCAAGTCCTCCGGGGACTTTACGGAAAAGGTGCTGCATGACAAAACCTCTATCATCCGAACTCCAAGACACAGTCCGCGAACTCGCCATCGCCGGCGTCCGCAGCACACACATTGCGGTCCAACTGGGAATCAACCGGAACACTGTCATCAAATATCGCAAGGCCATGCGCCTATCGTCGAAGCCCATTCTGCCCGAAACGAAGATTTTGCCGTTACTCAGGCGCTGCATAGAGCAACGAACAATCGCGCGAACTCTGAAGGTACCCTACCGCCAAGTCTCCGCATTTGCCAGGACCCATGGATTCGCACGGCGGCCACACTGGCGCCCGACCACCAAACAGATTGTCGAAATTATCGACTTAGCCCTGGCTCACAGGCATTCCATCGCGGAGATAGCGAGGATTGTCAAAGGACCATACAAGCCGGTCCTGAAAATTTGCCACAGAGTGCTGGAGTGCGAAAGATTCATCAGCGGAGGGCAAGGAAGGAAAGTGGCGCTCGATTCCTACTTGCCGCAAAAATGGGCAAAGAACAAAATCGGGGTATCGCCTGACGACATGACCTCGCTCGCTCTGCGGCTCGTGGATAAAATTTGCACTCACTTCCTGAGCGGAGCGCTGCCTGCGCCCGCGAATGACAATAATTTCGTCGAGGCCATATCGACCATCGTCATTCCAGATCAAGGTTCCCCCGACCTCCGCGGGTGCGAGCGTGAACCGGTGCGGCAGTATTTCGAAGCGAATTTACGCGAAGCCATCACTACGCTGCGCACGGCGCAAAGCGGAGTGGTGCACTAAACCGATAATTCGACAACTCTTGACAATGAAACGACCAGTACAGGCGCATGCCCCAAGATACGGAACTCCAGCTTGCGCAGGAGAGGACTTAGAGTGTGATCGCCGTTCAGGACGCCTCGCAGAACGGCCGCCGCATCGCCTTCGTATTCTACTCGGTAGTCAGCGAACGGAATCGGTCCAGGGCCGTCCCACCGCTCGACCGTGCGAACCGAAAGGTCATAAGGCAGTCCTTCCTGGATAACCTTCAAGAACTGTTCCCGGAGCCCAGCCAATCGTTTTTGTGAATTCATAGGGCTATTTTATACCAGGTCGGTTTTAGCGGCACATCACGAGAGCAAACAAGAAACCTAGCAGCATCCCTAACCCTAAGAAAAGTAGCACGTCCGAATCCGCGTTGAAGCGTTCACCGCATTTCGGACAGGCAACGATGCGGGCGGGCAGTCTCATGCAAGCGGAATCCTACTCCCATAAAGGTAGCTTTGTCTACCTTTAGGATGATAGACCTGCTAAGATGACTTCCATGACTTCGCCCTATACAATTCCGCCCGATATGATGAAGCTGATTAAGACCAACATCTTTGTTGGCGCTACCCAACTGAAAGAACTGCGCAAACTTTCCCGCCGGACCTTGGTGCCGGTGGCAGCATTGATCCGCAAGGCCATCAACGAATTGCTGGAACGGGAGAAGAAAAAGCGGTGATGTATTCACCGCCGCTGAGAGGAACAGGAAGAAAAAACCGAAGTGATGAAGCGGTTGCCCTGACCTGAACTGTCACGTCAAGGAAGAAAATATGGATACTTGTTTGCCGAAAGTAGTGGTCGAGCTAGTGTTGTTGATAACGGCGCTGATTGGGGTGACTGGCGGAGCATGGAACCGTATAAAACTTGAAAAAGGCATTGGCGTGCGATTCCTTCAGTACCTTGGGCTCGTTGTGCTAGTGCCTGTCGTTGCGATCCTGGCGTTAGAACACCGCATAAGTAAGGAAATGACCGGAGCTATCGCGATGGCCGCCGTTGGAGGTGTATTGGCTTCTGTGGGTAGAGACGAAACGTGACGCTTGCCGGGATTCCGATTAAAGCGAGCATGGCGGGGATAGGACAAAACCGCCCGAGCAAGATAGTCGGACTACCTTGCTCGCGGAATCGAAAGAGCCAACCGCCGTCGATGCGCGGAACGCCAAACAGCAACGCTAAAAGCAAAGAAGCCGCCCGGCAACCCGAACTTTGGCAAAAGTCCGACCGTCCCCAATGTCGGGGAAAGTGCGCCTCCTATCTTGGATAATATACAAGATAGCAAAGCGCCTACCGGCACAAGCCAAGCGGCAGCCTTGCGCCGTCTCTCGAAGGATTCGCCGACAACAAAAAGTTGCCTTACGAAAATTCTATTGGCACATCGCTAACTCCTGCCTGGAGCCCCATCAGAGGAACGAACTGCGCGTCGTTCCGGCCGCCTTGGCTTGAAATCATGCCCGGAAATGATTACTCTCTCTCAAATGCTCTCCGCATTGTCGCCCTGGTGGGTAGAGAAACTAGTCATTCCTGGATTTTTCATTCTAATGGGTTCCATCGTGGGATGGGTTATCACTGAACTGAGGGAGAAGCTCCAGGCGCGACGATCCAAAAGAGCGTTTCTCAGAGCGGTCGGACTTGAACTTGATGCCCTCAGTGCCCAATTGGACTCATCCGCTCAGACCGTTGATGAGTCGTTGAAGAGATTGGAGACTGGTGGAGGACCGCCCCAGTTCGCTGGCGTCATTCGCAGAGCTGTTTTTGACAGCCAGCTCAGTAAACTCCGGGACGTAGACGACGCGCGCATTATGGAAGTGATTCTGCTGTACTCCGACATCAGCACTCTCGACCAAGTGATTGCTAAATTAAACCAACTAGGCACCGAGCTAGCGAAACTTACCTCAGATGTGACAACTTCATTGGCATACGTGGCTCCGGCGCGATCACGCGTAATGTCGACGCTCCTAGTGCTCAAGGAGGAGAGTGCCAAATACCGGCGGCGGATTGCAACACTGCGCGAAAAACTTCCGCCCAGGTCCACTTAAAGAAGTATGCTGCGGAGGAAGAAGGGATAGACAGTCATGGCAAAAGTGAAATTTCAAGTAGGGGACAAAGTTCGGGCAAATGAGAAAGCTCCGGGCGATTATGAAGGCCGCGACGGCGTGGTGACAGACCGTGCGCCGAAATCGCAGTACCAGGTTGAGTTTGTGCCGATGACTGGAAATGCATCATTCGGCTGTTTGGATTCCTGGCAGTTGGATCTCGTCGAGCGCAACATGCAGAGCCTTTGAAGGCTCATGGTGCGAAGGATCATCAGCGATTGGCTCAAGCGCAGAAGGAAAAAGACGAAATGACCGCCACGTCTACTATTTTGAAATGGAGGTCAAAATGGGAAGTTTCGAAGCATCTGTTCAGTACGGCGACTGGAAAGGCACGGCCAGTGCCGATGATGCCGATAGAGCCGCCATTCACGAATATCTAGAAGCGAAAGGTCTGATGAAGCCAAGCCAGTTTCTCTTGGGCATAGACTTCTTTATGAGCGGCGAAATGCGCGACGACCGAAAGCTCGACCCTCCAATGATTCGTTGCTTTTTCCTGGAGCAACGCGGAACAACTTTTGAGTCCGTGCAGGCAGCCTTGAACTCCATTCAGGGTCCTATTCCCGTGGTCAGCAGGGATGTGAAGCTGACGCTTCCCGACTTCTTCCGCTTGTTCAAGAGGTTTAGCGTGGTTCTTACGGCACGCGATTTGTCACTCAGCGGTCGTGAATACGAAGAAATCGAGAGCGACGACAGCGACGCGTGAGGTGTTCCACGGAAAATAACAGAGTGTTCCACCGGAAAACGAGATGCTGATTCGAGCCGTGGGCATGCCCAATGCCACAAGTAATGAGTGATGATTACTACTGCGATAACTACCTCAACGTATTGCTTGGTCATCGCTTGAGGTGTGTGCTGTTGTGCGCTACGTCGTTGATTCACCGATACCGTATCGGCAGGTCAGGTTTCGAGGCGTGTGGAATCAACGTATTACAAGTGGCGGTGCATCAACGCTGCATTCTGCTAGCTGTTTGAAACGCTCTATCTCGTTTGAATTGAATCCTTTCGTAGCTTCTGAAATCAATAGGGCGAGTTCCCTGTCGTCACCGTAGTTGGTGACATTGATGGTTTTATTTAGCGTGAGATGGAGCCCGGGCGCATGGGGTTGCGCTAGTGAGCCATCCAGGCGGCCGCACAGCTCTAACGTGCGTACGGCGGCGCAGATGGCGGCTGTGGCAGCTTTAAGATTCCCGCTGGTCTTCGCAGTCGCCAAGATCTCTTCCGCTTCGCCTGCGAGCTTCTGTACGCGTTGGAGTAAATCACTGGCATGCGCCGTGCTTTCTTCGTGAGTGGCACGCATGGCCTGTCCGAGAGCAACTTTGATGCACTGTTTGTGACGCACCAAGCCGCCTAAGGATAAGCCAGTGGCGGCCGAGATGGACCGAAGAGGGGCGCCCGCAATGATTTGCTGGTCAATAGCGTTGCGATCCGGATGGTTGCAAGCTTTGCAGTGCACGGAGAGATTCTACATTGAGTAGTGGAACGTGTTCCACATCGTTCCGGATTATTCGGTACGAAGGATTCGCGTAGGAGGCTCGAATCATTCGTAATCGTTCGTCTTTATAAACCGTAGTTATTATTCGTAATCATTCGTCGAATCTACGATACTTCGTATAGTTCGTAGATTCGTACACCATGTTTTGGCTTATCTTTCGTCATTGTTCGTTGAGAAGGCTTGACGGTGGTGCGAAATGTGCGTACGAATGAACGAAGGATGACGAATGATTCGATTGAGGTTGGAACGGCTACGAAAGATTCATTTTGGAGGGCGACGTGACGAAAGGATAGCATGCAAGGCGAGATGAAAGCGCTATCTGACCGCAAGTTTCGGCGGTTCATTGAGTATCTACTGACTTACGAGGAGCCTTGCAAGGCGGCTGCGAAGCTACAACGGGACGGTGTGGACCTGCTCCGCGCATTCATTGGGTTGAGGGTCTACGTCGAGGGACGATCGATTACCAGCGAGCGGCGGAAGCGCGCCAAACAGGATCTGAATATCATCAACGAAGCAGTACGGAAGCATGGCGTAGCGCCAGAAGTCGGCCGCTGGCTTCGAGACCGTTCGGAACTGGCGCATTCAACAAACGGATTCAGCAGGGGGCGCAATACCGATTCGCTCGCCGGGGCCCATCTGTATCTTGAGCTTCGCAGTGGCCGGCGAGTGACCATGACCGAGTTGGGTCACTTGGTTGACGCCACGTATTGGGCGCTAGGCAGAAAGACCGTTGCCGATTCGGTGGAACTCGGGCGCGAATTGCGCCGTCACCGCCAACGGCCAGAGAACGCTAATTTTCTAAAAATCCTCAGGAACCACATCAGCAGCAAACTGTAAACAACCTGCCGGTACTATAACCCTTTCTACAGCCTGTTCCTCAGGTGTGCCTGTGCGCGAACATTCGCGCATGGTCGCACCAATCCTCATCGACAAAAAAACTGCCGCGAAGTTGTTGGGAATTTCCGTTCGCATGGTGGAGCGACTGGTGCGGCGCAAGCAGCTTGAGCCAGTCGGTCTTTGCGGAAAGGTGCAATTCCGGATCGACGACGTTCAGGAACTGGCTCTCAAGCCTTCGCAACGGAAAGCGTTGCGCCGGGAGTGCGAGGGACCGGTGCAGTAGGAAAAGATTTGGCCCCGAGCGGGTTCTAGCTCGCCCGAGGCCAGTGAATGCAGAAAAAAGGTAATCAGCAATGGAGAAGGTAGCGCATCACTTCGATTCCGTCAACGTCGCCGCGATTCTGGTCAAGAGCGGTTACCGAATCCGCGGCCGGCGCGCCGACTGTCCGCGCTGTTCGGGTCACAGTCGATTGACGGTTTCCTTCACGGATGACGGGCGCTTCTACTGTCACCGGTGCGGCAAGGGCGGGAATGTGCGCGGTCTTGCGCGACGGCTAGGCGTGACTCTCCCTCCGCCACGTTTACGCAAAGCAGATATTCCAAAAGCGAAATTCCGCGCCTGGCTCAGTTCGAAGATGACGGAATTAGCGAACGAAGAGCGCCGTGCCTATGCGCTGAAAAAGTGGGCGGATGCCGCGCTTCATTTCTATCCCGAGTTCGAACTCGCATGGAATTTTCTCGGCCGGTTCCATATCCGCCACCGTGTGTGGGGACGGTTTTGGGAATCGGCCACGGATAATATCGGGCGTTTCCATTTGTACCGCGGCTGGCGGAGGCACAACCGTGTCCACTGACGAACATCCGCTCGGCGCCGAATCTTTCACGGAAGAGCAAAGACCGAAGCTCGCAGGCGAAGCGTTCCGCGGTATTGCCGGTGAATTTGTCGCACAGACATTACCGGAGACCGAAGCCGACGAGGTTGGCTTGCTCGTCAGTTTCCTGGCCGCCGCGGGTGTGCTCTTCGGCAAGCGCGCCGTGGGGATGGCCTGCGGGCGAATACATCCGCCAATCGATTTCTTCTTAGTAGAGGGCAAGACAGGGCAAGCCCGCAAAGGCACGGCGACCAATCATGGCTTGGCGCTAATGAATCTTGTCGATCCGGAGTTCGAGCGCCTTCACATCATCCGGGGGCTTTCCAGCGGCGAGGGCTTGGTGAAAAGGGTAAAGGACCGTTCAGAAAAAATGATTTTGGAAGACCGCCGGTTTCTCTGTGTGGTCCCCGAATTCGGCGGGTTACTGGAAGTAATGACGCGGCAGGGCAACACCCTGAGCTACAACCTGCGCCAAGCCTGGGATGGCGATCCGCTTCACGTCGCAACGAGAAAGGATTCTCTTGAGGTTCCCGATGTCCAGCTCGGCTTCATCGGGCACATTACAAGGGACGAATTACTAAACAACTTGACGCAAGTGAGCTACATGAACGGATTCGCCAACCGATTTTTATTCTTTGCAGTCCGGCGCAGCAAGTATCTACCGGAGGGCGGCGAGCCGGTGGACTACTCCGACATTGCACGGCGCCTACGGCAAATTGTCGCGAACGTCACAGCCCGCGGCGGGATCTTGCGGCGCACCGAGGACGCCAAGCTGCTGTGGGCCCAGAACTATAAAGGATTGACCACGCAAGAGCAGACCTTGAAGGGGGCCTTGTGCAGCCGTGCTGATGCGCATTGCCTACGTCTCTCCGTGCTTTACGCGCTGCTTGATGATGCCTGCCAAGTCGAAGTGGAACACGTGCGGGCGGCCCTGGCTCTGTGGGCGCATGCGGAGGCTTCTATTGCCGATATCTTCGGGGCGCGGCTGGGCGATGCGGACGCACAGAAAATCTGCGATGCGTTGAACCGTGGCCCGCTAAATATGACGGAACTTCTCCGCGCGTTCAGCAACAACCGGTCAAGTGAATGGTTGCTCGCCAAATTGGCTTCGATGGAACAGAAACGATTGATTATCCACACGACCAAAGAGTGCGATCGCAAGACCGTGCCGGCCTGGAGGCTGAAATGAAAACGGAAATGAAAACGAAATATCAAGCCACGAATGACGACTTGCCTGCAATTTTCAACGCCCCGTCACGCAATCCAGTGGTCGCCGCGAAGTTGCGGATCCACCAGCAGAGCGTTGCGCTCGGCATCGAGGTCAGTCCCGACGAATTGCAGAAGTTCGCGGTGTTGTTAATCGCGCTGGAACAGGAGTGAACGGATTCTGTAAATGGAAAAAGCCGAGTGCAAGCTCGGCCTCTTCCAAAATCACAAAAGGAGATGTTCGATGAACACGGAAAACGTAGCAAGTACGAATGAACAAGTCAATAGAAGTCTGCTCCCGCAGGAACGCCGCATCATCCGGCGAGCACGGCTTCTCGCAAGAAAACACGGGATGGTGCTTCGGAAGTCGCGGCGCAAATTCCGCAACGCCGGGCACTACCGGCTTACCGCAACGACAATCATAGCCGGCGATAAATTCGAACTCACTCCCGAAGACATCATCCGAATTTGCGAAGCAGCCGAAAAATCCGGAATCGAGCCGAATGAGCCCGAAAAAATCTCAATAGCAGTCCATTAGAGCCACGATCCCGAAGGGGGTAGGCATCTAACTACCCCCCATTTACGACGTGAAGGAACGAAAAGAAAAAGGAGAATCCCTGTTGCATCTGCGGCAACCCGTTAAACGATCCCCATCAGCGTCGGCGGAAGCAACGAAGTTTTGGAAGTTTCACAAATCAAATAGGAGGAAGCAATGGACGAAAAATTGGAATTCAAGGTTGGCGTCAAAGGCGGTTGCAGCGTCTACGGGCTCGGCCGTTTCCCGGTGACTTTATATTTTGAGCAGTGGCAAAAGTTGCTGGCGGCGGTGCCTAAGCTGAGTCAGTTCCTTGAAGAGAACAAAAGCAAATTCAAGATGAAGTCGTAGGGGAATAAGGAGCCGGCGAGACAATGGCGGGCACGCAAAAACTCGAAACCACGCCGGCTCCTATGAAGCCCGAGGATATCCTTACCGCGAAGCAATTAGCCGAGCGTTTGCAAGTCCCCTTGTCCTGGGTCTACAAGCACACGGACAAGAGCCGCAGTAGCCGTAACCGGCTGCCAGTGCTGAAGTGCGATGGATTTTTGCGGTTTGAATGGCCGGTCGTCTGCGAGTGGCTACGTTCGCACAATTCCTCTTGACAATACGATATAGGTCTGTATCATATATGTAGGGAGGAACACCATGAAAAAGCAAACGGGCTATGTCTTTCGTCGCTACGGCGGTTGGTTTCTCAGATTTTACGATAACGTGATGCAGCCCGATCACACTATCAAGCGCGTTCAGAAATGTGAGCGGCTGGCCGACGTGGACGAAGAACACCGCACCAAGGCCAGCGTGAAGCAGCTCGCTGAGGACAAGCTTGCGCCGCTGAATAGCGGCCTGCTCAATCCGCAAGCTACGATGCGGGTCAAAGACTTTATTGACAAGATTTATCTGCCAGAGCACGTAGAGAAGCGGCTGCGGCCCGCCAGCATCAAGCAGTATTCGGATATCTACCACAATCATATTGAGCCACGACTCGGCAAGCTGACTCTGCGGAATTTCCGCACGGTCCACGGCGAACAGATGCTTGCGCAGATTGCAGAGCAAGTAAAGTTAGGGCGCTCTTCCCTTCGCCACTGTAAAGCGTTCCTCTCTGGCTGTTTTAAGCAGGCAAAGCGACTGGGAATTCTCGACGGACTAAACCCCATCCAAGACACAAGCATTCCAAAAATGCCGGAAGCCGAAGAGGACACCTACGCTTACAGCCTGAGCGAAATTAAAGCCATGCTCGCGGTCATGCCGGAACCGGCTTGGACCGTTGTACTAACGGATGCCCTCACCGGATTGAGGAAGAGCGAGCTTCGCGGCCTGACCTGGGGAAGTTTCGACGGAAAGGAATTAAGCGTAACGCGGTCTGTCTGGAACAGCACGATCAATGAGCCAAAGACCCGCCGTAGCAAGGCTCCTATTCCCGTCGTAAAGCAACTGGCCGATGCTCTCGAAGCATACAAACTGCGAATGGGAAAGTTGGCACAGCCGAACCTGCCGATCTTTCAGGCCGGAAACGGACAGCCTTTGAATCTCGACAATCTTGTGCGGCGCGTTATTGTTCCGGCTCTGTCGCTGTGCGCCATTTGCCGGAAGGCAGAGGATGAGCACAAGCCAGAAGGCCACGTCTACCAGCGCGACAAGGCGTTGCCGCTATGGCATGGCTGGCACGCATTCCGGCGCGGCCTTGCTACCAACCTTCACGCTTTGGGAGTGGGCGACAAAACGATTCAAGGGATTCTCCGTCACAGCAACGTAGGTCTCACGATGAACGTGTATGTAAAATCTGTGAGCGAGTCGCAAGTGAGCGCGATGGATGAACTAAGCGAAAAGCTCGGAATATGCAACGTCAGTGCAACGTCAGGGGATGGTCCGGTTAATTGAAATGTGCAATGCGCTGGAAATAAAAGGGATGTTGGAGCCGAGAGTGGGAGTTGAACCCACGACCTGCCGATTACGAATCGGCTGCTCTACCACTGAGCTACCTCGGCCCTTGATAATAAAAGACTTATTCTCCTGCTTGGCCACTTGCGTACAACTTGCGTTTCACTTCCGTCATCCTCTCTGGGTTTCTGCGCGGCGTGACCTCACTTCTTAATGGGAAATGCACCAACCGTTTCGGAACCAGGGCGTGCTCTGTTGACCGGCGATCGCCACGCTTCCGCTTCCGAAACACTCACGCTTTTCCCGACGCGCCCAACAGAATCCGATTGCGCGCCAGATAAAAAAAGACGGTAAGTGGATTCTAGCGTTGTCTGATTCCTTTCGCAAGGTCTTGATTTTACTCGTCTTGGCGTCGAGCACGGCGTTTAACCGCTTGTGGCCCGAAAAAACCTCGACAACAACGAGAGGCGACCCTTTCGATTACATATTAACCGCGACGATAAACATTTACTGACTGTAAGTGGAGAAACGTGACACTTCAGTGTTCACTTAGGAGTACTCCGTCCATGTCCGCGGAATTAGGTATTTGGCGTCATTAGGAGGCAACACGATGGTTTCCCTTCCCGTGCCCTTGCGTGCCCGGGTCTTGAATACAAGCTGGGCCTTGAGCAGATGCTCTTCCGCATTAGGAATGCCGAAGTCCTGGAACACGTTCCCATTTCCAGTTGGGTGTTGTCTCTTGTTCATGTTGCCTTTGATAAATCGGCGGGATGGACGATACGAAGGCCATCAAAGCGTCGGAAGTCTCGGACGTTGATTGTCAATAACTGTCCGACAGCATGAACATACATGCTAGCCGCGAGCCGGGCGTCATGGACCTGCACCCCCTGGATGTTATGCGCGACCAGAAGCGACCGCCAACGGTCGTGAACTTCCCGGCTGTCCGGGAGGAATTCGAAGTCCCGTTCGATCACGCGGGCCAAACGATCTGTTTCGGCGACACTCAAACCAAAACCGTTCTTGTCGAGCGGGCGAGTCGAGGCGTTCCAGAATTCAGCTAACGTTTGGGACGTATAGCAAAGCCGCACCCCGTGCCCCACGAGCGCGTGAAGCGCATAGCTTATTGCGGCGTGCTGAGGGTCATCGCTCTTGCTGATCCGCAACAGGATGTTGCTGTCGAGCAAACACGCCTCACCGCCCGGCATCAGTCATGATCCCGATACAGACTCTCGCGCGAGAAAGCTTCATCCGGGAGCACGGGGATCTTTTGAGAGAACTGCGCAATTTCCTCAAGCGTTTTCTCCAGTTGAGCCTGACTGAGTTTCTTGGACCCCGCAGGGACATGGGCCGCCTCTTCGAGCAGGCTGGCGGCGTACGAGTTAACGTCAACGCCGTGAGCGGCAGCCTGACGGCTCAGTTCTTCCTGAACCTCGGGCTTGATATTAATAATGATAGTCATCGCCGTGGCCTTTCTCCTATTAGCCCGCGTACAGCGCATGGCCTTAGGCCGTGATTGAATGTCGCGCGAGCGTGTGCCTCTTGCCCTGCTCGCGATCAACTGCAAGTATGCTAATCTCACGAAATTCCGTCAAGGATGGTGAATTTGCGTGGTTTCGTAATCTGTCCCAGGCAGACCAGCAGCGCAAAAAACTGTGTGGCTTGCGACAAAATACCCAGGGTGTGTTAAATGCTCTGCGTAAGGCATGAGCGCACGGATATTTATTAGCGCTTTATTGGCGGTTTTGGCAGGGACAGCTGCCACCGCAGGCAACGCTAGCGAAACGTGCGCGGTACGCAAAACTTGCAAAGCCCTTATCCTTTAAGGTTTTACGGCAAGTCGTAGAAAACACGGTTGGGGACGTAGTTCAGTTGGTTAGAA
>WNFI01520131.1_pt1 | contig 30429 bp, 26 predicted proteins | sample 5400471 | NCBI WGS metagenome assembly WNFI01 (sample SAMN13153348, study PRJNA577476) | soil metagenome | isolation source: 100 cm saprolite on Douglas fir-dominated hillslope | place: USA:California | collected 2013-09-17
GACATCAATCAGTTGTATACCTTTTGCATCAAGTATATCTTTGAAGTGAATATATGGTTTTGCTCCGCCTCGTGTCATTCGGTCTAAAACTTTTACATACGTATTTACGACTTTGTATTGTGGATTATTTTTGTAGAAATCTATTACTTTTTGGAAAGGTTGGTCTTCACCAGAGCCAGAATCGATAACTTCAATCCATTCAATCTGTATGTGTTCTCTACCATCCCTTTTTCGTTTTGCTTGAATTGCTTCTTTTTGTTCATCTGGGGAATCGCCAGATAATCCTTGCTTGAATGAGCTGACTCGTACCATACCGAGGTCTATCGTTTGTGTTTTTGTTGATGACATATTATTTTTCGCTTATATCACTATTATTGTATTTTTCAACAATTCTATCAAGCATTGCGTTTGCTAATGCCCGAAGTAACATTTCTGTTTTTTTATCAATTGGAGGAAGTTTTTTTAATTTTTCTAAATATTCTTCCGAATTGATTTCTTCTTTTTTATTTTTTGCTATTTGTTCCATACTCAACCTACCAATAAACTTCTTGAACCTCATAAGTTCTTAAGCTGTTCATTTAGCTTTGTTGAGTTTTAATTGCGTTTAAGGAGTCAATTCTCCTATTAATCAACTACACTAAATCATATAATTTGATATTTCAGTCATAACCGCTAGATAAAACTAACGGTTGTAATCAAATATCAAGCATTATTTCGATTGCTTTTTATTACAACCATTTTCACACTGCCACGATCCACGGTAATAGTCTCCGTTGGAGTCTTGTCGAATATTTGCAATCCATCTCTTTTGACATATCTGACACTCCATTAGTCCTGTTGATGGGTTAATAAGTTTCGTTTTACCTCGTTTCATTATCATTTTTCATCACCTCAATTCAAATTCTCCCAAGGAAATTTTTCTGGTAATTCGACAGTGATTTTTACTTGATGTTGGTCTAAGCAGAGTGCTACGTTATAATCCTCTTGGTCTAGGTTTTCAAAACAACTCCAACACAAACCATTTCGTAATACTTCTGGATTATCGCAAAGCATACATTTGTTTTTTTCTACAGCACTCGTCAGAAGATTACGAAAGTCTTCTAACAAAGTAATTTCTCTGAAAGAGAGTGTTTCTCGCCAGTTGTTAGTTTCATTTAATTTCATTTTTTTCCACCTCCATTCCTTCTGCTATTTGACTTATGGCTTCATCCCATGAAATCGGATTATAATTTGTTATTTCTCTGACACGATCAGCCAAAGCATTAGGAATCGTAATAGGTTGTCTCATAAGTTCTTCTTTCATCACTTCGGCTTCTTTTTGTAGTGCGTGGAGAAATACGGCTCGCTTGTAAGCATTAATAAGGACTGATTCATCAGGAATTACCTTTTGCACACCTTGTTCTTGTAGTTTTCTTTCAAGCCATGAAATGAGTTGATCCGATGTCATGGCGTTTAACTCGACACGTTGACCAGACCAAGATTTTTTATGATAAGAATTTTCATCTACTAGGAAATTACATTCCTCTTCTGTTGCTTCGCATTGTCGTAAGTAATATCGTGGGTCAGCGTCTTGGTTGTAAATAACCTGCTCGGACTCCAAGCCTTGAATATCGGACAAACGGAGACCAATATCAATGATAGGAGTTCCCGATGAAAGTCTTGTCCCGCGTTTGAGGGTTCGGGCAATCTTAAACCCTGCTAAATCAAAATCGTGAAGAACAAATACTTTAACTCCATTTTTATACAGCTCACTGATTAATTGGCACGATGCCATATTAGGAATACCTTTTGTTGACATGATGGCAATATCAAATTTTTCAGCAATTCCAGCATCTCTGAGAATCGCATCAAAGCCCTCTTTCTCAATAAACAGCGCATTTTGAAATCTGTGTTTTGGGCCTATTATATTAATGAGTTTTTGAAACTGTGGAAGCTCAAAAATATCAAATTCGCTGTTCCATTTGCCGATATATTCTGTTACTGCCGCACCGCCAAGAGGAGTTACTCTTTTCGTAAATGGTTCTGTGACATTTCCTCTGCTATCCCAAACGATACAGTCTATGATTGGGTTTCCTTCATTTCGTTCAAGATACGTTTTTAAGATGTTTTGTGTGAAGTATGCAGAGTCTTTCCAAAGTTTACCCTTTGTAATTGCCTGTACTAATGGTCGTGCGGCATACATGATCTGTCTGGCATTTGTTAAGTATTTTCCTTCACTGCTTGCCTTATTTATTGCTTGTTCCATTACTTCAAATGCCGCATCTATATAAGTTTGTTTAGGATTGGCATGCCGTAAGTAATCCAACGTGGCACGGTCAACTCTCTCCTGGTGCAGTTTTATTTTTTTCCATTGTTTACCAACACTCATGAGTGCTGAACGGATTTTTGAAACTGCATTATATTGAATATTAACCGCTCCTTTGCCTCGATCCACAAAATCAAACTTAGGTTGTACTAAATGTAAAACTACACAAACTGGGTCATCAATATCTATCCGCATTTCACCAAGTATCATTTGTAACTCGTCAATCGGGATACGTAAAGCAGGAGTCCAATTTAAGCCGCATATAGTATTATTGCCTTCATTTGTATGTTCTTCTGTTTTTATCCCAAATGCCATTTCAAAGACGTACGGTAAGTTTTTATCCAATCCAACGATTTTTTTATATTTGATAGTTTCTGGTTGTACCCCATAATATCTTTCCATGCAGAAGGCTTTTCACTGGTTGGGTTTCTTGCCTCATGGCGCTAAAAAGTTTTTGTATTTTCGTTACATCAATATCTCCCTCTACAGCAAGGTCACTCAGTTTGCCATGTAATCCTGACAATGCAGTAATCATTTGTTGTTTGTGTGTTCCTGACAGTCCTCTAAATTCAGAGACAAACTCACGGATAGTTTTGTCTTTCTTGTTTGAAAGATAAGCGGCAATAAGATTGCGGAGTTCTTCAATCGAATACCAATGAGCTGAGGTTGGGTTACTCGGATTCCATTTATTCCACTTCGGCGCTGTCGCTTCAAGTCGCTCGTCTTCAAAAGAAAAGGTCGCATGGGGATTAAATGTAGAGTACGCCGCAAGAAGATCAGGGATTGAAAGAGGCGGATTGTAAAAATCTTCTTTTTCTGAAACTTCGAGTAATCTGGATGAGTCCTGATAAAAAATTGTTATTTTTACCCCTTCTGTCCTTTTGCTCTCACTCTGAGATAAAGTAATTTCAGGTTTTTGACCTATGCGATCAAGCGTTATATTAATGGTATAGCGTTTTCCACTTGTTTCGATTTCTACTCTCCCTTCACCATCTGCGACAAATGGTAAAGCATAGACACATTTCAAGGCATTTCCGAGTTGTCCTCGGGTTGGAGAAATGTAGTGGCTTTTATCCGAAGTTCGTGTTATGTAATCCAAGGATTTTTTAATAGTTTCTTCTGGCAGTCCTGAGCCATTGTCAGAAACGGAGAAACTATTTGGAGTTACTAAAATAGTAATGTGGGGTTGTGTGTTTGCTTTTTCACAGGCATCCAAACTATTATCAATGAGTTCCTTGAGGATCGCAATTGCCCACTTGTCCTTATCGTGACCAATTTGCATCGTCAGTTCTTTTTCGGTAAAGAACTCAAGTATTCTGCTGGTCGTAAAGGTTGTTCTTTCTAGTGTTTGTGATTGTAATTGTTGTTTCATAATTGTTATCGCCCTCTATTTTTGAACTCAGCTAATTGACGTTTCACGTCGCGAATTGCTGAATAATAGGTTTGCGGAACAATGAGAGCCTTGAAAGAGAAAAAATCTGATTCTAAAGTACTTATTTTTTTGTCTGGATAAAAGACAAATAGATATTTTCCAGGAATCGAGGAGGCTTTAATTTCCTTTAGATTGCAAGAACTGCAAGTTAAAAATGCGGCTAAAGATAAATTATCCGTTTCTATTTCTTGTAATGGTACTTGTGTATTGTTCATGGTTTATGTATTTCCTAGTTTGCATCGTATCAGAACTAAAATTTAGGCTGTGACGCTAGGGTTTAGGCTGTTATGGAGAGGTAATTTGAATTTATGAGGATTTAATAAATTCTTCCAAAAAGGGATATTTCTTTATTAATCTACTTTTTTGTTGACGGAAGTCATCCGCCGCTCTGTCTAAATTATCCCGTTGTTTTTTGTCTCTTGGGAAGGGATAGTCAATATTTTCATCAATCATTTCCGCTATATCTTTACTGGTATGGCTTCCAACCGTTGGTAAATCTTCAGGGCGATTCATATCTCCTTCACTTATATATGGTTGTTTGTGCAATTTCATTTTTTTAATTATTTGTATGTCTTCCTTTAGCGTTCGTAATGGTCTGAGTCTTCTCTCGTAGTTTTTTAATATTTCTTTACATCGTTTTGGTACAAGTCGCATTTGCTTCTCAATCCAAGACAGTTTAATCAGTTTTTCTTCTTCTGATAAATCAGGATCATTTTTGACCATTTCTCGTTTACTGCCGAGTAAAAGTATTGCCTCTGCTTTAAGAAACTCAACTTCGTTTTTACTATAACCCAAAAATTCATTTTCTGGAATCGTGCCTTCCGCAATACAATTAATCATATCCCTATCATAAAAAGGGTAGGAGCGTAATTTTTCTTTATATAGACAATAATGTAAGAGCATATCAAAAGCACTGCGAGGAAGGTAAAGAAGTTTGAGTGTATTGTATAAGCGAGTATTTAATACTTTTTGTTTTTCTTCTATGAGGGATTCGTACCAATACGATACTTCTAAATCATACGAAGCTCCATTGGTGTCAGACTGTGGAATCAGTTGATAATCTTCACTTGCATTTAATTTTGGGATATTCAGATCTTTTCGTATCTCTTTGGTAATATAATCTATAATGCCAGATTTGACGTATAAATCAAAATAATCCTGAATTATCCTTTTGCGGTTATCCAACGGTGAAAGAGTGATCTTTTGCCCAGATTGAATAATCTTTCCAATTTCACTGTTTGTTCTTTTAACTCCATCTCCAAAATTTGGAGTCTCGATTATGCCTCCAACTGCGGATACTTTTTTAGTGAACAGCGAGACAGAGTTATCAGTATTTGTTTTTGTGCTTGTCATATATTAATTGTGTTTGTAATTATTGTTTGTATTTTACATCAGGTACGAAGGAAGCGCAAAAAATAGGAAATCGTGCTGACATCTATTACTTTGGCTTGAACTTTGCCTTACTTTTTGTAGTAAGCTGAACAGGGCGGCTTCATATATACCAACCGCCAGTAAGACCAAGGTTTTTTGCTCCCATACACCACAACGCCACGGATTTTCCAACATCAGAAGTCAAACAGTACAGGGACGAATTTGCAATTCTTATTTATTTTGCATTAGCTTTTTTTGTATAGTTGGTTTTTCTACATTGTGTTTTTTCATCCACAAGGATAGGTTTAATGGTGACGAGTGATAGCGATTAGCAATAAACTGCAAAGATGAGCCGTTGTTGAGAAGTGCGAGAATTTCTGGATGATATTGATCTAATTTGCTTTTTCCAATTTTGCCTTTTGGTCTCCCAAGTTTAATACCCAGTAGTTTTTTAGCTTGAAGCGCTTCCTTTGTTCGTGCAGAAATAAGCTCTCTTTCAACCTCTGCCGCAAGACTAAAACAAAAAGCTATCATTTTTGATTGAAGTGAGTTAGTAAGTTCCCAAGAGCCTTTTATGGAATAAACATGAATACCTTTCTCCATCGCAATTGCCAAAATTTCCATAACTCCAAGCATCGTTCGTGATAAACGGGATAGTTCGGGGACAATGAGAATATCATTTCGTTGGGAGATGTCAATAATGTGTCCGATCTTTCGCTGTCTCCAATGGATTTTTCCAGAACATACATCTTCATAAAATTCCACATGCCCCAAATGTTTAGAGTTGGCAAGCGCTAGAACGTCCGCTTTGTTTTTCTCGGTATTTTGGTCTGGTGTACTCACTCGAAGATACGCTCTTGTAATTGGATTAGACTGCTGGCTTAATGAAAACCCCTTACTCATAATATTATTATATAATATCCTATAATAATATCAAGCCTTTCCTTTATAGAGTTTAATTAAGAAATAATGAACGTTTTCTTTATATTCTTCTGAGGTATAATATGGTTGTTTCTCTACCAAAAATAAAATATGTATAGCGTATGGCACAACACAATTCTTGGAGCATACAGCCAAGAAGACAGATGGCTAGGTTTAGATTATCAAAGCTTGCTTACCGATCCATTAAAGACAAGATTAACGATGGCGCATGAAATGACTCATTATGTGTTATGTAAAGATACTGAGTTTGGACAAGCTGTAGAAAAAATTTACGAGTTACTACCTCAGTTTATACATATCAATAAGGACGATAAAGAAAAACTTAAAAACGCATTACGCCAATCGCAAGTCTTTGTTCAAGAAGGATCTGCAAGCTTAATGGAAATTCTTGACTTAAAGAAAACCCATGGTAAAAGATATGCTTTAGATTGGGCTAGGAAAAATTTCCCTAAGCAATATTATGAAAGACTAGAAAAATTATTGTTCGTGGTAGAGATGGGAGAAAGGTATAGTAGTTTTTTTACATCAAAAGTTCCTTTTGCGGCTATGCACACTGACATCCGAAGACAGCTTGTACAACAAGATTTGCTGTCAGATATACCCCAATTTATTGACTATCTTAGTAAACCAGAGAATTCGCCAGACCAGCGTTTTAATAATATGCTGGATACGTTAAGAGGTAAAAATTGGATGGTAACAAAACCTGAGGAAGTTATTTGCAAAGAAGTAGGAATACCGTTAGTCAGCGTTTCTAAAGAGGAACTCGCAGAATATCTTACATACTTATTGAAATTTACAAAATATCCAAGAATTGTATCTCCTTCCGAGATAGGAGAACCTCGTGAAGTTACCCAAACGATGGAGCAATCTTTTGAAGATACTCTCGTTGCAGATATGAATATGAATTTTGCAGATAACGGGACAGTTCTATGGGAAATTAAAGACCTTTTGCATTATCAGAAAGAAATCAAGGCAATTTTAGTAAACAGATTTGGTGATGAAGCTGAATGGAGAAAGGAATTAGAGGTACTAACTGGAAAAAAGTACGAAGCAGGGCTTGTAGCATTTCTGAGTACAGGAGAACAATTTATAATTGGTCTGAGTTATGAAGAAGTATCATCCCTAACACAAAATGAGCTTTTTGATAAAACATTATTAGTGAAGTGGGGTCTTTATTTTCCAAATATGACAGAGCTAATGTATTTTCCCAAGTCTCGAGTTCCTAATGTGGTGATTTATAACTCATTAAAACACTTGAAAGCAACTTTTGCTGAGTATTTCAAAAATAAACATAAAGCAACTTTTATTGCTATAGCCTACAAAGGACATCCGTTCCGTACACTGGTTATCAAGGATCATAATGGCGTGTTGCATTGGTTAAATACCTATGGAGATAAGCTGGTGAACCCATATTTAGACGAGAATAAAGATTGTCTTCTTAAAGAAAACCCCCAGAGATTTTTGCAAGATCATCAGCATTTTAATAGAGTTCTATACGTTTGGATGAGTTACCCATGGGATGTAGATTGGTATGAAAAATTTCAAAACGAACTCAAAGCCTCTTAATATTATAAATTGTTTTTGAATATAAAATTTGCTAATACTCCGATAATTCGCTACCATCGCCCCAAACCACGTGATACTTTACTTGTGGAGTATCAACAAATACTTTTCCATATATTTTATTATCCATTCCGAGTGCTTGCCGTTCAATTTTGATTCCAGTTTCCAATCCTTTACGAACATCGTCAAACGATTTTGGTTTATAGCTACTTGTCGCTAGTGCTTCCAAAGCTACGCCTTGGATTGCTCTACCCATTTTTGCGTGTTCCATGTTTCTTTTGGCTATTTCGGTAACTGTCCTTTCTTCGACTAATGATAAAGCCGTTTTCATTACCTGTTGTTTTTTCTCAGTCCATTTATCCTCTGCCGCTTTTGCTCTGACGTAATCTGTATGAATATTGAAGTGCCTTGCGGTATCCGCCAAAGTTATTGATTCACTTGCGATGAAGTAAGAATAAACAGAATCCCATCTGATATGTGCCATACATCTACAATTATACTATAGTTTGCAAGGCATGAGGTTTTAATGAAGGTTTAATGAAATTCTAGCTTTGGAAGCGTTATTCCTCAATCGGTTTACCCGTGATTTCACCTTTTCTCTCTTGTTTCCGTGCCTCATCATCAGTTAAGAAGAATTTATACATCGGTACATGCAGAGCTTTTGTTATTTTGAAGGCACTCCTAAGCGTGATGTTTGCGACGCCTCTCTCTACTCGATTCACTGTAGAAAGATCAACCTTCGCCATCTCCGCCAGTTCTAATTGGGATTTATCCATTTTTTTTCTGTACTTGCGTACTTCTTCTGCAAAATGTTGGTTAATATCAATCGCCATACGTAATCACCTCCATAGAGAATATCGAAGCCAAGCTTAATATACTGCGTCATAAATGACGCGTTTACGCATGATGTTAGCTTGATAATGCGGATTATATGAGGTATTATGTAACTGGGTAGTTATACTACTCCTGGAGGGAGGTGACGAAATATGACAAAGAAGTGTAAATCATGTATGAAGGACATTGACCAAAGGGCAAAGAAATGTCCGCATTGCCAAGCAGATCAGAGAGGCTGGTTCAGACGACATCCGATCTTGACGGGTATTTTGGGTATTATCTTATTTTTTGTAGTTATCGGAATTATCAGCAGTGGAGGTAGTAAAAACTCAAGCTCGTCAGGTAATGGTGACAGTTCGTCTAATACAACTCCTTCTGTCCAATCTGCCAAAGTTGGTAGTACGGTGAATGACGGAGATTTAGCGTTTACCGTCCAGTCTGTTGATAACTCCCAGACAATCGGAGGAGCATACACACAAAAAACAGCGCAAGGAACATATTATATCTTAACCGTGAAAATACAAAATAACGGAAAAGATACAAAAACAATCAATGCGTCTGATTTTAGTGTCGTAGATTCTCAAGGGAGAAAATATGATTATAGTACAGATGGACAGACAGCTATGGAAATGGCAAGTGGTGGTACAAGCTTTTTCCTTCAGCAGGTTCAGCCAAGTTTGTCGGTGACAGGAAAAATCATCTTTGACGTTCCAACAACAGCGACAGGTCTGAAGTTAATGGCCCAAGGAGACATTTTTAGTACTCCTGTATCTATTGATCTAGGAAAGTAACGATTGTTTTCTTTCCGACTGGGCGTGAGAAATCATGCTCAGAAGAAAGAATACAATTCAAACCCTATTACAACGCCTCTCAAGTGCTATAATCTCAGATACAATGAAACTGCCAGAACCAAACACAAAACAATCTTTTCAATTTTCTGATCCTCGTCAAAAAAGAATTTATGAGAAGCTTTGGCAAGTGGGACAGAATATTCCCCAATTTTACCGAGACGCTTGTCGAATTAAATATTCTGAACCTCAATTTGATACTGCGACAAATTTGATTGGACACCTATTAAGAGAAATTGAAAGTTCTATCAGAGATGTTATGTTACCGCAAGATTTTATAAAACCAAAAGGAACGAAGGAAGGACATAAATGCGAAGTCGAAGAAATTATAAAAGTATATGGTATCTCTAAAAAAGAAGGTGGAGATATTTGGCTAGAACTTGCCAGCAAAAAAAGCAAACGAAGTCTTCATAGTTGGGCGCATAGAAACGATCTGTCACAACCGAGGATTATAGATAAATCTTTTGAGGAATTATGGGAAGGGATGCAAACATTACTTGATGCTGTTCTCACTTGTTTGGAAGTAAACTATGCACAATATATACCAATGCTTGATGTGATAATTGCAAAAACCACTATCGAGAAAAGTGACGTAAATTTGCTAAAACAGAAAATACCAAACAGTAATGTTTTATTAATCTATTTTTTCGACCATATCGAAGATCCTCAGTGGTTACCTATACTAAAGGACGCAGGTTTTTTTAACTATGCCTTTGAACCCATTATTCGTGAAGATGGGAATACAGGCTATCCTTATTGGCCTCAAGTAGTATTTTTGAAAAAAATGGCTAAAATCAGTGATTGCCAAGAATTGATAACTGAGATTTGTTCAATAATTGAAACAGAGAATATACGTGTTCGGGCAGATGTTATTGATATTTCCTTAGAATTACCAGCAAACAAAACAGTTAAATTGGTACAAAAATTTATAGATTGGATTGGTACGATTCAATCTTGGTTACTACCAGCCAGATATGGTAAGCTGATTGCTCATCTTGCCAATAATGGATATGGACAGGAAGCTACCGCGGTGGCAAAAGCACTTCTGCAAATTACCCCTAATCCAAAAGAACCTGTAAAAGTACCAGTTGGAGACAAAGAGGAAATAATTCCACAAGACCCAAAAGCATTATTTGACGATCATGAATATGAAAAAGTGTTGAGAGAAGACTTTCCCGCTTTATTACCTGTTGTGGGACAGGATGCAATTGAACTTTTATGTAGTTTGCTTACCGACTCAATTGCGCTTCGTAATCCAGGAAGAATTGAGCCAGAGGATTATTCTTATATTTGGCAAACCGCAATCGAGAATCACAGTAGACACGGTGTGAAATCAATCTTGGTATCAGCAGTCAGAGATACTTCCGAAAAATATATTAAAGATGATTGTAAAAGGCTCGAAAGCGTAGTTGATGGTTTGCGGAAAAAACAGTATTTTGTTTTTCAACGAATTGCCCTTTATCTGATACGCATGTTTGCAAAATGTTCTCCTGATCTGGTAACTTCTTCACTTCTCGATAAAAGCATATTTGATAATCGCAGTTTGCTCCATGAATACTTTTTATTGGCTAAAGAGCAATTTATTAATCTCAGTGAAAAAGACCAAAGGATTCTATTAAGTTGGATTGATACAGGTGCAGATGTGGAAATATATAAAAAAATGTGTCAACAAAATAAATTTCCATACACACAAGAGAATGGTAAAAAATATATAAAAAAATGGCAATTAGACCGATTAGCTCCGATTCGAGACAGTCTTCCTGCTGATTGGAAAGAACGTTACGAGACTTATGTGAAAGAGGTCGGTAAACCCGATGATTTAATTTTTATGTCAAGCGTAACAACGGGAGGAACTTGGGGGCCTACTAGCCCTAAAAATAGTAAGGAACTAAAAGAAATGCCTATAAGTGAATTAGCTATTTATTTGAGAGATTGGAAACCAAGTAAAGAAATAAATGGCAATTCAGAAGAAGGTTTAGGTCGAGAACTCATGGAATTGGTAAAGGCAGACCCTTTGACTCTCAGTAAAAATGCTGATAAATTCATTGGACTTCGACCAACCTATGTCCGTAATTTGCTGAGAGGCTTATGGGAAGTAGTTAATCAATCAGGTCAAATTGACTGGGAGCATGTACTCAAATTATGTGCTTGGGTTGTCCAACAGCCAAAAAGAGATGATGAGGATAACGGAGGAAAGTACAACTGGAATAGTGATCCTGGATGGAGCTGGTCTTTCAACACGATTGCAGAATTATTCCAGACAGGTTTTAGAGAAGGTAAAAGTGAAATGGTTTGGCAGTATAGAGAACAGGTATGGGAAATTTTGGAAAAACTTACTCATGATAGTGACCCAGACCCCAAAAATGAGGCAAAGGATCTTGAAGGCTCTGATCCTGCTTCCTTATCTGCTAATTCAACACGCGGAGACGCAATCCATGCGGTAATAGAATACGCAATTTGGTGCAAGAGGCATTTGAAAAAAGAGAGCAAAGGTTTTAATGATATGCCAGAAGTAAAAAAAGTACTTGAGGAACATCTTGATACATCAAAAGACGCTTCTGTCATTATACGATCTATTTATGGAGAACAACTGCCACGATTAACGTATTTGGACGAAACGTGGGTAAAAGAGAATATTAACAAGATATTTCCAAAAGAAGAAAAAGAGTACGCTTTCTGGTCTGCCGCATGGGCTAGTTATATTTTATTCTCTAATCCTTACCACAGTGTTTATGATTTTATGCAAGGAGAATATTTGCTTGCACTTAGCCAGTTGGGAAAGATAAAAACCCAAAAGCGATTTTCTACAGATGTTGACGAACAATTAGTTGAACATTTAATGATATTATACTGGACAGGAAAAATTACGCTTGAAGATGAAATCCTTAAACAATTTTACACGATAGCACCAGAGGATTTGAAATATGCGGCATTGGATTTTATAGGGAGAACTTTTCATGGAACTACAGAAAAGATACCACTTGAAATTCTTGAGAGATTACAAAAATTATGGGAGAACAGGCTTGCTGTTGTAAAAAGTTCTCATATAATGAGTAGTAAAGAACTTAATGGCTTTGGGTGGTGGTTTACCGCTAATATTTTTCCTGAAAAATGGGCTATGGAGCAGTTGATCGAAGCTCTTAAATTGTCAGAGAAATTATACCCTGATGTTGAAGTAGTTGAAAAATTAGCGACTCTTGCTTCTACTATGCCTGAGCAAGTTATTGATGCTATAATTTTGATTGTTGATGGTGATAAAGAGGGGTGGCGGGTTATGTCCTCAAAAGAAACAATTCGGAAGGTAGTCGAGGAGATAAAAAAGACGAATAATCAACAGGCAATAGGAAAAATCGGAGAATTGGTGAGTAAATTAATATTAAAAGGATATACGGAGGACTATAAAAACCTTTTATAGCAAATTAAATAATTTTTATGTAATTTATGAAGTTGTATCAATATTCAAGATTTCTAGCTCCTTAAATTCTACTTCACATTGATAACATGCAAGATATAAATACCCAAAATTCACTAGATTTATCGGCTCGAACTCAATACTATTTTTATCTCCAATGACTTTTATATAATTGTCTTCTAATATTATTTCTAAAGCTTGGTAATTTGTTGTGTCATGCGGTGAATGTGTATTTTTCCCTTCCATTAGGACGGTATTGCCAGGAAAAAGAGTGATGTCTGTGTTTCCTTGGACTCGTGCATTTACTAATAAAGAACCCCTGTAAACTGGTTCGTAATGTCCATTTTCCTCATCTGAGCGAAACATAAAACCAAACCAGTTTGAGTTATCATGAAATTTAGTAATTTTGTATTGTATCCTTACTTTTGTATCTTTCATTTGCGGAATGGTAACTGGAACTCTTACGATACGAAAAGCGCCTTCCTGTGATCCAGTATTAATTGTTTCGGGAGGAGCTTTTACTTCTCCAGAAGGAACAACAAAATAGCTCCCTTTTGTCTTTGAAGAAAAAGACATATCTTTTATTCCTAGAAATGTGTCAAGGTAGTCAAATATCTTCTTTTGTAAATCTTCTGTAGATTTATAAATTTGTATAGGGAAACCTTTCAGATCAAAAGGAAGTTTATCAACAGAAACACCTGATAAAATTAAAACATTTTTGTTCATATTAATAGCAATTCCTAATTCCAAAAGAACATTTGCATTAAGAGTGGTTACATCGGCAATAAAGATATCTGATAAAAGAATATTTTTTGCAAAAACTTCAAACAGTTGTTTATTCTGGTTTCTAAATTCTTCAATCTGACCTATGTGTTTTGGTAGAGTTATTGATTCACCACCGCTTCGTATATTCCAGACAACATTTTTATATTGAGTATGAATGGCAGGAGAAATTATACTCATGTAAATACTTCTTGTTAAAGTATCCCAAGAATACGCAAGAAAAATGTTCCTTGTTCTATGGGGTTGGTTTTCTATTTCCATTTACTTTTTTCTTTTATTTGTTTATATAATTCCTGTTGTTGTGCTTGCAATCCAGCATCAAAAATAATGTGATAGTCAAAGTTTTTATTTTCTTCCTGAAATTCCTTAAATCCTACCTCTTTTGCAAAAACTTCGTTAAAAATGTCATCTCTTTTCCCTTTGTATGTTTTTTTGTTTTGTTCATAATCCAGCCTTTCGGCATTTGATTTTACCTCAATGACTAAAAATCTTCCTTTAGAGGTTTCTATAAGAAAGTCAGGAAAATATCGAGCGATCCTGTTATGAAAAGGGCTATAATATTCAAAATAAAAATCGTTATGAACACTATCAGGAACGCCTCCCGTAAAATAAATATCCTCTATCGCTTCATCTTCCTGTAGTACTTCTCGTAAGCTTGCAAACAGCCCTTTTTCGTCTTTACTATCAAAATTATAGGGATTAATATGAAATCCTAGACATTCTGCTTTAGCGTCTTTTTTATAAACCACTAGATCATTTTTGTTTTGGGCTACACTTATCTTAAAAGGATATTGTTTAGTCAATTCAAGTATTTCTTCAACTATTTCAATTTTTTCCTCATACATATATGCGTGTTTTAATATATATTCAGTTAAAAAAGATATATAGCCCAAGTTACTATTTATTTTATCTGTCAGGTCTTTTTTTGTCTGACCATGAAGTAAAATGGTTTCTAAAGTAAGACAAGGGAGTAAAGTATAGCGGTTAATAATTGCAATTATCTCATAAAAAGTAAAATTGTTTTTTGTCTTTAGTTTCTGTTTGAGGGCTTTTTGTTGGTATTCAGCTTTTTGGTTGGCATTGAGTATTATGCCACTCTCGGCTATGTATGGAAGGTATATATCCGAATTAAAGCTTTCCCAAGAGACAGTTAGATTGTTTATGTTTTTATTCGTGGCTGATATAATCTCTCGCAATTTCTTTTTGACAGTGATCTTTTTCTTTTTCTCTACCATAAGGGTATGTTCAATGTTTTTTTGTTCCTGATTTTTTAATTCTTCAATTGAAGTCGCAAAGTTATTCTTTAGTTCTTTATCTAAAATTTTATAATTTTCATCAGACAAGAAGATTGTCGCAATTGTTGAATTATCACCAATACTTCTTAAACACCTAGTCGAAGACTGCAAGACAAATATTGAGCTATGTGGTTTTCTGTATAACGCACAAGAAACTAATGAACGGCAATTCCAGCCTTCTGTTCCTTTACCAACAAGCAAAACAAATTGTTTTTTGCTATTCTCTGTGTCCAGCACTAAAAATTCGTCTTTATTTTCTTCTGCTCCTGTATGGTATTCAAGGATTTTATCTTGTGGAATCTGAAGCTTGCTGAGTACCGTTTCAAGTTTCGGTCGAAGTTCAGATTGTAAATCTTCAATATTTGAAGCGTAAAAAGCAATTTTTGGAAGTTTTCCTTCAAGTCGGTTTTCATTATACTCACTCCAAAATTTTGTAACCACGTCTTCAACAAACCCTTCTGTCTTAACATTACCGTACCCTAAAAATCGTACTTGTTTCAGTATTCCCTTTTCAATGCCAGCTTTTAATCCAAAGTGATAGACAACATCCGAAATCATTTTGTTATTAATATATGGCGTTCCCGTAAGGTTTACTGCACCAATAAGAGGCGTTTTCCCTTCCTTGTGAATATAGTTGATTGTCTCTTTGGTTTTTTTGAGACTTCCCTCAAGAGTTGTGCCAAAAGAATGATGAGCTTCGTCAACAAAAACGACTAGATCATGGAGCATACGGATTGAGTAGAGCCGTTTGTTTTCAATGGCCCTATTTTTTAGAACATTTTCATTCCTAAAAAGTGATCTGTCTTCTTTATGTTGTGTCTTAAGAATTATCTTTTGGGAATTAGAAACAACAACATTATAATTGCCAATTGGAGTAAGAGGTGTATCAGGGCTTTCCAGATAATGATATTTAATGTTTAACACTATAGTTTGGTATTCTTTCGGCAAGACTTTTGTATAATCGAAGCTTTTTATTTCTTTGAGACTTTCTATTATCGTTGTGTCAGGAGCAAAGACAAGAGCATTTTTTGCGAATCGCTTATCATCTGGATGGTAAAAAGAAAGCACAAAGTCGTAGAGCATCATAGTACCCATGAGGATTGTTTTCCCTGCTCCCATTGTTAAAGCGTAAACTGAATTAGCGTAATCTATCCCGTTGTACTGTTTATGAATAAGCTCAGTAATTTTTGATTCCTTGTCTGTATCAAATGCCAAATTGAGAGCTTCTTTTTCGGACAGTCCAAGAGAGAGAATTAAGTCTTTCTCATTATCAAACACGTTTCTTACAATATCAGCCAAAGGCTTATTGCCAAGAATTTCTTTGAGGTAAATATATGTTTCAAGCGCTTCGACTTGCGGTTGATGAAGAAAACCTACTTTTTGAATATGCCTCAGGACATTAAGAGTTTCTCTTTTTACACCAGAATAACCATTAGTTCGCCATTCTGCCATTTTTTCCTGAATGGCTTTTAATAGTAAATTCTCCATAATTTTTATGCTTCAATGTTAAACGTTTCAAAGTATTCCTCTCCCAATACATCAATGATTTTTATTGCTACCGTATATTTACCACTCTTGATGTAAGAGTAGGAATAGTGTGCTTTTGTAAGTTCTTTTTTGCTCGGTAGATCAATAACTTCAGCATTAAGGAGCTTGCCATCATAGTTTATGTCTATTGCCACGCTATCTATAATTTGCTTAAAGTCTGCTACTTTTGCCTGTTCCTTTTTGTCTATTGTTTTTTCATTTTCCAGTTCAAGTTTTCTCATAAGGATAGGAGAATAAAATTCTTTTATATCAACTGATAGTTTTTTGTCTTTCACACTTACTGCAATTCGTGCTTCTGGCTTTTTCTTGAAAATGAGATTTTTTTTATCGTTAAGAATATCTCTTACAGAAACCTTTACCCCTGTTTTATTTTCTTTTTTCAAAAAGTCCTCAACATCAAGTTCCGCTCCCGAACAAATTATAGTAACTCCCTCCTCGTATATTGCTTCATCTGTTTTTGAAGTTGTCTTTGCAGTAAAGTTGTTTATATTATCTGCAATATTTTTCAGAACCAGGGTTATATCGAGTTTATTTAATACTCGGTTAAGAGACATGACTTTAACAAAATTGTTATCCAAAATGCCATCAAAAGAACTTCGTTTAATTTCTTCAACCCCATACATTTCCATGACAATCTCTTTAGCTTCCACTTCATTTTTGAAGATGTCGTATTCATTTACGTTATATATTTTGAAAGCCAATAGTCCTTTGAAGTCGTCTTTAATAAGTTTTTGGGGTTCTTTTTGTTGAATTTCAATTATTTGTGCAAGCTTTTTCGTCGTTGTTTGTATTGCTCCAATATTGATGTCGCATCCAATCCATTTTCTGCCTAGTCTTTGTGCTACTGCCATTGTTGTACCACTACCACAAAAGCAATCCAAGACAATATCTCCAATATTTGAAGACTCTTTAATGATTCTTTCTAATAAAGGTTCAGGTTTTTGCGTGGGATAATCTCCCGCAGAATATGCACCCACATCATCCCAAATATCATCTGCTTGTTTCCCTTTCGCAATATCAACATAAGATTTTAGTCCAATTCCTTGCTCAATTTCCCAATCTGCCATTTCTCGCCCCATTTTCCCTCTAGTATAGTAATAGCCTTTCTCATCTTTTTTTAATGATTTAATTAACGATTCTGCATAAGGTACTCTTGGTTGTTCCCATTTCCATTTATTAGTCTTACTATAGTGAAGAATTGTATTATGTGCTGTAGGTAAACTTCTATGTGCCGCTCCCATTCTGCCACATTTCCAAATAATTTCATTTCTGATGTTTTCTTCTCCAAAAACTTCGTCCATTAAGCTTCTGAGTTGGTGTACCTTTCTCCAATCACAATGGAGATAAATACTACCTTGTTCATTTAGCAATTCTTTCATTAATAACAATCTTTCGTACATAAATTGTAGATATTCATCGTTTTCCCAAATATCAGTGTATTGTTTTTCTTCTAAAATATTTTCCTGTACTCCTTCTATTTTTTCTCCACGAATTTTAACTTTTTTAACATAATCAGCTTCACTATCAAAAGGAGGGTCAATGTAGATGAGATCTATTCTTCCTCTGTATTCCTTGAGAAGGTGGGAAAGAACTTGCAGGTTATCACCCCAAAAGAGTTTGTTAAAGTCTATTGCAGATTTATCGCCATATACTTCTTTTTCTTGAGCAGGAAACCATTCTACACGTTCAAGTGGATGTTTGCCAACCCAAGTAAGCATGGGTCTACCTTTCGCTTTCGTTATTTCTTGTAGGTCATTTTGTTTCGTCATTGATATATTATTTATCATTCGTCACCATTAGTCAAAAGGTGATTATTTATTTCTATATGGTAAGTTTACCATAGCTTTGTTTTATTAATTTTACTGCGTAATCTAAATCATCAATATCTCCTAGACTGAATTTTGTATTACCAGTCGCCCAATGACCAACATGCGAAACGTCCTCAGAAATGTTTTTATCGTCCTGCAATTCTTTTTTAGGTATATCCAAATGCACTTTGAGGCTGTTTGCTTGTGGAACGACCTCAGCAAAATTATATGACTGTCCGTTTTTCAGTGCTTTATATGCTATATAATGCTTAGTAATATTCTCGTTTATGCCAAAACCTAGTTTTAATATTTTTTCTTGTAGTTGTTCAAACAATTCTCTTGAATCAGACCAGTTTGGAGCAAAAGAATCGTCCAGTGTATAAACTTTCACTTGGTTTGTTACACTTTGGATTATTTTATCTTTTGAGATTTTTCTTATTGATTCGCTTGTTCTATATGGCTTAATCGGATCATATTCTACAAGTCCATTGTCGTAGAATCGTGCCTCATACAGATACATTGGCAGGTCTTTGAAGTTGATTGCATTTCGTTGGTATATAGTGAACTCATTGGAGATGAAAATAATACGTGATTCTTCCCAATTGATGTCCTTTCTTGCATAGCTTTTATTTAATCTCTCGTTCAATTCTAGAACAAATGCGGCTTGATTATTAAGCATGGCTGATAAATAAGCGAAACCTTGGTCAATAACGCTAAAACTTTTATCTTTTTTATATTCGATGATAACAAAGGAGTTTTTTGATTTATCAAATGCAAGCGTGTCGAGGTAGAAATCCTGTTCATTCACGCGTACAGAGAACTGTTTATTGAGAGATCCACTTACAAAAGTTAAACCAAAGACTGCTTCAAGGTTTTGTTCCGTTAACTTCTGCAAATCGCTTTCTAATGCCACTTTTTGCTCTTTGATAGCTACTAATTTATTGTTGGTATTTTTATAAATAGGCATAATTTAAGCATGAGTATTATAACATAAAGTAAATTTTTATGAATATTCTGTATTATCCTGCTATCGAATCAAAAGGTGTGTGTTTTAATATAAAGTGCTTTATAAAAATCATTACTTTCTGCAAGACTGAGTAAACTTGTTGAGTTTTTTGTTATATTGCATTTTTTATGGGATTTTTATATAGAATTAAACGTAACTTTATACCATACATAAGATAGGCATAGTTCTCTTGCATCCTACCGCATCCGTAGAGCTACGTTTCTTACTGACAGGAGGATTTAGTGGTTTAGATTTTTCCATCGTGGCATTTCGCTTCTAGCTAGATCATTTATTTATAACAAAATCGGAGATATTGGTTTGATTATTTTATTTTTCTATCTGCTGATAAGTTTTGTTAATTTGACTAAGATCATTAGAATATCAACCAAAAGTATTGCTATTTTTTTCCTTATTTGTTTCATAGATACTTAGTTCCATTCGGCTTTTTCGTAAGCGGGTAAATTACTGATAATATGATTAGCCAAACTATGAGAAAATTCTTCCATGAATTTGAATAATTTTGTTTCTGGAACATTTTCTTCGGAACATTGGTATAGAAAACATTGGAGTGCTTTATATACTTCAACTAATGATGGAGCGCGTGCTGGTTGATAATTGAAAGGCGGAAATGTTGTATCGTGATAGCGTTGTCTTAATGCTTCACAATTGAGTTCAAAGAGATCATTGGCAAATTTTTCCTGCCAATGAAGTGATATTACGTCAAAACCAAACTTGGTAGCCTTATCTAACCAGAAGTGATTATCTTCGGAATAATCTGAAAGTGCAGAAATAATAACATTAATTGTTTTGTTTTGAACTAAAAATGCTGACATGATGATTGTGTTTATAATGTCTTCTAGTCAAAAACTCAAGGCATAAAACTGCAATTTTGAAGCTGGGCATATTTTTTCTTGTGGCAAATGCTATGAGATAGAGCGCACAGCTAATACCGCTTGATTTGGTGTTCGTTACTACGAAACATATATAAAGAGAGGTTTTATTATTTCACTCTTGTCCTAAGCTAAAATGGCTGATGATTGTCTGACCTCAGACTTTTTGAAGCTGTCCAAAAAATAGGCGCAAGAACCCCTCCTGCCACCGCCCTATTTTGTGGTTTGGATGTAATTGCAATATATTTTTGTTTTCATAAATTGGGAATTTCACACCTATTTATCAAAGTGACTTATCTTTTTTAAGCCTTTCATCTATTGAAAGCAAACACCTTCGGTATTTATTGTTCTGCTCTCCCGCCGCAGGGGCGGAGAAAAGAGCAGAGATTCAAATCCTTGGTTTTGCTCCCGCTTCGCTCCGCAAAACAGGATTTGCAGAAGTAGAAAAGAAAAAAAGTATAGTCAGGAGTGAGATTGGGTTCTATTGATTTGTAGCCTCGTGATGTCGCTAATGAATATGGAAAGTCCCTTAGCGGTAAAACGCCCAACTTATAATTTCCTAATATAAGATTATAAGGTAATTCTGGTACAGTTTGATGTATTTTTCTTACCTTACAAAATAGTTATCTGAAATATATAAAGGAACTATATAATTATTGAATTTTCGTATCTCGAAGGATGTTCCAGGTCTGGCTTTACACTTACCTTCGCTTCATTCTGGGGTGACTTTCGCATCGCACATAATTTGTATCGAGTAACCTCAATAAGTGGATTACATGCACTAATGTAGAGTGTTTGCTGGTTCTACAAAAGCTAAATCTTAGCCCAAGGGTCTTTTACAATTATGACATGAATGGTTCTGTCGCTCAGGGCGGTCATGGGATCAGGTTCATTACTTCTGCCCACTCTCAGATGGTATATGCACAGAGGATACTAACAGCTAAAGCTAGAGTATCTATTTTGAATTGCTCCTATTTAAGCATAATCCTCTCTGGTGAACTTTTCTGGAAAATAATTATATAATCTACTTTCCTCTCTACTCCACTGTTCAGGCGAGTTTTCTTGGCTATAAAGTTAAAGGACTGTTACCGATTAGTGTTACCTTAACCAGACTGTCACTCTGGATTATCCTACTCCATATTATTGGAGTCTCGGCATAGCGATTGCTTCCTCTATATATTGTCAAAGAACTTTGGTTACTGAACCTGTCTATATAGTATTAAGCTCAGGAAGTATCTGAAAAGAATTTGTCTTCTCATTTACGCCTACTTCCGCTTCTTGAGAAATAAGCGTAATCAAAAGTAAAATTCCTTATTTTCTTCGTCATGTATCCAGGGTTCGTTTTCCTCAAGTTGCATTTCTTTTTCTTCCCGTCCTAGAAACAATTCTTCTTCCAACTTAGCCCTTTTATTTAATTCTTTTTGAAAGTCTAAGATGTTGTTCTCTATGATTAAGGGTTTGGTAAGGCATGCATGATTTTCGTCTAGACCCCCAGATCTAAAAACGCAATCTAAAGATTTATCCAAGATGTCGTATCCTCGCAGATAAAAAGTTAGCCCAAGATGCATATTAGCAAGGTCAAGAACCTCTCCTATGGGAAAAGTGTTCGCTGTGCTAAATAGATAATCTAACTTAGATTCGTTATCATTTCTTTCAACAGGGTCATACTGATTAGGAAATTTAAGGTCTTTTTGATTTTTTACAAATTCCTCCAAATCTTCCCTTGAACCTGAAATAATAAGTCTGTTACGCCAAAAGTTTGCCATAATTTATTCACCTCCCCTCAAAAGTTTTGCTTTTTGGTACAACCTATCAGTCTCCTGATAGGCTACGGCTAAAAAGCTTAATCTATTAAGAAACTAGAGCAATTCTTTCCACTGATTTAATTCAGGACGATGTTGATTTAATCTCATAAGAGTAAAAACACTTCTTATTCCTTCAGTAAATGCGAGGTTAGAAAAAGTAATTCCTTGGTTTGTATCAAAACCTTCCTTCATTATTGTTTTTTGGTACTCTTTAATACTCTGGTTAAGAAGATCAATTACAGTATCCATTTGATTTTCTTTGAGTTCCAAACTATACGTTTTCATATTTTTAGTCACCTCCTTTTGTTTTGGATTTATCGTATTCATTTGTAGTTTTCCTAAAAATACTTATTACTGATGTATTTGTGAAAGCACTATCTTGGCGAATAATTACTTCCTTTAACTCGACGGCTCTGCTGTCGGGAACCCAATAGGCGTTATAAATAATTTTTCCTCCAATTTTGCATACTCTTACGCACTCAAAAAAGGGTTTCCAACGATCGTAATAGCCAATTTTCCAGGGGGGATCTTGTATGACGGTATCAAAAGTTTCACTATCAAAAGGTAACTTTTTCATATCCGCTTTTATTACTGATCTATTTTGGGGGTCTAAATCTATCTTTATATCTCCAAGTTCTGACTTTCCTGCACATGCGTTTAAGGAATATCCTTCAATTTTTCCTTTTATAAAATCATTTACTGTTCCATTCCATACCCAACTATCAACTAATTTTGTTTGTTTATTTATCTTCTTCAAAGGATTTTCTGGAAGTGGATTTGCCCGAATTTCAGTAATTTGTTCACGGAGTTTCCTGTGGTTCTCCTCGTTATATTCTGGGGTATGATTGGTGAATGGAGCAAAACGCTCCTGTTTTTCATTAGTACTTTTCATAAGAAACCTCCTTATCCAAAACTCAAAGTAAATATTCTCCAAAAATAGATATTTGTTGAGTTATTTTGGACTGGACGGTTTCTTTTCCTGTACCTTTTGCCTTGCGGCCACGGTTATTTACAGCTTCGCCCTTATTGCATCCTCGGTATTGCCGAGTAATCCTTTTCTTAAATTGTTATTTTTTAACAAAAAAAATCCGCTAGATGCTAGCTCTGCGGAAGGCTCTGGGCAAGCCAAGAACCAGCATCAAACGGATTTCTACCCAGTTTTTCCCGCATTTAATTTATATAATATTTCATGAATCATGTCAAGGGTTTAGATTGTCATATCAAGATATTATCACATAATATCCTATTATAATATTATGATTATTTTTCAACTTCCCATTAACAATCCTTTCGTCTAACTAAGATACTGATATTGTGAAGGAATAACCACTTGGGAGTATTGTAACGTCTCATAAACCCTGGTAAGATACTCATATATCGGTTCGAAAACTGGTAGGAACGGTTCACCCAGTCAGGTGTTCTTAAATTAGATTGAGATAACAGGCTAATTTAATGCATCAAAATGTTATTACGCAATCAAGATCAAGACACACCTCAATTAGCCTCGTTTATGGTTCGAATCCCAGCCGTCTCTTACTCTTATATCAATTCTTTGCATATTTTCCCAATTACAATAGCTGCCTTTTCAAATACATCTGTATCTCTTACCAACGCAATACGAATATAATGCTTTCCTCTTTGGTGGTTTGACCAATAAAAATAGTCTCCCGGTAAAACATGTACGTTTTTCCTGTCCAATAATTTTTTTAATTCTTGTCCAGTTAGGTTGTTTACTTTTAACCATGAAACGCTCATAAATGATTGTTCTACTGGAGTAAGAATAGTATTTTCTATATGCGAGTATAAGGTTTTTCTATTAGAAGCTACGATATTGTGGATATATTTCAAGTTGTCATTAATTGAGTTTTTGATAAATTCTGTCATCAATTTAACTGTAAAAGGAGATACATGAAGAATGAGATCGGTATAAATTTTGTATATCGCTTCATATGAAGATTGAGAAACAGTTAAAAATGCAACCTTGAGCTCAACTGTTGGCCATGTTTTTCCAGTATCCTCGATAAGAATGTAATGAACACCTGATTCTAAAAGTATTTTGTATTCGTCATATAGTATGTTTCTTGGTATGTATGCACGAAAACAAAAATCCAATATGAGCAATTTTTTATTTTCCTTGCAGTAGTTTACTAATGCTATGAAGTTCTTTTTTGTTAAGATATTCCCTGTCGGATTGTTAGGTGAGACAAAGCAAATGGCATCTGTTTCTATTTTTTTAAGCTGTTTCATGAATTCTGGTTTATCAAAATACTCATCAGAAAAAGGGTTCAAAGCAATATCATGTCTTTTAAAAATGTCCGCCAGATTATCAAAAGACGGTTCGGATAACGTTAAACTCATATGATGTAAACGTAAATAATTAGCAACAATCTCAATTCCTATTGATGCAGAGGTACACAAAAGATAGCGTTGTTCTTTAAAGTTTATAGTTTGTTGAGCTAATTGTAGAAAATACTTAATATATTCCTTCTCTAGTAGTGGTTGTTGTTGTCTGTTTGTAGTCTTAAAAAAAGTTACAGAATTATTTATGATATTTTCTTCATCAACTGACCATTTTCTGTAAGCGTGTCCATCGGTCAAATTGAAATCTTCGGATAAGAAGGGTATCTCTATTTTAGTAATGTTGTTATTCATGGAAGTATTCTAACATTTTAGGAAAATTTATGTCTATAATAATAAGAATTTGATTAAATTGCTGTAAATTAGCTTTGGATACTTATTCCTCTCATGTCTCTTCTAAAAGTTCAAGATTCGTAAATAAGGTAATAATTAGCTATCCTTTTGCATCAAGTCCTTCATATACCTTTCTTAAATGATCCAGCCAAGCAAGAGTCGGTTCAAACTGTGGATTACTCGGGGCACTTTAAAAATTTAGCTTCAGATTATTATATCAAACTATATCAACCTGAGTGAGAATTCGAACCGGTGCATAACTTGCTTGAGTTTCTCTTAAATGGTGTCCACATACTCTCTAAAAGGACATAAGTATATTTAAATAAATCATGAGTGAATAATGCGTATTAGATAAACTATGGATAAGAGTATTGCAATTATTAAATAACAACACCCTGCAAATACAGCAAATCTTTTTTTAAATGGCCCAATAAACCACCACTCTCCCAATCGTGAGTACGTTGCTTTTCGTATTATTCGCTACGTAAGCGAGATAATAAAAAAGAAATATTATTGCTGGAACAAATATTACTTTAAGAAAATCGGATAAAATTGTAACTATAATATCAATCCAATCCATAATTTTTATATTGGTTTACTTATTATATTAATAATTATAGACTTTTCTCAACTGCTCTAACCAAGCAAGGCCCGGTTCGAACTGTTCATTACTCGGGTCACCTAAAAATTTAGCTTCAAATTACTATATCAAACTATACTACCCGAGTAAGAATTCGAACCGATTTACATTTAAGATTGAATTCTTCTTCTAGATATGCAATACTAATTAAGAAATAATAATATCATGTATTTTTACATTTTCTTATTTTCTCTTCTTTTTTTTGCAGCCTCTTTAGCTCTTTTTATTGTAAGTATAATGATATTTTTAAAAAAAGAATTTATCACAACATCACGCAATACAAGATATTGGTTTCTTTCCTGGTTATTAAATAGTCCTATACTTCTTTATCTTCTTGTTCCAAATGCCTACGATCCAGAAACTTATCATCTCAAAGGATGGAAAAAGAACGTATTTGGAATAATACTAATCATTCTTGCTATTGCTTGTCTTTATACAGCCTGGCAATTAGTATTGTATTGGCAATTGCTTTCCAGAATTACTTATTAAATTTCTTAGTATCCCTCATATATTTTTCGTAGGTGTTCCAGCCAGGCAAGACTCGGTTCAATCTGTGGATTACCCGGGTCACTTTAAAACCAAGCTTCAGATTTTTGTATCAAAGTAAATCAACCCGAGTAAGAATTCGAACCAATCAAGTTTTTTAAAACATTCTCGTTTAAAAATGGAAAGATACAGTTATTAAATTGTATTTCAACTATAGCCTTTACTATTTAGATTTAGTGGAATTTTATATTTTCTAGAATTTGCATCATCGTTATAAAAGTAGTGTCATCCTTGGCCCAATGTCTTACTACAAACTTACTCCATATGCTTTTTGAACCAGTTTGATGAATCTCTGGCCAATAATAGCAATCTTCATGAGTTCCTATACCAGGAGAATAAAATGTCGAAGAAGAATTTGCTTTAACACGAGCTGTAGTAAAGGTATATGTGCTGCTAGCTATTGTTATAGGAGCTTGAAAAAAATCAAATGAGTCGTTGTTAGTTGTTGGTCCGCAAGATCCTCCAAATCCACTGGTAGGGCCGTCAAATGATAATCTAAACTTAGAGTTATCACTATTAGGTGGAATAATAGAAATATCGAAAGCTGAAGGCGCATTGGCGCATTTGGAAGCATCTTTATAATAGTCTAAATCAAAGTTGCAGTCAGATTTGTGAAAAGTACCATCAACACTCATACCAGTATTCATTGCGTCATTTTTGACAGTCCATCCATTTGGAATATAAAAGGTAGCATCAAGATTCGTATCTTTATATTGATAAAAATTACTGAATGATTGTAACTTTGGAATTGAAATAGTGGGTAATGGTTTATCAGTTGGAGCAGATTGAAAAGTAACTGATAATTCTGGTGTAATTTTCTTAACTGTAGGTGAAACGGTAGATATTGGGGCTGAGGATATAGTTGCAGAAATAGGTGTTTTTTTAAAATTATTTATATTATTACTGGTATGATTATTTGGAAAAAAATGCATTATTCCTATACCTGCAAGTAATAAGATTATTATGACGAGAATTATTAAATATTTGGGCATGTTATTTTTAGGTGAAGACATTGGATTTTGTGTATCAGGAACTGAAAGTGTAACTTGATTATTTAAGCTTTCTGGATTTGAAGTTTCCATATTGATACAATAATTACAAATACACATAACTATTGCAATATGTAAAGTTACAATAGCCTTTACTATTCTAACCTAGTAGGTTTCTACAGGATGTTGGTATACTTGTCTCAACCGATCCAACCAAGCAAGCGCCGGTTCAAACTGTGGATTACCCGGGTCACCCAGTAAGATTAGCCTCAGATTATCGTATCAATCTACATCAACCCGAGTAAGAATTCGAACCATAAACTATTTTTGGATGAATTTACTTGCAAGAGAGTACGTATACGCAATATTTCTATTATTCCTATCCCAAGTACCTAGCTCTTTCTTCACTAAATCTTTATAAAACCTACTAATATCCCGTAAGGCATTCCCTACAGATTTTCGCACATACTCATGCTCATCATTTCTCAAACTGGAAAGTAGTTGTATAGCAATTTCAGGATGTTGTTTAAAAAAATCTCGATATGTCCATATTCGTAATCCTTCTGAAACAGCACGTCTTACATTATGATTCTTATCCTTTAGCCAGTTTTTAATGACAGGTAATGCTTTTTCATATCCAATATGTTTACAATACGTATCAAATGCTACAGCTAACATTTCTTGAACTTGCCAGCTGGAATCGTTTGCAACAGTGTTTCTCAAGAATTCAAAAACACTTTTATCAATAGCTCCGAATTTCCCAAAAATCATAACTGCTAACATTCTTGCTTGATATTCATTTGATTTATATAACTCATAAGCTACCTGTAAACTAGCTTGCTCATCATGTTCTTTGAGTATTTTTTCCGCTTCAACTTGGATAGGTTTGAATCCATCTTTTATTTTTGCAACATTCTCAATAAGTTCTTTTATTTTAACCATAAGAATACTTATATTATACAAAATTCTTGCCTCTATTTTAATTCCAATTATCTTCAGACTCTTGGTAGACTTGCCTTAATTTATCCAGCCAAGCGAGCGCCGGTTCAAACTGTGGATTACTCGGGTCACAAATATTTTTCAAAGCTAAAAAAGTTCCAAAAAATATATTTCCCCCAATAATTTTAAATTTTGAAGCTGATTGGCTGTAAATGATGGTTATAGGCAATAAACATAGCTATTTACTTTTCGATAAAAGCCATTCGTATACAGGTAAGGCTTTAATTACAGTGCCATCAAAACTATAACTTTCTTTCTCGCTTTCAGTCAGAATAAATCCACTACTACCTTTATTCTCTCTGATTGCATCAGTTAACGAGCGCAGTTCACGTTCTCTTGTAGCAGGTTCTTCCAGCGAATGACAAACTTGAATAAATAGTTTTTTTTGCGGAATATAAAAATCAACCTCATTATCCTTTTGTGTTTTATAATAGTATATATCTTTATATTCTCTCCATAAATTCAAAAATACTAAATTTTCTAAAAATTTTCCTTTATTTTCAGAAAAGGAAAATGCCACTGATTTTACAAGACCTACATCAATACAATAGATCTTTTTATTTGCTATTTGTTGTTCTTTTACAGAGAATGCATATTTGTTGATCACGAATAATAGCCAACTTGTCTGTAGGTATTCAACATAACTACTTACAGTATTGACGCTTCCTAATTTAAGTAATTCTTTGAGTTTATTAAATGAAACTAATGATGCAATATTGCTCATAAGGTAGAATGATAGTTCTTTGAGCGGTTTTATGTCGGTTAATTTATTTCTTGCACCAATATCTCGGTAGATGATGTCATCATATAATGTTTTATGAATAGGAAGTTCAGGGTACTGTAATGATTGTGGGATGCCTCCTGAAATTAGGTATTTTGCAAACTCTTTCTTCAGTTTTCCTCTTTGAATAGTTGTAAGGAGGTTTAGTTTAGGAAATGATAATTCATGAAATTTCAAATATTCTTCAAAGGAAAATGGCAAAAGTTCCATAGGAATGTAACGTCCTGTTAATTTTGTCCCAAGTTCTTGACTAAGAAGCGATGCATTAGAACCAGTTATATAAAATTTATATCCACTTTTTACCATTCTACTTATAAATCTTTCCCATCCTTCAATATTTTGGATTTCATCAAGAAAGAATATTTTTTGACTACCAAATAATTCTATTAACAGTTCATGTAATTGATTAAAATCAGATACCATGAAATTGAGAAAACGTTCGTCTTCAAAATTAACAAAAAAGTAATTATTCTGAGGATAAAATTCATGAGCTGTCTGTGCAAGAAGTGTAGATTTTCCAGCCCGACGGAGTCCTGAAATGATAATAGGATAGGGTGTATTTTTATACTTTTTAATATCTGATAATCTTTCTCGTTCAACTCCAAGATCTTGCTTGGAGAATTCCTGTTTTTGTTCAATGAGAAGCGTACGTATGTTATCAAAAGAGTTCATTTATAATGAAATATTATCATAAATAGTTTTCATTGTCAATGAAAACATTTAAAATAGCTCATTTATTCAAAATTATCCATAACAGATACATTTCCGTTATAGTACGTAAACCCTAACTCTTTTAGTTTCTCATAAAGCTGAAACAAACTGGAGAACAGGTATTCCACCCATGGGACAAAGGGGTCACCTTAAAAATTTAGCTTCAGATTTTTGTATTAATCTGCATCAGTCCCCAGAAAGAACCGAATAACAATAATGTTTAAGAGGGGGCTCATTCAGCATATATCTGAGACTTTGCAAAAATTATAAATTGTTTTTATCTTTGATTTATGAGAAAGTAAAATAATGAAATATAAAACATATTCAAAGCAAGATATTGCTAGTAAAAAGGTGGCATTAAAACCTGGCAATTTTATTGTGACACATGGCACGAGCTTTATTGATGTAATTATCTGGATTTTTACAAATTCTAGGTGGAACCACGCTGCATTAGTAGTCTCAACAGAAGGAAATATTATTGAGCTGCAAACAAAAGGCATACAAAGGAGCACGATCAAGCAGTACCCAGCGAACGAATTTTATCTAGTTGATCTTGAGGTGAGTGATGAAGATAGAAAACAAATAGTTTCTTATGCGGAGTTTATGCTGAAAAAGCATTCCCAATATGGATTTTTGACCATTGCCACTATCGCGTTTAAGATTATGACTCACTCTCGACTTGTGATAAAACTGGACGGAACGCTTATTTGCTCCGAGTTTGTGGCGAAAGCGCTTGCAGAAGGTGGCGTTATTTGGGACAAAGACACTTCACTGATAACTCCTGCTGATTTATATTCGAGGTTTGTAAGGGAATAATCATTATTTCTATTGAAATCAATGCTGTCATGGAGTTACATCGCATATACTTCTTCCAATTCCTTCACTCCCCAAAAAGCGATTCTGTCAATGACTTCTTTTTCTCTCCCGTGTATGAGGGCTGAATAAATTGTCCACTCCCTCCACTTGTTATTTATATTATCCACAAGTAGTCAGATTACTACCAAACAACAAAGCCCCCATATCTCGGGGGCTTTGTAAACTCAGCACGTAATGTGCAAAAAGTTAGTTATTTTATTGAGCCAATGGAGACGCAATAAAATCACTTGTTACAGGATTAAATGCTTCCACAAACCATCCTGTGGCAGGAGCGGGTGTTTTATCAACTGAAAGATTCCCGTTTCCCTGGCCATTGGTTGTTATTGTACCTGCTGGTGTGAACGTCGTACACCC